>JAABUQ010001076.1_pt1 | contig 61293 bp, 13 predicted proteins | sample 5560001 | NCBI WGS metagenome assembly JAABUQ01 (sample SAMN10711888, study PRJNA513371) | rock metagenome | isolation source: Antarctica rocks | place: Antarctica: Victoria Land, Finger Mt nord | collected 2015-12-18
CCCCATCATAAACCTCCTTCACCACAAACAACAACAACTCTCCCCCCCGCTCCCGCTGCAGCACCTCCCGCTGCACAATCAGCAGAAAATCAACCTGATCCCCCTTCCCCCCCTCGCCCTTATCAAGAATAACCCGTTCAACCAGCCCCTTGTACGCGCTGAAAACCCCGTGCACAGCCTCCCTTATACTCGTCCCCTCGGCGGTCAACGCGGAGATGCGTTTCATAAAAGCGGAGGCGACGGCTTGGCGCACTTCGTGCTGGGAGGCGTCGACGGACATGCGGTAGCCGTTCAGCTCGAGGAAGATGGTGGAGGGGGAGTCGCCCTTGGTGAGGCCGTCGAGGATTGAGACTGTGGCTTCGAGAAGGAAGTCCCTGTTTTCGGGGGGAGAGGAGGGGTCGGAGCGGAAGGAGTCGCGACGGGAGGATGGGAGGGGTTCGAAAGAGTTAGTGGAGGAGAGGGTGGAGATTGAGGAGGTGGAGGTTGAGGCGAGGGGGTTGGGGTAGATGAGGTGGGAGGAGATGGCGCTTGAGTCGGAGTCGGAGTCGAATGAGGAGGATGAGGTGGAGGGATCGTCTTTTGTGAGGGTCGTGCCTGGGATTGTGGTGCCGGAGGGTATGGTTGTGTTGAATGAGATTAGGGAGCCGGGTTCGATTGTGCAGGAGGTGCCGATGGTGGTGTTGTTGGCGAGGATGGACTGGCGGATGGTGGTGTTGTCGGCGATTGTTACGTCGTCCCAGATGTAAGCGCCGTCGAGATGGACGTATTTGCCGATCTTGCATCTCCGGCCTAGGATGCTATTGCTCACAGTGCTGCCTTCGTCCATTGTGGTCTCGGTTCCGAATACGCATCTTCCATTAACAGTAGTATTTCTTTTCAGCACAACACCATGTTCTTGATATACCTTCGCCTTGTTCAAGCGATAGCTTTGGCCTCGCACGAGATTGCTATCTGGGCATAAGGGATACGTCCAGCGCTCGCACACGTCTTTGCTAATCGCCCCATACGCCCTCATGCTCCGCACTCTCGCCGCATACTGACCCCTCACAATATGCGTATGGATAGTCTTCCCATTCAACTCATAGTCCTTGAGCACACCAAACAAAAAGCTGCTCCTCAGAGATTGATAGTCAAAGTTCTCACTCCACTGAGCAAGCACATCAGGCGTGCAGATATCAATTTGACAATCGATCAAGTCTTGCCGTACCTCGATCTCGCCATGAGCTTTGAGAAAATCCGGATCTAGCATGATATATCTGTCTCCACCTCTTCCTCCCATCTCCTCGTAATGCAGGCACCTGTCCGCACGGGGGTCGATCACGAACGCGGGTTTTCTTTCCCAGCTCTTGGTACGGTGCTGTGTGCCTGCCTCCCGTAGTATCATCGTCATAATCACGTTCTTGTCTTTTTCTCGGCGTGCGCGATGTTTGGCCAGGGCGGGCTCGAGGGTGATGTTGGATACCACATCACCAGACACAACAAGGAAGTTACCTGTGACTAGGTTTCGGTTGTCGAGATCGCGCATGACATCGCCGACGGAGCTCGCTTGGGTTTTCAAGATGTTGAGGGTGTGGAACGGGGAGGATGAGAGTTTCCATTTTGAGGCACTAAGAAATATAGCAATTAGTGACCTAAAGAGAGGCTTACGGTAGATTGGGAGGAAAAGCACTTCAAGTATTCTTCAACCTGCTCCGCGTGGGCTCCACAGTAGACGAAGACGTCCTGAACACCTGCGCTGGCCAGAAACTCGAATGTATACTCGATCAACGGCGTGTTTGCGAGGGGCAAAAGGCACTGTATACCTTTGTAAGCCGGAGATCGGGAATGAAGCTGACCATATCTGCATACTCTTGGCCGCTCGAGTGTGAAAGGCTTGAAGCGGGTTTCGAACGAGTCAACCAGGACCTGGTGGTATTTTGTCAGTGTAGTCCTATGCGAGAGAAGCGACACCTACTGACTACGGCTTGCAAAGTCTCCTCGCTCTGCTCATCGGCGGGCTTCTGCTTTGCTTTCGCCGACTTGACGTTTTTTGGGGGCATTGCGGTGGGAGTGTGAGGGAGACTTTTAATGGTGCAGGAAGAGATAAATTGAAAATGCGTCATTGTTGAAAATAGGCGACCCTATAGGAGTCTCGGATGAACTACCTAAGGTTCATTACAACATTTCCGAATATTCGCTATGGCTTTTGGTAAATGCATCATCTAAGTTAGTCATATATACAGAATTCTTTTGAACATATTCAACAAGTCGCTTAAAGCAAGATGTCAATGCAATCCACATGCACGCATTTTGAGGCATCAATCAATGCAGTCTCCACTTGCGTTCTTCATCGCTCCTAAAAGCCCCCTCCGCCTCCGACACCGCTTGTGCCTTGGGAGCTAGCAACCGCTAAATCAGAGCTCAGAATGCCTATATCAGCGCTTCCCTCCCTCATCCTAACGCTCAATGCTAGCCCGAGACCAACTTCTCTTCTTGAGCTTCGACGAGGTACAGGAGGGCGCGACCAATCCTGGTTTCTTGGCGGTGGCGGTGATCTCAGCCGTGATGCAGACAAACATGGCCGATCTTCGCTAACCGATGGTGCCGGTGGTAGTCCTGCTGATGGTGGCGGTGTAGCTTCATGCCGCAACCCTGTGGTAGTCCGACGTGGCCGACGTTCGCTCATTGGTATTGGTGTTGGTGGCGGCGGCGGTGGTAATGCTGTATGGGGTGGTGGAGTAGAGTCATGTCTCTCATATGGAGGTGGTGGTTCATCAATCGCAGGCTCATCTATCTCTGGGGGAAGAGCAATTGAAATCTCATTCTCATCATCTTTGGCGAGCAATGTGCATGGTGCGTAGTCTGCGTAGATTGGGAAGGTCTTCCCGGCACATTGGACTGCGAGGTATACTTTGAAAGAGTATGTGCGGGCGACATTAAAGGTTTTGAATGTTGGTGTTAGATCTGACGGGAGCGTCAAGTCCATGATGTTACGTAGATCGAGGCGGTCAACTTTAGGCATGTCTGTGTCGAAATGGCATTCGCCAATCTGCTGGGGCTTGTTCCAACTAGTGTCTTCTTGTTTACAGACGAGCGAGCCTTCCTTCATGCCGCAGATCGAGGTCTCGGCTCTCAGCCATATTGATACATTCTTGAGCTGGACGACAGGTGGAGAAGCAGTCGTTGAATTATCAATATCGTGGTTGATATGCAGGAAGAGCTCCACAGACTGGCCTAGAATGGCTATCGTAGGGACTTGCACCTTTACCTCGAAAATAGCGTAGGGTAGACTGCGAAGACTTGGCTTCATCCCGAGTTTCTCTTTGAAAGTCGGATTGCGTCTTGCCTGTTCGCTATCGGAGGCAGGACGGAAGTCGCTGCTGTAGTGGCAAAGTTGTTTTGTTATAGTTGTGAGCTTTAAGTCCTGTTTCCGTGAGCTCCTTGGAACATAGAGATTCAATTCTCTCTTGTCACTCTGAGTAAAATTCCCCTTCTCTTGTGGGATTGACAGGCATGCCTGAAGCTCATACGCGATGGAGCAATTATCGAGCCCATTACCGTCGGCGAATGTATTTGGTAAAGTCTGGTTGCGATCAGAGTTGAAGTATGGACCAACGTCGTAGATTTCGGTTCGGGATAGCCCACAATCCTGGGGAAAGACAAAAGTGAAAGGCCATTGATGTGGGCTATCCCGCCAATCTAGAGTTCGGGGGAGTATGACTCTTTTCGATTCACACAGAGTCGCCTTCTTCGAGAAGAGAAGTACGGATTTACGAAAACGTTTGCTTTCGTGAGATGGCTTTGTTGTTGTACTGCGGCCGCTGAATGTGATTGATATAGAATCAATATCAACAGTTTCCCCAACCGCGTCATTGCTTTTCAAGTAGACAAGCCCCGAAACAACGGATCCAGCAACATAAGTGGCTTGCTGATTAAGATGAATACGAATCATCTTGAGGGCAATACTTTGATAGCGAGAATGGCTGTATTGATATTACCCAGATAATTGGGCACAACAACACTGGCTAGCCTTTGACCGGGGACCAGCAGCAGCCACGAAGACGACTGAAACAAAGTCTAGTCTGCAGTCCAATTGGTCCGTGTAGACACAAGAACCCGCAGTGACATATTAAATGACGCGATATCTATTTCATTTGGCGACTGACTGTGCTCCTTCAAGGTCTATTGCATTGTCGTGGAAATTCAGGTGAGTAAGAGAAATTTTATGGAAGTCAGCTCCCGGTGCCTGAGACTCGTGGCAGAGCCACACTTACAGGTCTGGCTTAAACTACCGCTCGACTTACGGAATGATCAAGACGGGTCATCTTTCAATATTTCTCGAACCCAAGTGAATTTAGCCCTACCTGGCGAAGCTTTGCCCAATGTAGACAGACTAGTCTCTATCAAGAGAAGAAAAACAGCCTGGGCGGAGATGCTTGAAATGCTTCGTCAGACCACGATTGCACGGAATGGATTTCTACTTCTCCATGAGCTTGGTTTTCGAGTTCAGAAACGTACAGTACCCATCGACGCTTTGAAAGGCCGCCGGAGGAGGCCACCAGAGTTCGCAGAGTCGAGGGTTCTTGTTCAGTCCTGCCATTAGACCAGACGTCCTGTGCTATGGAACCTCGGTCCCAACAATTACTTCTTCGCTTAATCCGCTGTATGAACATGTTTTTCGGGACGCCATGCCGTTCGTGGAATCGACCACATAGGTATGCCAGCATCCAGTGTTTTCATATTCCGTGAGTGGTAATCATCCGGCAATTTATGCTTCTGAAGGTGATGTTACACTTCTTTGGCGAGCGCTTGTGGTTCCTTCTTTGTACGGAAAGCATCAAACAGCTTTTACTGTTACTAAAGTGACTACTACATCGCGATTATTGAAACAGTCTACGGCTGCTAGTCCTGTGAATACTCGTTAAGGAGTCGTCGGTAGCATAACCACACCGAGCACCTTCCTCCATTGTCAAAACCATGAAAATCGTATTAATATCCACGTTTGCCATTCTGATTTGTGTTGCGTAATTCTCATCCTTTTCGAAAAGAGAAAGCCTCGAACTTGCACACGCACAGACCCGAACTTGACCTGCTGACTTTACGCAGCCGGTGTAGAGAAGAGCAATTGCACCGCCCCTTCCCGTCTGCATCAGCCATCTTGTCCGCTCATCTTGTTCGTTTCTCATGTTACCAAGAGCCCACCGAATTTCTCTGTTGAGAGCTCCTGCGCACCTGCGAAACCCTCTTGATCCACCCCCTTGGCACTCAAGTCCGCTGCAATTCGGCCATCTCGCGGACATGTCGACCAGCTCTGCACCTCCCAAAGCTCCCCTGGCATCTGTACACTAGGCGTCTGGATGGTGCCGGGCCTCAGAACCTCGTAAGACAATACCGGCGCAACAGACATCGGTCTCTACAATTCCAGCTCTGGCAAGATCGGAAATATATGGAATTGCTCATGTAGGTACAGTGATGGATTCAGCGTCACCGTATGCGGTCGATATTAATATTCATGCCCTACATGGCGTTGATTCCACGGGTGTTGGGGCTGACATATCGTTTTGGTATGCCGACAAGCATACTGAGGAAAGTAAGGGAGATTGCACCTGCCTTCTCACCACGACCAACAGGGATGTATTCCGTGTCTGTTCCCTTTTGATTGAAGTGCTAAGAAATAGAGGGGCTGGCCTTGTGTATGGACAATGCTGTGCTTGGACTCGGTCGGCCCTTCATAGCATGAGTAACTTAGGCATGGAGGACAGTAACCTAAGGAAGGATTTACTAGCATTGGTGTTACACGATGTCTCGTTCTCAGGAAGTCTCTATGTATATTGGCTTTCTTTGAAGCAAAGTCCACCTTCACAGATTGACATGCTCCTTGCGCTCATACGAAGGAACACTCCCTTGGGCTGTCGCTCGAGGTGTTTCATCCAGAACGATCCTCCTCGTCTTAGAGCCTGTTCGGGATTGAGCACCACAATCGTTTGATATGGCGAATGATTCGACCCTCAGTGATTCCACTGGCATGGGCTCTCCCCGCACAGCCCTGATCTTCTTCACCACGGCCATCTTTAAACGTAGCTCGTCCATGTAGTTAATTCCACAATACTTATAAACTTCATCACCTCATCCCCTTCTTCATCACGTCCCCAACCCTCAGCCCCTCCTCCCCCTGCTCAACATGCCCCTCCCTCGCCTCTCTCGTCCCCTCCTTTGAAGCAGCCTTCCTCTCGGCCCTCCGCACACGTTTCGCCACCCTCTTCTGTATTCTCTCCACCTCACTCAGCACAGCCGGCCTCTCATCAACACCCGAGCCCCAGGGCGACACTATTTCCGTGACGATATGTCTAATATGTTTGCTGATTTGTCCTTCGTCGGTGATCTTCACAACATCGCCAGTTCTGGTTGCGTAGGTAGGATCCGAGACGAGGTAGGATTCGTGGCGTTGGAAGTGCTGGGTTGGGGGATCAGAAAGGAGGCGATAGAGAAGGGAGAGGTGAGGAAGTGGAGGGGTACCTTTTTGAGAAACCGATGATATACTTGTTTCGCCGTGCGGACTTTTATCGCTCTCATCATTTTCCCGGAGGAGACGACGACGCCGCAGAGGACTCTTCCCGTGCCCAATCCGGTGGCAGACATGGCTTCGATTGCCTTGCGTCTGAGGGGAGATTGAGGTGGCCGGGTGTTGTAGTGGTCACGCGAGCTTGATGCTGCTGAAGATGCGAATCCGCCCAGGCCTCATCTATATTAGGTTTAGCGTGGGCGCTGCTTCAGAGGGCCTCGGTCGTGAAAAAGGACGACTCCAACATCTACCAACTGATGATGGGCCTTGTTCCCATATACTCACTAACTTACTTCTTACAGTAAGATAATATTAAATTCCAACCAAACTGCCTCTTGCGAGGTGTCTTAGACTCCTGCTGCCTCTGCACGGGGCATGATAGGACTTCCTGCCTGCTGAAATAATCTACAATGCCATTCTGTTGTCCGCAGGTAAATGGCAATTACAGCTTAAGATCTTTGGGACATTTTCAAAATTGGCCTTCTTGTATTGTTCTACGCACTTTCGGGAAGCTATCCTGTGACGTTGAGGTAGGTGCTGTAGGTTGAGCCGTGCTCTGTGGCATTTCATCATTTGGGACCAACGCTTACGAGGGTCTCACCTCGGCCAACCACCAGAAGCATAGGACTGATCTCATGGCTGACCAAGGTTTCTGTTTGATCTAATCTCATGTACTGTACCTAAAGCTCGGTTTCCTTCTGGATTCAAGATGAATTCTCTCTTTCGCAGTGCCCATCGCAGAGCACCCTTCTTTGCGTTGAATGATATTTTGCGCGTCGCGTATATACTGTTGATCCTCCACGATGTTGATTGGTACTGCGAGCTTTGTTTTATTAGCCTATCCTGTTCTCATTCTGGCAAGATCACTGCCCAGTGAACACTTCTCGGAGCTTTCGGGAAGTATTCACAATGCGACACTGGTGAAAAGAAGTGATTATTCTAAGTCGGTCGCTCGAGGAAAGAAGTTGTGGTAAGGGACTGTACCCTCAAACTTTTGAAGCTCCGCCAGCTTGTCTCATCTTGATGGATAGGACACAACTCTCAAACCAATGCATGCTTCCCAACAATGTGGACTACAATCTTCTCATTACACCCACAGACAACCCTGATAAGAACGGCTTGGGTTGGAATATTGCCGGAGATGGAGTAGACGATGGAAAAGCCCCTAAAATTGTGGCTCCTCCTCCGAATCTTGTCGACTATTTCGGCACGATGGGTTTACCAAAAACAAGTGTTTACACGCAAGTGCAAGCGGTAGGCCCGACGGTAACAGTGGGCGCCAAAAAGACGAAAGTCAGTGGGTCTGTGTACAAAAATGTCTACGGCCTGAACCAGGGTGTCATTGTTGCTTCAGATATCAAGAGCAACGGGTATGACCTGCATTGGGCGCCAGTGACAGCCGTGATATGGCAGAACATGGCAGCCACGGGGAAAAAGAGGAGTTCTCCAATCCTGAAATACATCTTCCAAAACACTATCGCCAACGCCATCACCAAAGGTATTCTGGACAAAACGGGCCAGGGAACTTTCGATCCAGTCAAAGACAAAGAGAAGTTCTTGGCCATACTTGGATCCCCCAACGGCAGAGGCTCGCCCTTCCTGCTGGGGCAGAACATTGCGATCTTCGGCGCAAAGACTATTCAGAATATCATTGTGTGGAAGCCTAAAGGGTTAGCCAACTATATGATGCGCCTCAACGTGGTGGACTGGACTGCCCCTCCTCCGAAAGAAAAGTCTTCTTGCGCTGTTATGAAGCGGGATGTGGATGATATGGAGTAGGGGTTCGACGACAGTGAATCGGATATGGACTATTAGTCCATCGAGCACCACAGGCCGTCTCGATCTTCCTTGCTCGATTTAATATTCAAGGCTCCCTTCTTTAAATATGGGTGTTATATACTCATTGGATTTCTCAAATTACCGGGCGCTGGAAACAGGAAGATGGCAGCAGGGACAGGTGCTTCTGAGACTATATCTTATCGGCGCGATTGATCCCCTAATTACGCTTTTACCGCGAATGAAGCTTTCAATTTCCCACTTTTTACTCCTGGTGCTGCTACTTTGCTCGTTGAGCATAATAAGCTAGAAGTTCATCAGCTTTTGCAGCTTCGGTGTCCTATTGTAGCGTTAGAAATGCCTCCAGGGAGCCATGCAGTTAAACCGATTACCTCTGTGAGATTCAGCTTGCCGAGATCCTCCATCAACTCCGGAGACGCCTCATCCTCTGATGAGTGCATCAAATATTTCTCCTCCAACACGTCCAGCCTGAGATAAAAAAAAGGCAGATCCATGTATTTTACGGCCAGCTAGGGCATTGATTGCGACGCTGAAAGTGGCTCTGAAGAGGTTATGAGCCAAACCCCTTCTACACAGCTCTTCCTCTTCCTTCATCCTCGCAAAGTACATTGGATGGAAGCTGTTGACCTTGATCAATTTGTGGCCATTGGGGAGAACGTATGGACTGATATCCCCGCTTGACCGCACAGATGAGCAAAGATCCGCAGCTACACCATACGTAACGTCTGCAGCGGTCTCGCACTGGCATACTATCACAACACCCGGTCGCAACAGTCCCAGGATCTTCTCTACCGCTGCGTAAGCTTTCTTATCATCACTCAATCGTTGAGCATCTTCTTGTGTCCCTCTTATTATAGCACTCCGAAACAATCGCAAGTCCACAGTAACAGTATTGCTCAAGCTGCGTCCCCCATTGGAGGCGAGGGAAAGGGCTGTGTCCACGTGTTTTAGTGTGGGAGAGGCGCTGACCATCTCCTCGTAGTCCCTGTCCTCAGCGATATCACTCGGCTCTTGCAGTATCACTACAAGATCCTGAAAGCCCGTGGCGAGCCTTCTTGCATTGCGCAGGGCATGGCCTTCCGCGCCGAGACTTCTAGCGTGCTCATTAAGTTTTGCAAGATGCTTGGTGGTTACTGCAATGTGACGGCCAATATTTGTCACTCGAAGTTCGGCCGTAGCGGAGTCAATCTGGGAGTAATCCCCAGGATCCCTAAGGTTGAATGGTATACTCTCCATGGCGAGTGTGGATGGTAGATCGTGGCGTTACAAGACTTTGAGGAGCATCATTTTGTATCTGAGCTGGTGGAGGGGTCTAGGTGAAAACTCTTCTTCTCCGCCCACCACCACCTGAGGTACTTAGCGATAATATATATCAACAATGTCAACGATAAGCGGTAAGATCCGGTTGATAAAGCTTAATTTGCGCTTATTACTCGTATTGACCCCCCAACGGCCATGACCAGCACTAGGCCTATTCTAGTTAGCTAGTAGCAAATTCTATTGTTTTTACCTATTAAACAATATAGTACTTCCTAAACATTATTATTATATCCTTATCAATACTTGCTGTATAAAGTATAAAGCATACAACCTGTATAAACGAGGATTGGTACCCTAACGTTTGTATACGATTTTTATTATTGAACTCAACTTTATATTTCGGGAGATACAAAACTCTACCCTTATATTCCTCTACTATTTATTGGCCGATTTACGTCAATAAATAATCAAACGAGAGTATTCGACGAACTCTATAATTTGCCCTTTTCAGATATTTAACATAATGTGCAGGCGTGGCGCGCGAGGTATACTGGTATTAGCTTCCCTAAATGGGCTTAGTGCCTGGCCGTTGGGGGGTCATGGCCGTTCGGGGGTCAATACGAGTAAATGCTGTTGGCTATAGGAGATTTCAATTGCTCTATCTACCCTTCTAGATATGATTACGAAATATTTTTCCTTTTTCCGCTTTTAGCCTCAAAGGTAAGCAGCGGCTGCTTTAAAATAAGCCGGGGTAAACGGCCCTAAGCTATACTTAAGCCGTACTTAAGCCGAGCTAAGGTTCCGCGAGGCAGTATAGGGGTATAATATATTAGAACTTAAACGGGCTCTATTAAGCCCGGCTTTAATTGCCTTTATTATTAATATATTAATATTTATAATTCTTTAAATACTGCTGTCTAGGATCCCTAATTATTATTACTTAGGTTTACCTTCGCTTATATTCTGTCCGGCTAAGGCGATTCAATTAGGTAGCTTAGCAGGGCTTGGCCCTATATTATCTTTCCTTTATCTCTCCTTTTTATTTCCCCCTGCCTTAATTTCTCTACTATTTGCTCTTATTTCTGTTTTGTAACCTTATATTAATAGTTATAATAATCGCTTTGCCGGCGCAGTTCCAGTATTATTAACCTAGTTAAAGAAAGTCCTATAGCAATTACGATTCTTTATATTAATTTATCTTTTATAATTTATTATTTGGTTTACGGCTTAATCTAATAGGCTATTTTATTTGCTATCTTAAACCTTATTCATATTATAATTTAAATTAAATAAAAATAATTTATTTTTAGAATATATTAGAATATTTTCTTATTCGATTTTATTATTTTTAATTTTGTTATCTTTATCTTCCTTTGCCGGCTATTGTTTTATTACTATTTAACTGATTTAGGAGTTTATTATAATATTAATTAAAAATTTCAGCTTATAGTAAGGATCTTATAATAAAGCGATTATTAAAATTAAAATATATTTATTATATTATTATATAATTAATAAAAGGAATACCCTATTTCTTATAAAAAAATATAATATCGCTAATTTATTATAGAAATTTTAACTCGTAAATCTAGATAATAATAATTAATAAAATAAAAAAGATAAACGACCCTAAAAAGTATAATAAAGATTTAATCAGAATATAAATATAAATCGAATATAAGGCTTTAGTAATCGAAAGTTATATTATTTTATACTTTAGAATATAAAAGATAAATAGGAATCGAGTATATTTAATTTCGCAATTTCGTAGTAATAATTATAAATCGATAATTAAGAATTGAGAAAGTAAGAATAGAAATATAATAATAATAATAGTATCTATTTTATTAATAACTTGATTTTTAAAAAGCAAATTAGAACTTATAATTTTTTAAATATTATATTAACTTTAATAATAAGTTTAGAAATTAAATATAATCCTTAAAATCTCTTCTTATTAATTTTAATATTAATAATATTAATTTAAATATTCTGCCCTTTAAAAAAAGATAAAATATTTTATTTCTAATTCTCCTCTTTTTCTTCTTCCCCTTTAACGTCCTTCTCTTATTAACGTCTAATAATAAGATTTAAGTAATAGTACCCTGAAAGATATTAAACTTTATTACTTTATTAAAAGATAAGAAATAATAACTAAGAAGATAAGTATAAAAAAAAAGGTAAAAAAGAAAATAGAAATAAAGGAAATAGCAAAAGAGAAAATAATAATATAAAAGATAAAGGTAAAAAAGATATTAATAAAGGAAATATAGATAATAAAAATAAAATCAAAGGATATAACTATAAAGGAGACTAGGATAAAAGAAATAAACTTAAATAAAAGAAATAAGGAAATTAAGAGGCAAAAAAGATTATAAATATTATAAGATTACAAGATTTTTTTAAGTATATAATAAATACCGCAAGCTTAAATAAGGGTAGCTATAGGAAATATACCTCTTAAGACGCTAAGACTAGAATTGAAGATATTAATAAATACGCTAGTTCCTATTATTATAAGTAATTCTAATTAATTTAGGAAAATTATTCGCAAATTATAATATTAATAATAAAGCGAATATCCGTATAAATTATAGCTATTTATTATTAAAAAAGCCGAAATAGCTTATTCCTTTTTTATTATATTTTCGCTTTGTTTTCAAATACCCTATTTGCCGAAATACCTTAAATTATAAGAATTTAAACTTAAGTTAATTTAATAGAATTAATTAAGGTTAAAGTAAAATTCGATAATATATTCTTATTTAATAATTAAATCTTAACTTTAATATATATTAAATAACCCGGTTATAAAAGTTAGCGTTTTTATTAAAATTATTAATATTAAATTAGAAATTATAATTATACCCCTTTTTAACTCTTACTTACGGGAAGAATTAAAGAATCGAAATTTCTTAAATATTTTTATTAAGCTTGCTCCTTTTACTGAACTTCTTTATTTATTAATCTTTCTTTATATAATTTTACCCTAATATCTAAATAAGCGTATTGTTTACAAAAATATAATAATAATAATAATAAATCTTTCTTATATTATTAGTTTATTATTTCCCTAGCAGCTTAAGGGCTAAAAAGGTTCGGTATTAAATAAAAAGGCTAATAAATAGGAAATCGTAAGGATTATCGAAAAGAAATATAAAAAAGGACGAAATTAAAATAGATAGTTATTATAATTTTATAAGTTTTAGTTCCTAAATAAGATTATTCTATTATATAAATTTAAAATAGAATATTAGATAAAATAACGAAACAAACAAATAAGACCGGCTTATATAAATAAATATTTATAATAATTAATTATTTTTTAAACAGAAAATAATAAAAGAATTACTATTAATAATATAAGGGAATTTCTAGAGTATAGGCCAAATATTTTATTAATATATTATTATTAATCTTAAAGCAGCTTTATATTTTCTTATTAATATATTTCTTTCCTAGGCCTTCTTCCGGCCTTATATAGCCCTTATTTTATTATAATTTTAAGTACGGATATCCAATTATTAAGTTATTATTTAACTTATTTTAATTTTAAAATATAAATAATTTCAATATATTTATAATTTTTATCTCTAATAATAATAATTTAGTATTCTTTATTATTATCGGGGCTAGAATACTAATTCTTATTATATACTTATAAATTTTAATTATATAAAATATTAATAAGATTAAAATTAATTATTAGATTAACTTAACTATATTCGTAAATAGAGTTGTTAAGTTATTTATAACCGTATTCTTAAAGCTAAGTCTTTGAATATAGACGGTCTTTTTTAAATAGTTCTACTTTTAAATTTCGATAATAACGCTTAAAGCAATTTGTTTCCCGCTTTTTATAATTGTAGAAAAGATTTCGCTCTTAATAATACAATTGGAAGATATAATAGCTTTATCGAGCTTATTTAAATAATAATAAGTTTAATAAATAATTAAAAGCTTTCAAAATAAAAAAGATAAAGAAGGAGATTATAAGCCTTTTATATTATTTCTTTATATACCGATAATAAATAGAATATTTTATAAAACTTTTATAAGATTATTTTTATATTAATATATATAATTATATAACGGAGAAATAATAGTTTAATAATAATAAAAGGAAAATATTAATAGAAGAAAAGAAATATTTCTAATTATATTAATAAGTAATTAGATAAAGCGGCTTGTATAGTCTAATTATTAATAGGTATTATAAAATACTTTATATATCTTTAAGTAATTTCTTTACAAAAGATAAATATAGAAGGCCAAAGCGTTATTTATATTTACAAGAAAGGTTATTTCTAATTATTTTTAAAAATTTTACTTATTAAGCAATTTAATTACTTAATCAAGTATTATAAGAAATATCCGAATTTAATATTTTAGAATATCGAAGTATATTAAATATTTTAGCTAAGCCTAAAGCTAGTATTAATATACTAATTAATTAAAAAAGCTTTTAAAATCTTCGGTAATATTTATTTAATACTTTGTATTTTATATTTATTATATATTATTTAGAATTAAATTATTCTTTCAATATATTTGACTACGCGGCTTCTTATTATAATTAACAATCTAATAATTAAACAAAAATTATAAGGGAAATTGAATATTTATATAATTTTTAAATAAATATATTTATATATCTAGATTATAATATAGGACTTTAAGTTAATACCCTGAAATATATAATCTTTATTATAAAATAGAAATATAATAATAATATAAAAGATTATTATTAAATAAGCCTTTAATTATTAATTAAATAATAAACTTCGAGTTCTTTAGGCCCTTAATAGAAATTTATATATTCGTTTATTTATTAATATGGTCGAAGAACCCCCTTCTCTAGTTTTAAGGTATTTGAATAATAACTTATTTAATATATTAAATATAATACGGCTCAAAAAAGCCGATATCAAATTTATTACTTATAATATATTTATAATATTAAATATACTTTATAAATAAGGTTATATTTATATAAGTTAGTTTTATAATTATATTATTAATAGCTATTAATCCTAATAATATTATAAATATCAAATTTAATAATATTCTTATTAATTATAATTATAATTTTGCTTGCTTTAGTAAAATATAATTAGGATATTATAAGAATATATATATAATCGACCTTAATACGGACCTATTTTAAAGTTATATTATTAACGTAATTATTTTTCGTAGCTTTGAAATAATATTCAATCTTTATTAAAGAACTCTAATAAATATCTAATCTTTTAAAATAATAATAAGTTAAATATATTCTATAGCTTTATATCTTAAATAATAATTATAATATAATTAATTAGTCTTATTTAAGGCGATAATTAATATATCTTTAAACTAGATAATATTAATATTAATAGCAAAGAATATTCGCTTTTAATCCTTATTAAATAAGCGAATATTTTCGGGCTAATACTCTTAAGTTTTCAGGATATTAATAATAATAAAAGGCTAGAAATTCTAACTAAGATAATTCACTTTATTAATAATAATAATCTAAAAAAGTCTTTTTATCTCTCTATAAATAAAGAATTATTAAAAGAAAATAGGATTTTTATTTATAAAATTATAAAACTGGATTTATAAAATTAATTAACCGTAAAAGAGCTTTTATAAGACAAATAATTTCGAGAAAATTAAATTATATTTAAAATCTTTTAATTATCTTATTAGAACCTTAATAATTATCTTAAAGAATTACCTTACTTCTATTAAATAAATAAATATTAATAAACAAGAAGCAATACTGGTTTCCTATTACGAGTAATTAAATCTTATTTATAAATATATTAGTAATATTAAAGGAGATTAACTATTTAACCGAATTAAGATTATATTATATTTAAATTTATATATATTTATTATATCAGGCCTCTATTTTATATATTAAATAGCTATATTAATACTTAATTATCTTATAACGTTAAATAAAGAAATATTAATAGGAAATAATAATCAAATTTTCTTTTATCGGTAAGATATTTAATTATTAATTCTTTTATATATAATTTTATTATTATAATAGGATTTATAGAGCCTAAAACCTAATATATCTTATTATTTATATTATATTAAATTAAAGAATTAAAATAATATTATAATAAGTCTGGATTATCGCGTACAGGAAAGAAAGTAAATATATATTTAACTTTAAAAAAAGGACTCCTATTTCGATAACGAATTAAAAAAAAGTTTAATAGTAATATTTACAAATAATAATCGCCTTCTAAAAGATTCTTAAGTATCAAGATATACCTAGCTTTATTGAAATTACCGTTTATTGATATATATTCTCCTGCTCGGTTCGGCTTACAGAACCTTTAAAAATTATAGCGCTTAGCCTCTTTCTATATAATAGAAACAAAAATAGTAATAAGCGTCTGGTATAATATTACTAAAGCTTTTATACCTTTATAACCTCCTAAAATATTTATAATTCTAATTATAAGGGATAAAGTATAGGCCGATATACCTTCTAAACTCTATATTTGATAAGTTTCGATATATAAGAAATATTAAAAGTAGCTCGGAAGGAGATGTTAAATAAGTTAATTTAAATTATAAGAAATATTAAAAGTACCGAGGATTAATTGATAAATAAAAAAGATTTAAGGAAAATATAATTATTTAATATAAGATAATTATATCAAAGCTTATTTTATTTATAATACCTGAAATCCAATATTAATAATAAGAAATATTTAAATAATCTATTTTTATTTATTATAAGGTTAATAATATAAATTCTTAATAATATTTATATTATTGAATTCGCAAATAAAGTTTTCGCTCGCCTTAACCGCTTATAGAATATAAGAATAGGTTATTTAAGTCTTTTTCTTTATAGCTAAAGTATAGGCCTATAGCGATAATATTAGAAGTATAACGCTTTATTCGCTATCTGACCAGCGCTATTATAATCTTTCTGAAACTCTTTATTAAAGTTAATAATAACTTTCAAATATAATTACGATAATAATACTATTTCGTTAATAGCGAGGGTATAAGTAATACTTATTATATTCTTGATTTAGATTAAAGATAAGTTAATATAGCTTTTTATATATTGATTTAACAACGAACCTATTAGCTATTTACTTCTTTCCTAAATAGCTAATCGAAATCTGCAGATATATATTTAGCTTAATTCTTAGCTATTACCGCCTTTTTTAAGAAGCTTTCTTATATTATTTTTCTTATATTTAAACCTAAAGGCCTATAATATAATACTATTGAGATTCTGCTTTAAATCGTATCGTTAATATTCTTAATATAATTGGTTATAAATATTATAATCCCTTAATAATATTTAAATATACGCAATAATACCGATATAAGAGTATTATATAAATTAATAAAAGAGTATAACTATATAAATATATTAGCTTTATTTAAAAGAAGAATAACCTTTTAATAATAAGTAAGGCAAAAGATAATTGATAATTGCTTTTTAAGTATCTTCGTATTTTAGCCTAGCTCCCTAGCGAATATCTGAAAAGTCAGAACGATTAAATAAACGAATATCAATTTAACTTACTATATAGAGTAGCTTCTCAGAATATTCTGATAATCCTTTTATAATCAAAGTCTTGCCTACTCCGGGGGATTTATTAAAGGTATATATTAATCTTTAATAAAGTACTAAGCTTCGGATTTTGTATTACAGAAGTATTATTAAACTTTGACCTTTTCCTTTTACGAAGTTATCGATCGTATTACCTGATATACGGGATATATAAGCCTTTACGAAAATAGCGATAACCTTCTTCTTCATAACAGGAATTACGAGATTATCGAAAGAAGACGGATTCCAGATAATATTTTTAATATTATCGATTACAAATTCTATTTTATATTATATTAATATGATTTCTATCCCGGTAAGGTATTTAGAGGATAAAGGCTTATATTATTATTTATTACCAAAGTTTTAATTATAAATTATCTGGCTATAGATTATCAAGTTGTCTTTATTTATACTTTTTGTATTAAGGTTGTTACTCTTAATCTTATTTATTTTTATATTTAACTAGAAGATATAAATACCGTCCGACGAGCTAGGTCGGGCTAATTTATTGATTTATAATTTAGTATAGTTCGGGTTAACTTTATAAAAGTAAGTAATATTAATTATAATATAACTATTTATAGGGACTTCGAGGTAATCTCCTTTCTTGATATAAAAGGTATTGTTTCGATATTAAATATAATATTAGCCTATTAAGAATACGAATTATCGATTATACTTTGCAAAGTATTACCTTATTTATTTTTGATCTTAATAAAAATCGAAGGGATATCCTTTAAGCCTATCGATTCGCTTTATACCCTGAAATATTCGGATTCCAAATATTATCGAAGCTGTATTAAATACTTGCCCGTTAAAGTTTAAATAGCGGTATTTTACGTAAAAGTATAGGACTCCGCTACTTATTATCTTTTCCTTGCCGGAATTATACTAGTAATAAGCTAGCTTTTCGGCGTTGAGAATTGTTATATATATATTTACGTTTGGTTTAAATAGAGCCTAGAGCAAATCGTACGTAATCTCGCGATTTTTGAGGAGCGATATAAGACGGAACGTAATTAATATATAAACAATACGGATATAATTTACAAGTAGATTAAGGTACTTAAGCTTCGTATTATAATAAGTATTATCTTCAAATTCTGTTCGATAGGCTTTTAGTTTAGGGATATAGTAATATAACAGGTTTTGCTCAAGCTATTTCCTATTCTTAGGAGCTTATCCTGGTTAAGTTAAAAAGGTTTATATTATAACTTTGTCCTCTCTAAGAGAAAGCCTATATACGTTTTGTAATACGATTCTCAAGATATCTCTTAGTCCCTCTAATTTAATATTAACGTAGAATACCTATTCGAAAGTCTATTTATCTGGATTTCTAATCTTAATATTAAAATATTACTAAGGTTTTACCAACTTACCGGTTCGAGTACGAATAACAAATATATATTCGTTTAAGTATATTACCCCTTTTAGCAATACCGTTAAATTTACGATTTTATATTTGAATATACCGTTATCCCAACTAAATAGGAGAGGTTAGCAAAGTCGGAGCTATAGAATAAAGATTATATACTTTATCAACCAGTTTATACTCTAATTTGGAGGCTCGAGTTTTCCGCTATTAAGTTTTAATATATATTACAGTTTCAGATTTAATATCTTTATATTTATTCGTAGCGTCTACTTTCTCTAATATTTAAATTAATTTTACTATACCTTGTTCAAAGCGGTCTATAATCTCAACTCCCGGAGATCTATATACGCGTATATTGTTCGGAATTGTATATAGAGGGCTGCCAGGAAAGGTCTCCGGTAATTGTAGAGAGGTAAGCAGGTTTAGAATTATATTGATAGGTATTATTATTTCAGCTATAAAGTATTCCCTAAGGACGAAGATCTGGAAGGTAACTGATATAGCTGCTAAATTAATATAATTATTTTCTAAAATAAGCAGGGCTAATATCTTTTTCTAAATTATAATACTGATAAGGAATTAAAGAAGATATTCAGGATAAGAGCTGAAGGCCCGATTTATCTCTTTCAAAAGTTTAATTAACTCTACCTTCTTCTATACGCCCTAGACGTATTATCTCTATAGTCTCTTCCCTTTTGATATAAGAAGAGCCCGTCGAGGATATTATCTTATATATAAATATAAATAGGTCGATTATCTAAGTACTTTAAGGAATTACCGCCTTATTCTCGATACTCGCAATCGTTAGATTACGATAATTTCTTCGTATATAATATATAGAGGCTGGCCTTGCGTTAGTATTAAGTTGGCTATAAATTGTATTTGGAGGCGAAACGTATTAAACAATAACGGGAGATAATTGAAATCGTAGGCGTTTTCGATATATTTTCGAAAATTCTCGAGAATTTTCAAAGTTTCTTGGTTGCGCGGAGGTCTACTAATATCTTGGCAAACCTATTCTCCCTGCTATCTCTGCAAATACTAATAATTAAAGGCGTATTTAATACGCTAATAGGTCTCGAGAAAGTACAGGAAATTTTAAGAATTTTCAAAATTTCTTTGTCTACTTTATCTATTATATAGCTGACTAGGGACTCTACTCCTCCTTGGTCTACTAATAGATTATCCTTGTATCTTGATATATACTAATAAAAGGCCCAATTTCCTATAAGGTGATAGCTTTGAAAGTATAACCGATATAGAGTTAAAAACTTTATACTAAAAAACTTGCAATATATTATTCTCGCTCGAAGCTAAATTTGAGAAGCAATAACTCCCGGCCTCGAGCCAGCCCCGCGAAATTAATAGATAGTACAATAGCCTCCGTAAAGGTTTCAATACAATCAAGGTCCTAGAATATCTAGACGATAAGGCTACTAAATATATCGAGGCTATTATTAAGATTTTAATAATCAAATAAATAATCTGCTTCTTCAAGGTCTATAAGATATTTTTATACGACGTTTTATACTACTATAGTCCCGAACTGGTATTGTTATATACTATATACCTCGATAAACCGAAAATAATCAGTTTAAAGGTAAAGGATAAGATTAGCCTTCTCAATTATATAAAGGCAAAAAAGTTATTATATAATTTACCTATCCTTAGGCGGTTTGCGATAGAATATAATATTCCTTAATCTTCGATAATTACAGGACTGAGTAATTAATAGCTTTATAAAAGTTCTTTAACTAGACCCGAAAAGAGGAGGTATATTAAAAATAGACGCGTAGTAATCCAGCCGCCGTATTAAGACTAGCCCGCTTCTCAAAAAGTGCTATCTATTTCTAACGAAATTTTGAATATAACTATAATATATAATAAGCAGCTTAAAGGACCTTTAATATTATCCGGGGAGGCGGTAGGAGCTAATAGTAAGTTGTATATCAAGACGTAGCAAAGGATTATCTGCTAAGATATTGAAATCAGTACAAGGAGCTATAAAAATAACTTATAAAATACCCCTAAATATTTTTAGAATATTAGAATATTTCTATAATTAGTTTTCTGTTCAAAACCTTTACTTTATTATTATAACGGTTCTATTTGAAGATCGTATTGCTTTACTAATACTTTTTATACGTTGTATTAATATTATCTAATTCGATTATTAATTCAATTTAAAAATAATATTTAACCTTAACGCCTATTTTCGTATAATAAACTTTATTTTAATCGATATTGTTTCGAAAAAGTATTTAATAAATATATAGCTTATATATATTCCGTTCTTCCGAGTAACTTCTTATAAGATATCTTTACTAGGCTCCTTACGGACTCTAATATACTTAATAAACTCGATTAGCGGCTTTGATTTAAAGATAATTATATATTCTTTTATATAGCCTTCAAATAATCTTATATTATATAGAGTTTAATCTTCTTTAATATTAACTTAAGACTTATCGAAATTTTTTCCTAATTAAATAAGAATCAGGTTAGCTTTATATTTTTCGGGTTAATAAAGTTATAAGATTCAAACTTCGTTCTTGGTTTTTATTAGAAGCTTGGCTTTATTATTTATAATATCTTCTTTAATCTTTACTTAATTCTTTATAGTTATAATTGATCCGCAATTAAACTAAGTAAATAATTCTTATATAAAATTTTCTCCTACCTCCCGACAAGGGTCGTACTAAGAAGGGGGCTAATTCTTTGCCTAGTAATGGAGGTATAGAAGGAATACAAATATAACGAAGGCGTAATAGTCGTAGCGATTTATACCGTACCTTAAAGAATTCCTTGTATCTAGGATAGCAAGAATTCAGGATCTATATAATATTTTCGGTAGATATTGATCAATATATAGAGTTGATATCTAAATAATTACTAGTTCGTTCGTAGCCGTCGTATAGGATCTAGGGTATTCAGGTACGTATAGAGTTTGGAAGGATAGTATAAAAGTATTAAGGAGAAGCTAGGCAATATTGGGTTTTTATAAAAAGTAAAGAATTTTGGTAATACAGAAGGCTCTAATTTACGTATAAAGGCTGTTAGCCTTTATATTATTATCTTTATTAATAATCAAATCTATATATACTGCTTCGAGTTGTTATTGAATCAAATATCGTCGAGGCCTAGTCTCGTATAATCTATAATAGCAGGGTTGAATAATAAATTTTGTAGTAATAAGGGGTAGGGCGACCTTATAACCTAAAGGTCAGAATTAGCCTCGGAATAACTGCGCTGAATCTTAGCGCCTTTATACGACGGTAATAAAAGCGTACTATAAGCTATAAGCGTTTATATCAAAAATTAATACCTAATAGACGGATAGTTATTAGGGTCAGCTAGTTAGCGGAGTTACTAGTAAGTAAATACTTCTAATAATTAATCGCTTGCCAAGAACGCCGGCTAATTAGCAAGATTATTGTATCTCTAGGTCCCTCGGTTGTAGCTACTATATTCTTTCGTTATCTTTCGAAAGCGCTTTGCTCTTATATAGCTAAACTCTTACCAAATAAATTGAAGGCTATTAGAGCCTGTTTCCTAAAGAACGGACTCGAAACCTTTTATACGATATTTATATCGAAATATTTTACGGGCAAGAATATCAACGTAATAGAAACTATTAATTAGTTTATGTCTAATACGTCTAACAGAAGTAAGTAGACTATATATAAAATTATACGGCTTTTAATAAAGTATAGAAGAGAAAGATATTATACTTGATCTTTTCCTAATATTACTGGTTTAGCCAGCCGCTCGAAATATTCGCCTATAAACTAGGAATAGACCTATTAGCGGTAATATTATTACTTTTTATATTCGCCTTTCCTTAACCAAGAATACTCCAAATACGTCGCCTCCCTTCTACAACTTATAGTCCCTTAGAAAAGCGGTATTATTCAAACTAGTAATATAAATATATAAGCAGTTATATTAGACCCTATTATACGAACTAGGCTATTACTATAGTCGACTACTCCTTCCTTATTTTACTTATTATTTATATTGTTATTATAATAGATGCCTTGGTCCTTCAATATAAGTAGCTTCGTAAATATATCCGAGCAAAGGAAGCAGGTAAACGATATATTAAGAGAAGAATTATTACCCGGCCTCCAACTTGATATCCCTGACTTTATTTATACCGTTTTAGGATATATCTTACGCCTCGATAAATTAGCAAAGGAGGTATTCGATATATATTAGCAAGGAAATATACTACTCTATATATATAGCTTGGGTTAAATAGAGTAGCCTCTAAGCGCAAAGGAGAACCTTATATTTATAAAGTCTTATTTTATCAAGTATAAGCGAAATAATAGTCCGGAGCTAATTAAAAAAAAGCAGAAGAATCAGAAGATAATCTAAGATAATCTCGATATATTGCTAGCAACAAGGAGCGTATTTAGATTATCGAGGCTCCTAATTGAACTATTTAATTTAATTCTTCAAAAGCTTAATACTAAGGATGTTTCCTCCTCGGCCTCTAGACTCAAAACTTTTAGGATATTGCTATAAGGTATATTAAGGCTTACTTTATATCTATCTGCAGCTGGTAAGCTAGCTATCGTCCGTTATTACGTTAGCTTATTAATATAAAAATTGATAGATAATTTCCTTCGAATTCTTTATTATACTTTATTCTATCAAGTCGATTAGTAAAATAGAGCAGACCGATTCCGCAGCTTAGATAACAACTAGGCCTCTGTAGAATTGGTTAATTAATATATTTAAGCAAATATAAAGCTCCTCCCAACCGCAATACCCTCCCTCGATTATATACCGAAAAAGGCGGGACTGCTCCTATACTACTCTTCTCTTAATAAAGTTATAATCTTCGTCTACTAATTACTTGTCCTCTTCCCTAGACGGCCCCCGTTATTCTCTCGGAGCTAAAAAAGATACCTAATACGAATACCGTAATCTTCTCCAACGGTACTGACGCAACGGAGTCCGCCTCCCTATTGAACTTCTCCGTCTCTAATACCCCCGATTGCCGCAATCAGAGAACAAGAAGATACAAGCAGCCGCTAGGTTATGATTTGCTTGTACGAAACGTAGGAAAAACCTAACAAGATTGGGGAAGTCTAGCTGGTAGGCGAGAATACGTTGGAATACGAGCTCCAGGGGATACCCGCTATCAGGTAGGTATAGGAGGAGTCGGGTTATAATATATCAGGAAGGAGATATACCCTCTATATAGAAGGCTTAGGTTGGGCCAGCAGGATCAGAGTATCAAAAAGGAATAATATATTAGCGTAGCTTCAAGGCCTTTGCTTACTGCAACAAGGGAGGGGAGAAAGAAAGGAGAAAATAAAAAACCTTGTTATTTTTAAATCGTCCCTAATTTAAACAGAATTTGAGAAATCGCTCTTAATAATATCTCTATTTCCCCCTTCCTCCGCCGAAACTCCTAGCTAGTCTACTTTTTATACCGCCCCGTTCCTTACCCTTTCCCTTACTCTTTCCTATATCTTTGCCTACTGTTCCTGTACGCCCAGTATTAGGCCGCGCCTCTCCGCCTCCTTCAGCCTCTCTTTCGCGTATATTAGCCTCTCCTTTCTCTCCTTATATCTTTTCTCCGCCTCTATCAACCGGCCCTTCAGCCCCCTTTCTCGTTCTTTTCCCCTATTAATTATTTTTTCAAGTCCCTTGATCTCCTGTTCTACGTCTCCGTATACCGTATATAAGTATTAGGTTCAAATATTAAATAATCCCCTAAAACTGCTTGAAATCGTAAGGCCTTCGGCTTCTGATATTTTAGTATTATTACTCTATAGCCTGTTAATTCCTTGACTTCTTAAATACTCGCTCGGATATTTAAATAAATAAGATAATTAGTATAATTTCTTGCGAGCTAGTTATATTTAATTCGTTATTAGCTTCTTTTAATATTTATACGGACTTAGTATTTAATTACTGAAAACTCTAAAGGCTTAATTATAAAAAAGAAGCTAATTATAAAAGATCGAAATTTATATCAGGCGGTAATTCGTCGATAACAAAGCGGATTCTTTTATACTAAATCAATATTTATATATTATAAATATTCTTTATAAATTTATAACTTGTCCCTTTCTCTTTATTATCTAGGGCTATAAAGCTGAATTTATAAATTAAATAATAATAAAAGGTAATTTTCTTTTCCTCGATAATAATATAGTAATCGTATATTTTTACTAACTTATAATCGTACGAAATCGAAAAGGCGAAGATTTCCTAATAAAGCTCTTTTTTATACTTTACCGCTTTGAATAGCTCTATAATCCCTTTTATAACAATAATTATATTATACGCGTTCTATTAGTCGATAATATTTAATATTATAACGTTATATTTTACCTTATATATCAGGAACGGAAAGAATATTCGCGTTATAACTATAAAATAAGTAATAATTTTAGATCTAATCTTACTTATAAAAGGTTCGAGCTTTTCTAGTTATTCCTTTATAAATATAGAACGCCCGAATCCTACCGAGTAATCGGGTTATAAATAGATATTATAAAAAAGAATTACGTTATTTTAGCCTTTGTTAATACTTTCGTATAAATAATTAAAATATTTAATATTATAAACTCTTAAAACTTAAATAAAAGAGTAAATAAATAAAAAGATATCTTAAATAATTATAACTTTATTCTTCTTTTTTATATTTTTGCAAGTTTCGTCGAATAGGTTATTACGAAATAATATATCTTATAGGATTATTTGCTCCTTTTCTAGGATAATTTAATAAAAATTTTTGTTTATATTTATAATATTTAAAGGAAATTTATATATATAACTACCCTTTTTCTCTAGTTTAATTATATAATTCGGATTCTTATATTAAACGCTTTTGACTTCCTGCGGTAGTTAATTATTAAATATTTAAAGGGTTAAATACAAATTCTTATAGTAAAGGAAAGCTAAAAAAATTTTCTTTATAAATAAATATTATAAGGGATAAAAACCGTATATTAATCTGAATAACTCTTTTAAGAAATACTTTTATAATTAATTTCTTTATTCGAACTCTTCCGGAGACTTAATCCTTTCGAAATCTTCCTTAACTTAATTATTTTATTCGAAGTATTCCTTATATTACTTTCTAATCTAAATCTAATATTAAAATAGATTAAAATTATTCTCGCTAGTATTAATTATTGTTTTCGAATATAATTTCTTTTTAATAGTATAACTTAAAGGTTTAATTTATAGTCGCTTCGAAAGAAGCTAGTTTTAAGTTAGAAGAGAATAATATCGAATATTTTATTTTTATTTCTGCTTTTAAAGGGGGTTTAAGGGTTTATAAAAAATTTATAAAATTTATAATATCTTAATTAAGTTAGTATTTCAATATAATAAGAGGAGTAATAAACGAACTTACTTTTCTACCCTTAGGGATATTATTTGTTAAAGGAGAAAAAAGTATTTATACTTTTTAGATATAATTGCTTTCGGATAAAGATTATTTATAAGATTACTATATTACTTATAAACGTAAGCTTTTATAAAGGGGTTGCTATTTCTTGATATTTTAAGGCTATTTCTTTATAAATAATTAGCTTAAATATCCTTAATATAAACCCTAAATACTTTACTTTAATCCTTTAATTTTAGAAATTATTATCAATTACTTTTAATATTTAATATTGCTAGACTATAGGCTATAACGATTAAATTAAGATAATAAGTCTTTTATATAGCTATTAATATAAAATAGGAGAATTGGAGGGTTTTATAAAAGATAATATAATTAATAATACAAAAAATCTTAGCGAAATATATAATATTAAATTAATACCCTTATTAACCTTATAACTAGCCCGTTAAGGAAGAATATAATATAAGTTACTATTTTCCCTTCCGATATAGCCGACTTAATAATCGAGCTCTTATTCAAAAAATCTCTTTTAACGAAATTTCCTAAAGGTAAGCTATATTAATCAGAATAAGAGGGTAGGGAATATATAGTATATTTATAACCGCTAGCTTGAAATAAGGATAAGTCTTAGCCGCTAATAAATCTTTCCTTATATTGATATAAACCAGTTCTAATAAAGCCTTTTCCGAATAATTATTTCTTATATAAGAAAACCTTAATAAAGGCTTTTCCTGCCCTAATCTTCCTGCTTTAGCTTTATAATATATAATTTAACTCTTAACTTATTTGAAGCTAAGATCTTTAAAATATATAAAATAATAAAAGCGATTTATTAATTATTTTCTAAACTTAGAGGTAATAATAAAATTGCAAATTCGATTTTAAAATATATTATCTTCTATATTATAAACTATTATTTTATTAATAATATATAAAGTTAAAAAGTTAAAACGAAAAGTTACTCTATTAAATAGATTCTATTATAATAATAAATTTATAAACTTATATCGGACTCGCTAATCGGATAATATTATAAATAATTATTATATATTAATATTTTTTAAAATAGAGAAGTTTAAAGCAAGGTTTAGAAATAATAATAAAAAATATTATCTTCAATAATACGCTAGCGTAATAAAGATAATTAGCTTATTAATCCCTTTTGAATATTCTTGTTTAAATATTATTTTCTTGTAATAATATATATATTACTTTTATTTAAAATAAGAAATTATATAAAGTATAAGTTCGCTATTTAGCGCGTTAGAGCAATATTACTATTTTATAGTTCTTCTATTATTATTGCTATTATTATATTAATTAATTTTAATAATTAATTATATTAAAATTATATATAATTAATATTATAGCAGATTCGTATAAAGATTAGATAAATTCGATTAAAATACCCTATTAATAATAATTCAAGATTCGGCTAAATATTAATATCTTTAATCGCTGTTTCAAGATTATAATTAAGGAGCTTGAAAATATCTCTTAGATAATAAATAAACTTATTCAGAATAATAACGTTATTAATTAAGATTTTAACAATTTTAGCCGGTATCTTAATAATATTAATTAGGATTTTAGTTAATACTTTAATAATATTAATTAGGATCTTAGTCGATATCTTGATATTATTAATTTAAACGCTAATAATTCTGATTAATATCTTAATATTAAGAATTAGGATTTTAATCGATACCTTAACGTTATTAATCAGGATTTTAATTAATATTTTAATATTATTAACTTAAATATTAATAATCTTAGTAAATATTTCTAAGATAATATTTAGAATATTAATAACCTTAGTTAGCGATTTCAGAATAATATTAAAGATATTTATCGTTTTAATTAGGATTATAATCGATATTTCTATCGCCTTTATAATAAGATTAATTAATTCTAATCTTATTATATTATTATATAAAATAATAATTTTAATAGGATAATACGAGCAAACTCAAACCCGGTCTAAATAACGAAGATAACGATTAATAATAAATTCGAAAGGATAGTTACCTTTACTATTATATAATAGCTATATAAGAAAGAAATCCTTAATAATATAAGATTTGAGGTAAAAGGAAATATAATCTTTATTTAAAATTATCCTCGCTAGTCGATCTTTATATTACGAAAAGCGATTTTATAAATTATAAGTTTTTGAATCCGAAAATAATATAAAGAGCAAAACTATTAAATTAAAAAATATAATATATATAACTTTCAAGATCCTAATTAAATATTATTATAATAATTATCTCGATTAGGCTATTAATATATATATCTAAGAGGAAAAGGACTTAATAATAATTGCTAAGAAGCTCGAGGTATTATTCGATATTCTTATAATTATAAATTAATAGTTAATATATAACCTATATCTTAATATTTATTAATAAATAATTCGTAGTATCTTATTCTTCGTTCGGCTTAATAATATCAAATAAATAGAGAAGATAGCTAAAGAGGCGAATATAGAGGAATTAAAGAAATATTATAAGGAATATAATATTAAGAATATAAAAGCTATTTTATTAATAAATATAGAAGATAAGTAAATATAATTAATAATAATATATAGAATTTATCGGAATATTCTTCGTTTTTATAATTTAGATTTTCTATAAGGGTTTCCGATATAAATTTATAATTATTCTTTAATTTAAGTTTTATTACAATTATATATTTCCTAATTTAAATACTTATATTATTTTCTATAGAATATTAGCTAATTTAAGCGACTTATTAGCCTTATTTATACCGAAGCTTTTAATAGATTCTGAATATTATATTTTAATTCTCTAATTTAATACTTTTTAATATTAAATTATAAAGATTAAATCTTATTTTTAACTTAATTCCGTAATCTTCGAATAAATAACTTAGAAGTATTCGCTTTTGAATAGCTTAGCTTTCAATTATAAACTACCTAGCTAATTAGCAGGTTTATTAATTATATTCAAGTAATATATATTATTCTAAATTATTAAGTAAAACAATTAATTATTATAGAATTAATAGAAGTATATTACGGCTCCCGTTCTTTACGGAAGCTACCTAAGGAGCCGCTTAGGATATTGGAGATTTTATAATCGACCTTATAAAGGCTAATAGAGAAATTAATTAGAAATATAAAGATTAAGAATATTAAAATCCTATAATTATAATATATAATAGGCAATTATATTTCCTTTTTAGTTATAATATACCCGAAAGCCTTAAGGAATAAATCTATATATTTTCGAGTCCTTTTTACTATTTTATTATAGATTAAGTAAAGTTGTATATATTATAGTATAAAGATTAGAAATTATTTTATAATAATTAATCAAATATATATTAAAAACAAAGTCGGATCTTATTAGTCTCCTTATAGCCCTGAATCAGAACTAGGATATTAAAGCTAAAAGTAAATATAATTACTAAAATAAAATAAGGCTCTAGAAATAAATATTAAGAGTTAAAAATAAAAATAAATATAAAAATAGAATAAGGGTCTAAAAGTAAATATTAAAAGTTAATAAATATAAGTATAAAAATAGAATAAGGGTTTAGAAGCGGATATTAGGAGCTAGAAATTGATATTTAAACGAATTAAATAAGAGATTAAAATAAAATTTTCCGTCTTTAGAATATTTATTATAAAACTTTATAAGCGAATCAGCTTTTAGCGTCTAATATATTGGATTCTATTAATATATCGTAATTATATTTATTATATTTAAGTTATTTATTATATACGAATTTTAAACTTAATATAAATAAAGGCCTAAGACTTATAATAGAATATAAGAAGATAAATTATCTCCGAAGAAAATAGCAAACAACTTAATATAAAGAAATTCAAAAAGGGAAGGAGCTTTATATTCAAAATTAGGCAAAGTAATGCAAACGCTTTAATAAATTATCTATTTTAAACTTAGAAATCTTAAAAGCTTTAAATATAAAAGAATATATATTAGAAGTATAAGGAATATTATTAAAAAAGCTCGTTATTAAAGAAAATTGTCTAAAGAAATTAATAGAAGATTTAAGCCTATTAATTACAAACTTTAATAAATGAATTTAAGAGGTAGAAGAAATAATATAATTTATATAATATTAATTATTTTAATTAAGTTTCGAACTTAGGAATATAAAATAAAAAAAGTAAGAATTTAATTATAATAATAATTATCCCGAATAATTCAAATATTAACGTAAAATATTATAAAATTATAAGAATTATATTATTTTACCCGGATAAATTATTTAAATTTAATATTTAAAGTAATAAAGTTAAACTACTTAATATATTACCGTATTTAAATAATAATTACAGAGCTATTCTTTAAGTTTATATTATATATAAATTTATTAATATATATATAATTAATTAAATATAAGTTTATATTAATAATAACAAATTTAGTTGAAAATTAAATTATAATAAAGGACGTAAAGGTATATAAATAGGGTTTATAAAATTTGTTTCTTTTATACTTAATCTTTTATAGAGATATTAATATTAATAATTTTCTTTTTAATATTACCGTTAAATAATTTAACGTTATTATTTAATTAGGAAATAGATATAGCGAATTATTAAGATATACAAATTCTTTCTATTAGAAATAAAAGAATAATATATATATTATTTGCTATAATAATTTTAAAGTATTCCGAGGAGTATAATAATTAAAAAGTTATATTAAATAAATATTATCCCTCCTTTATATATTTTTCTATTATAAGCTTTATCGAAAAGGAAAGAAATAGATTAAAAAAGTATTCTTCTATTATAATTTAATTATCTTTATTATAAAAGATAAATTTGAATTATTCTTAAAAAGATTCGTTCTTTTCTATAGCTTTTATAAGCGCTAAAGTAATTGCTTAAAGAGGAGTTTCTTTAAATAAGACCTTTTCTTCGAATAAACTTTTTTCGGGAGGGATCTTATTTAAATAAAAACTTAATAAAATTATAAAAGGTATTACCAAACCCTATTCTCCTTTACCGTTATATATTACTAGCTTTTTAATATCGTTTATAAATTAAGGTTCTTAATTCCCCTAAATATTCTGTAAATAAAGCGGACTTTTATATAAATAATTTATCTCTTATAATTATTCCGTAAAATTATATTATCTATTTATATCTCGATCCTTTTGTATATCCTCTATATTTAGTTGCTTTTAAGGTATATATATTTAATCTATACCTTTTTATATTAAGTTTTATTTTTACTCTTAATTATCGATTTTTTTTCTTAATTATTTAATTTAGGTTCTGAATAAAATATCTTTTTATTAAAGTAAGCTAAATAAACGGACCTCTTTATAAAAACGAGTTAAATACTATTCCTTTGGCTTTTGTCTATATTATATATATTATTAAGGAAAAGAAAATCCTTATTCTACTTATATATTAAGTTAAAAGGATATATATATTTTTTTTCTTAATATTCTTTAGGTCCGTTAATAATATATATAAGCTTCGATTACCCGAATAGTAATTATTTATTTATATAATTAAAGTATTTCGCTTTCAAATCGCTAATCTTTTTCGATTTGAATTTTAGTTATTTTATTAAGTTAGCTAGTTTATATAATATAAATTTATTAAGATCCTTTGTTATTCGAATTTTTCTCTTATTTAATTTAGGCTCTAACTTTATAAAGCCTAATAATAACTTACGAAGGTATTATATAATATAAAGAAATAATTATCGGTAATATAAAGTTATATAGTTTTAAATAATACTATATTTAAAAATAAAGGCTAATTCCGTTTTCTAAATAATATATATATTTTTTAATTTATTTCGAAAAAGCTCTATATTATTGCTATATATAAAGTTCCCTTAGAAGATACTTTTATTAAACTTTTTACTTAATAAATATAAATTTTGATATATTTAAAGTTTTTAAAGAAAATTTAAAAAATAAGAATAAGACTCTTTTATACTTATAGCTTCGCTTAAATCTCTATATAATAGTTTAAGTTAAATACGCTAAATATCTCCCTTTTTCTTAATTAATAATATAAAATTATATTATTAAATATTAATATATTTAATACTTTAAGTTCTAGCGCTTTTACCGTAATATAATTTACCTTTTATATATTATATTTATTATATCAAATTAAGCTAGTCTAGAATCTTTTAATATAATTAAGATAATAAAATATCTCCTATAATTTAATAATTTAATAAACTTATAATATATAAAAAGGGTTAACTTATTTTATTATATTTCAAACCGATTATAACCTTTATTATATTAAACCGTATTTTATTTAGCTATAAACTCGGAAAAGCTAATAAAATATCGAAAGCTATTATATAATCTTTTCTTCGTAATAGCCTCCTTAACTCTTATTACTTATTCTTTATCAGATATGTTTATTAGCGAGCCGTTATAAGCGGGTTGAGGCAATATTAACAGATCTTATAATATATTTTATTATTAATAGGTTTTTTCTTATTAAATAGTTATTTAATTAAGTAGGTCCTTAAATTGTTATTTAAATCTAAAGATATAAATAAGAAATATTCTATTTAATTAAAGATTAGCTGATTATACTAATTAAATAGAGATTTATAGTTTATTAAAGTTAAGGAGGGGTTATCTCCCTCCCTATTTAAACCCGATACTAATTATAAAAATATTTAAATTGAAATCCTGAAAATAGTTATAATTTAGGCTATTCGATTTACGTATTATTAAATAAAATAATAAAAGAGATTTTAATAAAATAGATAGCAAAGTCTAATATTCCGCGGTTAATTATAGCCGGTATATAATATCGACTTTCTTATTAAAAATAACCTCCCCTTTTGAAAATTGATATTAAATTCTTTATATTAAATTTATCAAATATATTGAGTTTACCTTTCGAGAAATTTAAATACTTAAACTTAATTTATATTAAGTTTTTATATTTAATTTACTTCTCTTATTTTAAGCTTTCTTCTTAATTTTATATTCGGGTATATTATATTATAAGAATATTATTAAATAGTTAATATTATTACCTTTATTTATAGGAGGAAAGCTTTAATATTAAAAGATTATTAACGAGACTTTATAATTAGGCCTAAAGAGGATCAAATTAGCCGGGAATTAAAATAGCTAATATCTTATAAGAAATAGGTATATTGTTATTATTAACAATTTAAGATATTAGAAGTTAATATTATTTTGATTAATAAATAACTTTTTATTATTTTATAAATAAAATAATATATCCTTTAATTTTTTATTATCTCCTAAATAAGTTTTTTATATCCTTTATTATATATTTTCCCTCCTTATACCTTATATATCTCTTATTTATTCTTTATTCGTTTTGATTATTAATAATATTCTATCGTATAATATTTAGAATAGCTTTTTACTCCGCTAAGCAGTATATATAATTTAATTTAAAAAATCCTCAAGCCTATTTATTTACTTCGAATAATATATTATTAGTTAGTAGTAATTCCTTATTATTTAGAAATATCCAAGATTTATCAAATATTTATAACGATACCGCTATTAAATTAAAAAGGAATAGGGTATATTTTGATAAAGAAGGTAATAAATATACCGCTAGCTTTACGGACCGAAAATATTTAACTTCTATAAGGCTTAACGTTAAATATAATATTAGAAGGGCAGAGTTATTTTTCCTAAATAATCTTTATTTTTCTAATTAATCTACTTTTGCTAATAAAATATTTAGAAAAGATAATATTATTAATAAGTTAAACAGAAAGGCGTCTTTTAAAGTAAAGGAAGAATCTCCTTAATAAATATATAATAAAAACTATAACCTTAGGGTCAATAAACTTATTATAATAATAATAAAAATATATATAAATTCTAAAATAGCAGAAAATTGTCTAGCTTCAGAAATAGTCGCGATAAGAAAGCTTTTTAATTTAAATAATAATATTAACTTCTTTATATTCCTTCGGGTTTAAGGAGAATATTTTATTAAATATATTAAGGTTTACGAATTCGGAGCCGAATTTTATATTATTTTTAAATATATATTAGTTTCCTTAATTTAAGTTATCGCAATACCTATTTATTTAAAAGAAACTTATATAATAATAATAATCGGATAAATAAAATTCTAGCCTATTTTACTCAAATATTAATATTAACGAGTTTAAATATTAAGCGGTATTAAGTTCCTCGAGTCTAAGGACCTAGTTTATAATAATATTATTTATTTATTTATCCTTTTAAATAATAATAATAAAGTCAAAATTAATATATAAGAATATTATATAATTATATTAAAAGAAACCGAAAGGGGGTATCCAGATATATAAGCTATTAAAAATATTATAATATAATTATTGAAAAAGTATAAGAAAGGTAAAGTAAATAATTTATATTATTAATCCTTTATAATTAAAGAGTTTTCGTTGAAAATTACGTTTATTTTTATAGAAGAGCTTTTATAAGTTAATAAATTTAGCCTTTTCTAAATAATAATAATTTTAACTTTTAAAATACGCTTTTCTTTATAATTAGAAGAAGAATAATCTCGGCTTATTAATATCAATTACCTAAGTCTTATTATATAAATTTTATATAATAAAATAATAAGTTATAATAGTCTTGCTTCGAATATAATTTATTAATTTCTTATATAATTTTATATTTTATATCTTATTTTCGATTCGTTAGGCTATTTTATATTATAATATAGATATAGTTATAAGCCGAAATACTATTAAATTTATAACGTAAATAAGTTATAATTTTAAATATAACCTAGAGTTTATCTTTCCGAATATTATAATAATAATTGTAAATATTAAAGTATTTTATTCTTATAATTAGTTCTGGATATTATAAAGCTATTTCTTATTCCCTTATTAGCTAATTTTAGACCTTAAGTTTGTTATTATTTCTAATATTTCCTAGTATCTTTTAATATATAATTAACTTTTGTTACTTTATCTCTTTCTTCTATTATTCGTACTAACTTTCCTTATATATTCTTATTATATTATTAGTTTATTATAGAGATTACTTAAATTTATATTATTATTATAAGCGGCGTCTTTTTCCTTTTAATATTTATAAAAGGTTTTCCGTTTATTTAGCAAGTTCTCTAATTATTTAATATTATTATATTTAGGTATCTTATTTATTTATTAATTATATAATATTACCGTTTCTTAGGGCTATAGAGTCCCGCTGACGTTTTGCTTTAGCTTTTATATATCTTATTCAATATCTTCTATATAACCTTTCGCGTAACCTCTTTTGATAAAGCGGGAAATAAGGCAAAAACTCTTTCGATTATTAATATAATATCGTTTTTCTTTGGTTTTTATTTAAGCTTCTTAATAAATTTATTAAATTTATTGCTATTTAATTACTAACGGATCTATTATTCCGTAGGAATAATATCTTTCGTATTTGTTACGCTATATATATTTATTACGGTCTATTATAACCTTATATATTCTTTATACGTACCCGGGAACCTTTATTTATTTATTATAAATTATATAATTATTTCCGTTAATATATTATTTATAGATTAGTAAGGTATATCTTTTCTTAGCTTCTTAATAATATTCTCCTTATATTTTATATATAAGCTTTTGTATAAATTCTTCCTTTATATTTATTAAGTATTAATATTCCTAATTTAATATATATTCTAATATTATCTGAGTTCTAAATTATTTATTAATTAGGTTTATTTTTATATCTCGGCTAGGATCTTTGGCTTTATATTTATAATTTAGCTTTTTATTATTTTATATCGAAATAATATATTTTGGAAACGTATTTTACGAGTAATAATTATTAAGGCCGGTAATAGCTTCAAAATAAACCTTATTATTTATAATAAATTGAAAGTCGACCTAAAATAATATATTAACTTATAAATACTATTAATTAGCTTTTAGTCTTTCTTATAAAGTTATCCGTTTATAATAATATCGTACGAAGAAGGCGAGTAAATAATTCTGGATTTATTAATTAACTTTTAAAAAGGGTTTATTTCCAAACTTCAACGGCTTATCAAGTACGAAAGCGGATCTGATTAGAGCGATTTCCGGGTAGTATTATTTATTAATCTGTATAGGGTTAACGCTCCTTTAAGGGAATTTGAAAAAGTTCTTATAATTACTTCGGGATTCAGAATAATCGTTTAATTACTATACTTATAACAATTAATCTGAGATTATAATAACTTTACCTTTTATATACGGTGAATTCGCTTAGTCTAGCAATTAGAAAATATCGGTATATATATAGGTCGTTATTAATAGATTAGTCGTTAACGATAGCAAAGGATAAGGTACCGGCGTAAGAGATTTTAAATCAAGCCTTAAAAGAAGATATACTAGATAATAGTTATATACGTAAACTGTAAATGTCATCCCGAGATCGATGTCACTAACTCGTCTAATGTCCGTCCCTGGGTCGAGAGACGCACCCTGTCGCGAGACAAACCAATAGTTTAGACCTCTGAAGTCTCTCCCTCTCAAGTCTATAAAGATATGGTCGATATATCACTATTCCAGAGCCATTTCTCCTCTAGGACACCCGTCTGCAACGAGAATTACCGCGGTGTTGGTTATACTATCGCTCGTTTCGTTAACGCTATCGATTGCCGCTTCAGCTGTTCCCCCCTGCTAAGTCACGACCAGCTATATATCTTCTGTTTTCGGAACCACAGTATGACAGTCCGATGAAGAAAGGATATAGCTTCGAACTTTAAAGATATGCATTCCGAGAGTTTTCGTCGTGCGAAGAAGGGTGGCACGACAGCCTCGCGCCGGTGATGTTTTAGCGCGCCTTGGCGTAGATTAGCTTACTTACATCGTACCGTATTATTCGGTATCATATAGACTTATCCCGTTTTCGGTATGGCTTCTAGGATGACTGTGGCGCACCGCCGAAGGTTTCTAGAAGTGTCCATAGGGCAGCCAAGTGCCTGCTTTCTTTGTGCCTAGCGCGGCCTCTCGCGTTTATTGTTGGCTGACTCACTACTGCTGCTTAGAGGCGCTGCCTTTCACTCGTTTCCGTCCCGTTATTACTATCATTAGAGTAAGCTGATATGGACAGAGCCAGTCAGGTACTGGCGCAAGGCGTTCCTGTTGGTGTACCTAAATTATACCGTGCCTTAGCAGATTATAGCGGGGTCCCTTACTCGACCCTTTATTATTGTATACGTAGACGACGCTCGCTAGAACAGAAGGCCGAAAGCCAATAATACCTTACCCTATAGGAAGAAAAAGCCTTTATTAAGTTTTTATTATAAATATCTGATTTCAAATAACTTATACGAATAAAATTTATATCTTTATTAATTTTTAATATTACTTATTAATAACCCCTGATAAATAAATTATTCAAATCTTTAAATAAAAATTAAACAAAGGTTTTAAAGAAATACTATTTAATACTTCAAGTAAAAAGAATTAGGCTATTAGACTAGAACTATTATGAGAAAAATACCTATAAAAAGATTATATATTAGTTTAAGGTAATCGGAAAGGTATTATAAAATCCAAATATTCTGATAAAAAATATCTATAATATAAATAAGTTTAATATAATATTTTCTATATTAGGCTCCGTTAAGGTCCTTATAAGTAAGGATAATATATAAGATTATAGAAGCATATAAATTAAACGAATAATAGTAACTACGATCAAGTATATTAGTATTAACGGTAGGTATTTAATACTTATAATTATTTGGCTAGCTATTACCTATCGAAGCAACTAAACTATATTCCCTATCCTTAAATAGCAATATATATATTCCGAATCTAGATATACCGACTTTAAAATTAGCTTAAAATAACTTAAATATATCTTTAATCCCTAAATTAAGGAATAAGTTAATTAAAAATTATAAATACTAATTTATAATAGCTTCGGAATATATAAGACCTTCAAAATCTTAAAATATTATTTTGGAAATAATATTATTTTATATTAACTACCCTTTTATACCTCCTATAAGCTCTAACCCTATAATATCGTAATATTTGCCCTATTAAAATCAGCCTATCGCAAGCAGGTTAAATAATTAAAGCAAAGAGGGGTCAATATAACTAGTAAGGAGTATTTTACCTTTCTATATAGCTTTACAAGGGAAATAGCGTTTATATTTAAGAATATTAAGGCCGGTTTCGCTGCAAGTAGGTTGGTACTATTCAACCCAAACAGAGTACTTAAAGGTATAACGAAGCCCCCCGCTAAATTAACTATTCCGAAAGCCGATAAGGTAGGGCCTTGTCTGCAAGATAAAATACTGCAAACGCCTATAATGCTAATATCAGCAGAAGCTCTTAAATCGCTGCAAGATATAATTATTAAACAGGATATTTATATGTTTAATAAGACGAGCAAACAGAGCTTACAGAGGTATATATAGAAGCTCGCTAATACCACCCAAATATCCTTTGCTAAGGGGGCCTTCTAGCAGGACCAAATCCGATTCTTAATTATAATTAACGACGAAGCCAAAGTTCGACGATCGACTAAGTCAGTAGTATTAGGGAAGGCGAAGGTTATAAGCTATAAGGACCTTATCGCGAAGCGTACTGAGAGGAAGGCGAAAGAACAAGAAAAAGCGAAGGGAATAAGGAAACATGGTCAGAAGCGTAAGAGTCCGGAAGAAGCAGGTACGCCAGAGCCAAAGGCCAAAATTGCGCGGATAAGCGAAGCGTAGGTTGAGGAGGATAAAATTACGCTAGAACTATAGAGAGCCCTAGTAGCGCGGATATAATAGGAGAGGATGCGGAAGATAAAACTGCCGTACAAGGGATAAAACTTATATTAGTCCGAAACAGGTTCGCGCAGGCTTCGCGTCTTTTTACTGCTTAATCAATTAGCAATTAACGAGAGGGTTGGATAATATCGTACTTTCAGCGTAATAGTTGTACGGATATGCGAATAATTATCAGATAACCTAATTTGAAAAGTTTTGATCACGTTCATGTCCTTTGTCTTCCTACCTATATAGAGCTTCAAGCGAAGCCTCCGTATTTGGATACCCTAGGCCAAGGACCTGTTTCTGCAGCTGAAAGTATCTCTCTATTAATAAGATAGCTTCTATAACTCGGCCTTAGCCTTTCTAGGTAAAAGCAAGATTGGCTATATTAGTTAGTATATCGGGATACTCTTCGCTTAATACCTTTTTTATTATTTTTATTATTTATATTTATAGCTTTTCCGCCTCCTTCTAATATTTTTAAGTCTAATATATTGAAGCAAGATTGGTTATACTAGTTAGTATATTAAGATATTCCTTATTTAATACCTTTTTTATTATTTTTATTATTTGTATTTATAGTTCTTTTGCCTCATTTTAGTATTTTTAAGTTTAATATATTGAAATAAGATTAGCTATATTAGTTAGCGTATCGGGATATTCTTCGCTTAATATCCTCTTTTTTATTTTTATTACTTGTATATTTAATTCTTCGGCCTTCTTTTAATATTTTTGATTCTAATATATCAATATTAAATTACTTATACTAATTAATATATCAGTATACTCCTTGCCTAATATCTTTTTCCTTATCTTTATTACTTATATATTCAGCTTTTTAATCTCTTTTTAATATTTTTAATTCTTATATATCGAGGCTGGGTTAGTTATATTAGTTAATATATCGGGATATTCTTCGCTTAATATTCTTTTCCTTATCTTTATTATTTATATATTTAGTTCTTCGGCCTCCTTTTAATATCCTTAATTCCTGTATATCGAGGTTAAATTAGCTATATTATTCAGTATATTAGGATACTCCTTGCTTAATACTTTCTTTCTTATTTTTATTATTTATACTTCTAGCTCTTCCGCCTCCTTTTAATATCCTTGATTTTAATATATTAAGGCTAGATTAATTATATTATCTAGTATATCGAAATATTCCTCGCCTAATACCCTTTTCCTTATCTTTATTACTTATATATCTAGCTTTTTAACCTCCTTTTAATATTTTTGATTCTAATATATCGAAGTTAAATTAGCTATATTAATTAGTATATCAGGATGCTCCTTGCCTACTACCTTCTTCTTTATCTCTATTATTTATATATTTAGCTTTTCGGCCTCCTTTTAATATCTTTGATTCCTGTATATCGAGGCCAAATTGGCTATACTAGTCAGCGTATCGGGATACTCTTTACTTAATAACCTCTTTATTATCTTTATTACTTATATATTCAATTCTTCGGCCTCCTTCTAATATTCTTGATTCCTATATATCGAGGCTAAATTAGCTATATTATTTAGTATATTAAAATATTCTTCGTCTAGTACTTTCTTTCTTATTTTTCTTATTTATATATTTAGTTCTTCCGCCTCCTTCTAATATTTTTGATTCTAATATATTAAGGTTAAATTAGTTATATTAGTTAGTATATCAAAATATTCCCCGCCTAGTACCTTTTTTATTATTTTTATTACTTATATCTCTAGCTCTTCCGCCTCCTTTTAGCGTCCTTTTAAATTATATATTAAACTTATTATACTTATATTACGCAAAGTTTCCTTATACTCTTGATTAAGTATTTTCTTCCTTACTTTTATCGCTATTTTGGATAGGTTAACAGCTTTAGTTATATTCCTTTTCCTCTACGAGTATTATACCGTATAATATAATAGTAAAGCTTATTCTTTTAATAACCTGTCCCCCTTTGGTTATTATATAACTACTGATTTCGTATAAGGAAAGAATATTTGATAATATATTTAATTCTTATATTCTTCGGTTAAGAACTTGGCGGAAAGGTTTTCGATATAATATTATTTTTATACTTCGAGTTGTTTATAGGCTTCCAATTATTTCTATATAGCTAATTATATAAGCGTATATATTTTAAAAGTTTAATTTATACCGACGGAGAGGAATAAATAGTTCTTTAATATTTATATATTATCTTCAAATCTATTATCCTTACTATATTTTAATATACTATTTTTGTCCTTCTCCTTCTCCTCCTCCTTTTCCTCTTCCTCCCTTTTCCCCTCCCTCTCCCTTGTTCCTTTCTTATTTATATACTTATTATTCTCTTCTAAACTCCTATAATTATATTTATTTATAGCTCGATTTCGAATTAGGGCTTTAGGAATACTCTATCGATCAAAGAAGCTTATTAGCGATAGCAAGTTAGCTACAGATAATCAAGTTCGATAAATATACTCGAATAAGATTTGTTATATAATAATAATAAAGTTTTAGATCTGCTAATCTCTCCGGAGCTAGCCTCTTTTATAATTTAGAAAACTTATTTTTTTATAATTGCTTTTCCAGAAGTTTTTAAGATATTATTATATAGAATATTATAATACTTTCTAAGAGATATATACCGCCGCTTATATAATAGCAAACAGTATAAACTTTAATATTATTATTAAATCCATAATATTATTACTTTAACCAAAGGGCTTTAATTTCTTTTCGAATAATATTAACGCCTATAATAGGGCTATCGGTTATATAATTATAATATCCTTCTTTTTTATTAATCTTAATATAACGTCTTTGCTCTGATTAGTAATCAGAATCGACTTATTCTAATTTTAAGGGAAATATATTGATATCGACTATTAATATTTATTATTTATATTAATCCTTTATCCTCGCTAATTAACGTCTTTAGCTTCGGAAAGGAGATTAGTATTATCGATATTATTAAGGATTAGTAGCTATTTTCCCTTATATTCGTAAAATTAATTATATATTAATTTAAATATATTAATCTTTAAATCTTTCTATTTTATAATTTTAATTATATTTATAATATTTTAATAATCTTGCTTAAATCGAATTATATTATTTATATAGACCTAGAAAACTTATATATTCGGTAACCGCTTTCGGGTATAATAGGTATATTCGATAGCAAGTTAAAACTTCCCTATATTATTTAGGTTAATAAGTATTATACGGCTAGCTGGTTATAAGTATTATTTATCGATTCGCAAAAGGAAATTGCCGTAATTAACAAAGTCAGGATTATATAGAAAAGGAATAATAAAAAAAGGTTTCGGAGGGCGGTTTATTAAATATAAGTTTAGCCTAAGGCCTCTAAAGATTATATACAAGTTTAATATTATATATTAATATTCGCGAGTACCAATAGTTATATTTGTTAGATTTGGAAAGTGACCTGCAAGTACGATACTACCGTTAGTTACGGACATACTACTGATAAGCTGATAGGGTAGTGGAGCACTCGATATTAATCCTTATCTTGCTAATACTGCTGCCTTATTTATTAGATTCGCAATTATAAAAAAGTTATTCCTTTGGTATAAATTCCGTTATAATACAACTCAGGATACTTTTGCTACGAAGTCAAAGCAACTGCTAAATATTTATACCTCTTGCGAGGTATATCGCAAGCTCAAGCTGGGCAGGAGGCGGTAGCTAAATTCCCCGCCCAATCGCAGTATTAAATAAGGCTGCCGATTGCCAACGTATTTAAAAGGGTCAATATCTATTGTATTTGCTATAGCGATAGCTTAAGTTTTCGTCTGTATATATTTCCGGCCCAGAAACTTTAATTCGAAAATAATTTATTTATTTAATATTATTATTTCGGTAATAATTATTACTATTATTATTATCGGGAGCGTTAAGTTCCTTTCTATTATAATTAATAATATTAAAGATATTCCTATTATTTTAGGAAATATTAAATCAGATCTTTAAGCAGTTAAACTAGTATTTTAGGAGCTATATATAAAATTAGAAAGTAAAGGTTCTTAAATACTCCTGATTAATAATATTAAAGGCGCTATAAAAAATTATAATTTAATTTACTTTATATTCTAAAAGAGTCTTAATTATTAAATAAAATATATTATTAAATATAAAGCGTTCTAAATTAAATAAATTATTTAAATAAAAATTAATATATTTGAATAGGAGATAATTAATATCTTTAAAAGGCGGTTTAATAATTATAAAAGTATATTTATTATAGCGTTAAGTACCTCCTTAATATAAGTTTATATTAAAGATACTTTAGCAAATTTATATAGCTTTAGCTTATTAATTGTTCTTAATAGGCTTATAATAACTTATTAAGGATTTATAATAAAAGAGGTAAAAGATTCTATATTTAAGAGTAATAAATTATACTTTAATAAAGAGAAAGCTCGAATAAATTACGAATTAATAATAATAGAAAGCTCCTTAAAATAGCTCTTAGTTAATATTCGAGACAAAATTAATAAAAAGGCAAAGCAGAATCTGAAATAATTACTTAAAAAAATATAAAAATAGAAGGCTTCTAATAAAGTTTTTCAAAAGGCTTATAAGGAAGCGCTCTTAAAAACTGAGAATATTTATAATAAGATTAAATAAGAAATTAGGAATACCGAAGTAAATAATAATAATAAAGCTTTAGCTAGACTTGTTAATATTAATAAAGAGGTTCGGAATATTAAACAAAAAATTTCGGATATTTTTACTAAAAGGGGGAACTTTATAAGCGCTAAAATTATTTATAATTAGGACCTTTCGATTCCAAGCTTTAAAACTAAATAACAACGACTTTAGTCTCGCTATTTGATTATATTATTATAGAATTATTTAACTCTTAAATAGGAATTATTACGTATGGGATTTTATTTATAAGAAACTATAATATTAAGAGTTAATTTCTATAATAGTTTCTCCTTTTAACAACTTCCTTATATAATATTCAAATTTTGGATCCTTATTGAAGTTCGATATTATTTAATAATTACTTAGATTAGTATTTATTATATAATAACTTATAAGCTGATAAAAAATTGAATTACCCTTTAAATATTAAGGGTAAAAATTGCAAGGATTTATCTATAAAGGAGTAATACGCTCGTATAAAGGGAGGACGGCGGCAGGCTCGAGAATATAGCGGCCGTAGTTAGTCGTACAGAGAGCGATTATAAGGTCTATTATATACTGCTAGCAGCTCGTCCCATATATCTAGGTGTCGCAAGCTAGTACTAGATAGATTCCAAGATACTCTGCGGCGGCGGGGAGTGGCCTTTGCTGTGAGATTCAGTTAACGCCTTCGCTTTCTTGCTGTTAGGGTCTGCGCTGGTACGTTCGGACAGCTGCGCTCGTTAGAAGAGCCCAGCCACAGGCTTACCAGCCACAGGATCGGCTTGGCTCGCTTATATAGATTAAGATAAATTATACGCTTATTATTACGTAAGATATTGGGGAGCTGTTTTGTATTAACTAAGATTATACCGTTTTAATTGGAAGGTACCAATTAGCGTATAATATTATATAAATACGGGGTACAACGGCCGCTACAAGGCTGATAATAACTTCTTAATGTTCCTATATAATTCTAAGACTTAGATAAGGGTTATTTATAAGTTCCGACAATAGTACAAGTTTGATAATAATACTATAATAGACGAGTATTATTACGTTACAAAAAGGAGGCTCGCCGTAAATCAGGGGGGCGGCGACAATACGAATATAATTTCCTAATAGCCGGCCTCAGGAGTGTTCAGGATTAGCCGCAATATATAACTGATACAAAACTACGGGAGATTTCTATACGTTTACAAAGTCAGAGTCGCTTGAAATCAAAGTACCTATAGTTTGTTTCGTAACGGGGTACGTCTCTCGACCCAGGGACGGACGTTAGATCTTACGCATCTCTATCTACTACGCGTCCGGATATATTGAGTATAGCTCTTTAAATTAGGGCTAGTACCGGCGAATCTCTGCTTATAAGGGGACGGTAAATCTGAATAATATATTATAAGCGGAAATATTAAGAGAATATAAATCGAATAAATCAGATACGATACTTACAACAATAGAAAAGGAAGGAGAAGATTAAAATAGAAACATATTTATAAACGAAATTCCTAGGCCTAGCAAAGCAAAGCTGGTATTTATAAAAAAAATACTAAGTAGGCCTAAGGAAAGGAAAAAGGGTAATAAAATACTTATTATAAATAAGGCTCCTTGCCCGGTTGATTATAATAACTTATTAACAAATACCGAAATATTTAGATTTCAGGAAATTCGAGATAATTTGCGAAGGCTTATATAAGACTATTTAAATAACGGATTGAATTTATTAGAGATAAATTATTAGCCAAATAAATAATATATAAGTATTAGCCTCCGTTTAAATAAATTCAAAGTATTCTACCCAGCTACAAATAAGGTTTTCCTTCGACCTACGCAAGATCTTTTGGATAGTTAATAAGAAGGATAAGGCGCGTAACAAGCTTCGAGAACAAAAAGCTTTTATTACGTAATTAAATAAGAGACAGTTAATATAAGCTACAAGTAACAGCTGTAGTATATACCAAAAATAGTCCGTACTACCAGCTATAGCGTATACCCAAAGTAGTCTATACTATCAATAGTAGTCTATACCCAAAGTAATCTATACTACGAGGCGTGGTCTATACTACCTGCAGTGGTATACACCCAAAATAGTCTATACTACAAGGCGTAGTTTATATTAAAAGTTGTTTATATTATCAGTAATACTTACCGGAAGTCTTGTAGCTAATTGCAGTAGCGCTGACTATATTAGTATTTATATCTTGCTCCCAGTATCTACTTCTGACTGCCTTATCTGAGCTTCGTTTACGCAAGCGTTTTATAAGATAGGTACCGGAATTAGAGCAAGGTACTAGAGGTAGAGCGGGTACCAGTTCTGGAGCTAATAAGTTCTTCTAATACAAATAAGTTTTATCTAAGAATTTAGATCGAATATCGAATCTGCTCTCTATATTTACTTATATTATAATCCGTATATCTCTTTTATATATATAAAGTATTAATTAAATAGTTATACTTCAACCAAGTAACTTAAACCGTATAGTTTATAGAAAAAAGTATTACGAGAAATTATTTAAATATATTTATATAATCTAGTTATTTAGTAGAGAATATCAATTACTAACAAACTTTTAAAATAATTAAGCTTAGAATATTAATTAAGCCTGTAGAAGTACGGCTAATTATAAACGTTAATAATTTATATACTTAGCAAATATTACCAAAGAAATAGTACTTCTTTACGAAATATTTAAACAAGTATTCGGTCGGGGTTTATAAAGAATTGTATTAAGGAGTTAATATATTATTCGAGGCTATTCTAATATCTTAGTCAAACAATAATATAAAAGGGAAACTGCTTGAGCAAAGACAAGGAGTTATTATAAATATATTTATTATTACTTAATAATAACTAATAGAATAATAGAATTTTTGTAATCCCGAGATTAACTTTATTATAATAATCGAATAATTAAAGTTAGATAAGCTCGAATAAACTATTAAGCTAAATAAGTCAAATAATTAAATAATAAAGGCGATAGAATTGCAAGCTTTAGTTAAAAAAGAAGCAAATTAATTAAAATTAATAATATAAATAGTTAAAATAGATAATTAAGTATTATAGCAAAAAATACAAAACCTAATAGGTATAATAAAGTATTTAAGGTATATTATAATAAAGTTTATTAATAAGTTCCTTAATAGACTTAAGCTTAACCTAAATCTTTTTATTAATAAATAAATATATTAATTGGGGGGTTCTACAGGAATAATATAAAATAAATATTAAACCGAATAAGAAGCTATATAAGCTGATATAGAAATTATATCAAAGATAATATTCTCGTTAATATATTAAAGTAATCCCCTTTTAGCGCCTTCTCTTTTCCGTTTAATACTCTCCGGTATATCTCTTATCAATATATTTAAAAATATTAAATAACCTTATATTTATTAATTTTCGGTCTAGATAAGGTTCTCCCTATAATATTTCAATTATTATTTAATCTTCGTATCCAAACCTACTCTTATTCCTAAAAGAAATTATTTAGGAGAATTTCCTAAGCAGGCAAATACAGTTAGATCCTATTCGATCCAAAGCCGGTTTATAATACCTAACCTTATTCCTAGGAGAATTCTCCAGGGGGCGGCCCTATATACGGTACTAAGTCGAAGTCGGGTACCAGAATAGGAGTAGGGTATCAGAATTGGAATTATAATAGTATATCAGAACTGGGAGGCAGCGCCCAAATTACCTTTCCAAAGTATAATCGATCTGTTCTTGCTTCTGCAACCCAATCTATAATTTTTAATTTATAAAAGAAAATAAACCTTATTAGGATAATTATTAATAAGGATATTAAAAGGGGAGTAGCAATAACTAATCTGAATTGGATTAAAATATTCTTATAATATTATTATAGATATTTTATAGCTTAAAATATATCGCCGGAGAATAAACTTATTTAAAATATACCTGATTCGCTTATAATATATAAATAGTTAAGTTAATAAGTCTTTATATAATTAAAAGGGGCCCTTAAAAACGAAGAAAGGACTAGAAACGAACAGAAGAATCAAAAGTCTATTTTGAAAGGACTAAATATATTAGGGGGGGGGAACTAGAAATAGAGCCTAGGATATTAAAGTTAAATATCAAGGAGCTAGAATTGGATATTAGGAGATCTAGCGAAATCGGAGTTAAAAAGTATTTAGAATAGAATACGAGGCCTTAGAAATATTTTATATTTTATTATTACTTATTTACTTTATCTTGCAAAAAGGTAATTATAAATTAATTAAAATATTAAATCTTATTATAGAGATTATAGCGATTTTAATTATAAAACTCGAAATACCTAGAAGTACCTCTTTACATAACGATTCTAAAAAGGCTATAAAAACGCTTATTAAATATACGACTAATTTAATCTTTATAATATTTAAGCTAACTGCTTTAAGCTTTCTTAATAATTCTAGCTATTCCGATATTATAATCCTCTTTGGGATAATAGGAATAGAATTTCCTGCTTACCGAATAATTCTTATATATCGAAGTTTTTATATTTATAATTCTTTAATAAAAGTCTTAAAGACCGAGATACTTCAATTTAATTTCAACAGTTATAGTATATATTTATATTGGAGGGTTTTCTATTATATATATAAAAAAAAATATTCTATATAGCCTATAGAAGTTCTTAATATTATAAATAAATCTTTCCGCTTAAATATTTCGTACAAGGTTAAAGGTATTTTATAGAAAATAAGCTAGAATTACTAAAATATTCAATTATAGCTTTAATTGTATATTATATACAAATTAATTACTTAGAAATATTCGCTCTGAAACGGCTAAGGTATTAATTATACTCTTAATTAATTAGCAAACTTATTTATTATATTCAAAAAATATATATTATTAAAAATAATTATATAAGATAATTAATAGTTACAGAAGTAACAAAATCTTATTTATAGGTTTTACCTTTTGTTAAAGCTCTTCAGAAAGCTATTCGCGAGGTTGGAGACTTTGCAGTCAATTTAATAAAGGCTTTAAGGAAAGTTTATTAGCGATAAGAAGACTGAGCGAACCTATAGGCCGCTCGAGGTAACGATTCTCTTGGATTTCTAAGGGCGGTAGCGGCAGTATCACTGCGGTTAATGCGAACGCTAAGGCCGAAGGGTGTTTCTCGCACGTGGTCGAATTTCTGTTCTCTAACTTAGAAGGGTTCACTCCCTAACGGGACTCCCCAACGGGATATTTAGCCCTAAACCTAAGAAAGCCCTGACTGTAACCCTAGCCCTGATCCCCGTTGTTTGAATTTTGGGACAAGACGATGTATTGTCCGTAATTCGTATTCTTTAAGAGGTATAATACCAACATGGAGCAGGATTAGCGAACAGTTCTTTGTGGCCAGATCGTAGAAGAACCAACTGAATCTGTATATAATCATGCTCCCGGAGAAATCTCAAGGGCAATCTTCAGTCATGAAGTCCACCAGTACATCAGGTAAGGAAGAGCCAGGACTCAGCGTCTCGCGCCGTCAGAGAACAGTTATACACCAAGTCCGAATGCTGGACGAACGGGAACGTGCCGTGGTGCACCCGGACCAGATTCCAAAACAGCGAGAACCACACGGCTGCGCCTGCGTACAGTAACATAGCGCTGCAGAGAGAGCGTAGGAACGCAGGATCATCGATCTGTCCACCGAGCCACGCCCATGGCGACGAGAGAGCGTCGATGAAAGCGCGGTGTGGCTGCCGAGCGCGCATCGATCGCCGCACGACCAGCGCCCAGATGGGGAGGGTGAGGCTGAAAAGGAGAGAGAAGAGCGCGAGGGGCAATATCAGCAGCATTCGTGCGGCCATCCTTATTGCGGTGGTCAGAGCGATGCTGCCGTTGTAATCGTCGGGGAAGTAAGATGCTAAAGAGCCGAATAGCTGGCTGATCGAGTATGTTGCGACGGCAAAAGTGTAACTGCATCCTCCAGCAAGGGTTATAATTGGAAGAACAGCAGTGTTGTCGAATGGATTTCCACTGATGTCGTGCACGTCGTGGAAGAAGGATATTACTGCACTCGTGGCCGCAGAAGTGTTACTTTCGGGGTTGGGAACGAGATATATAATCTCACTGGCGACGAAGCTGATTCCGTAGATGTAGGCAACGCCTTTGACAACGCCAGCACCAGTAACAAAAGATAGCTTATAGATGTCGAATAGCACCAAGGCGTATGCGATGAGCAAAAAAGCTCTATTCCGCCGTTGCGATACCATCACCAAGTTATTCGCGATCCTGTCGTCTGCTCTCTTGCCTTGAGGCTTGGATGACGAGCCATCTGAGAAGTCTTTCAGGGCTGTACTGGAAGTAGGCTGATAGTTCCAAGCACACCCTTCCCATTGTTTGCCTCCAGAACCAGTATCCTTGGTGGTCGTGAGGCTAAGATCAGAGCGCAAGCAGTTCATGCGCATCATTCTTAACGCCGCGCAAGCAGTCCAGATTGACCGCTTTGTGAACAGCGCCCACAATAAGCATATCCATAACCACAGCGACTCTATGGGCACCAAGACTGGGGTGAGTAGGAGCAATCTAATGCCCCACGACTGGTATGGTGGTAAAAAAGGTGCTTGCAGTGCCCTGGCGTATGCAAGAGAACCAATGGTCAGGAAGACATCCAAGCCATTCCAATTTGTCGCATTACAGGTGGTGAAGAGAGCAGCGTCGGCTTCTGGTGAGTACACTGGCTGTGGATTAAGCCAGGTCATAAGCAGTGTCCACCAACATATCATTACGAATACTGCGAAGCCTCCGCAAGCAACGGCTACGATCTCAAAGAAGAGCCGCAGTGTTAAAGTGCGTCCAGCGGGAGCATCGTCATTGTTAGAGAGGCGGTAGGTTGGCTCTCTATATCTCAAAGAATGGATGACATCTCGTACCTGATCTTCGTCTTGATGGTCCATTGAGTCTTGTCTTTAAACCAAAATCTACGTGCTACAGGCAGAGATACCACTTTGCGAGTCCTGCCCAGCACGATAACGTATACCAGTACGAGCAGACCACGTTCTGAATAATAGGGTATGATTGTAGCTAAGTAATATATATCAAGAGGCAGGTAGTCGTCGATTCTTTCATTCAACTACTTTTCCCTTAGAGCTAGACGGAGGCGGCAACCTTCCGCACGCAGTTTGCCAAGAACTGCCAAGCTCACGTGACTTTCAGGGACTGGGAGAAAAGTCGAGTGGATCCTGCTAGGCATGAGTTCGCTACCTATACATCTCGTGTCTGTGTCCCCCTTCACTGCTTCTTGTTGGTGGCTGCTGCTGACTACTAGAAGCTACAATTCTGTAGTATTCTCCGTCAATATCCTTTCTTTGATCTAGTTATGTTGCAGTCCAAATCCGTTCGGCAACAAACACTGACACTTAATAATTGACCTTGACGAAGGTCAGCATCATCGCTGTCCGTCCCATACGTAGCCCACAAACAGCTGCAGCCTCGGATTGCACTGTCTCGCAACCACTAGATCCTCACCACTAGATATCAGCCGCGTGCCGCCGCTCGATTCATCCTTGTACCGGATGAGCAGCTGCTCGCGCACCTTCAGCCAGTCCATAAGCTTATCACGCAGCGTCTCGAAATCAATATCTGCAAGAATCCGAATCCCAATATAGTCGTCCTTGAACCAGACCTTGATCTTGAGCGTGGCGCTGCTACCGGAGCCGGAGGGCTAGGGCATGATGGCGGCGTCGGAGGCGTTGCTGTTCGGGTTACCGTAGCCGTAGGCATTTCGCTGCTGCTGGTGGTTGTTGTTGTTGGAGTAGGCGGAAGGGTGGGAGCCATAGGAGGTCTGGGCCCTCGGCTGTTTGGCGCGCGACTGCGAGTAGCCTTTGCTGTTGTTGCTGCCGTTTACGTCGTAGTAGGGTTGGTTCTGTGAGTTGGGGACGGAGAAGGAATTCTGGGAGGCGCCGGAAAGGCGGTAGTCTTCTTGTAGGGCATTCGGGTCGAGCTCGAAGTCGCCCTCGCGCGGGGCAAAGAGCTGGCGGACGAGCTGGCACCGGGAGACATACGGGGGAGGGCGCTCAAACGCTTCACGTAGCCATCGAGAGACTCCCGTCGACCTTGGGATATGGTGTCTGTGACGTAGGTGACGGGGCCCGGCATTAAGGGCAGAATACGAGTGCCGCCACCGGTCGTTGCTTCTACGGGAAATTGCTGAAGCAGTGCGATTTGGAAGTCGTAGAAATTCTGATAGAATCGGGATAGCTCCCAGTGCGATCCATCTTCTATGATGCATTCAATAATGTACGAGTACTTATCGTTCTCGAAGCAATACCTGGGGATGGAGGCGGAGACGGGGGCGAGTAGCTGTCTTTGCCGTGGTTGCTGCTACTGTGGTGGGTAGCCTCCTTGACTCTGTGTCTGTTGATGGTAAGCAAGTAATTGCCTTTGTTGTTGAGGTGCAATATCGAATCTGCCAAGGGTGATGCTACCGTTCGTGGAATAGTCGGCCCTCAAATTCTTCCATTCCTCGACCTTTGGAATACCGGCAGCCTGCATAGCTACCTGGACGTCTGGTATCGTTGCTCCAGTCACGACATCTTTAATCTTGATGAATGATACTGGTATCAACCCGGGAGCTCCTAGCCGCCCTATTGGTTTCGCGACGAACCATTCGGGATTGGACTGTGCAATGACTATAATCGTCTCTCCAGCTTTCGCATCCAGTTCGTCCGGCCTCTCTGCGTTAAAATCGTACTGCACGATCCCATAAATCATAACCCCTCTGCTCATGCTCTGCGCCCTTCCATGCCGGTGGTTACCGGACGTCGAATATTCAGAGTCTGGAAGCTGAGGGGTACTGATAGCAGATGCAGCAGAGGTACTACTTTGCCTTCCCATTTTCTGAACGTCCTTAAAATATGTTTTTGGCACCAATTCCTATATGTTTCGACCTTTCTCTGTCGTTCTCGCCTCGTATGCCTTATCGTACTCTTGACTGTCATTCAAGAGGTCGCCTTTTGATGGCTTTGACGGTAGAAAAGAGATTTGCAATTCTTAATCGACGTAAGACAGATGGAGAACAGGGCAAGCGGCCCACTCGAGTTACGCCGCCCAGGATACGGGAATTTCAAATGCTTGCCGCTCTGCCCTGGTCTTTGTCCCTTCAACTATATAGCCCCTTTTTGCAATACGTATATCGGATCAACGCACCCAGCTCTTATTTGAAGCGTCAAATAAACGTGCGTAGCAGCAGGGCGATAGGCAGGGCGAGGAGCAGGAGGCAGGAGGCAGGATGAGGTGCAAGAATTGCAAATAGAGAAGAATTTGGCTGACCTCATACCGCCCCCAAGGAAGCGGCGAAAGTGAGAGCTGAAATTCTCCGTCGGCAGAATAGTACAGACCTCGTGACCCGGCGTGGCGAAGAGAAGCAATAATGAATCCTTACTGTTGGGTGGTCGACGATTCCTTCGTCCGCTCTCCTAGGAGATGTCCGTTCCACAATGTGAAATTCAGCCAATATCACGTGTCAAGGCTTGTGGGGTTTATGCGGGGTAATCATGCTCTAAAATGGACAATCTACCATAAGAAGCTGGACAATCTCACGCTGTCAAAAGTGCCTCGATAGACGGCTGGCGATAGTTGGCGGAAGTCGAACGTTGACGAAGCAGAAGATGAGCCGGATCTCCTTGAGATAGAGACTGAGGAATTCGAACAACCTGAGGGAGACTAGGAGATGGAAGAGGATGAAGATGGAGAAGTTTTGCTGATTCGATCTGTTGAAGAGAGCGATGGATTTTGACAGGAGTTACTTCATATAATTGCAATCTGTGTTATCAGTCGATTCCATATTTCACATTGTACGTACGAACGAATCATGTCAATCCACGATTATGAAGCATGTATGTCTCCATGTCCAGTCTGGAGTTCCTAAGCTCCCCAGCCGGGCTTTACTGGCGCGACCGTGTGGCTGAGGGCCAGTAATGCACGCAGGATGCAGCAGCCTGGGAGGTATGCCGCCGCATGCACAGCTACCAAAGACTCCAGCATGTTGGCGTCTCAGCTGAGCCAGCAAGCTGAAAATGAAATTTAGTTCATTTATACAAGATGTGCCGTAATTTAGGTCAGCCCAATGTTCTTTGTTCCGGTACGTAGGGACGATTGCGTCAGCCAGAAGAGGCAAGAAAACGCGCAGCCACAGGCCTCACAGCCACAAAGGAGATTGCGCTTATTATCTAAGGTAAAATATGCCGTAATTCTCCTGCCGGACTTGCCGAGTCGTTCCGCACTAACCAAGGACGTCGGTCGCTTTGATTGGAAGTACCGACCGGCGTGGCGACTTTGTATGAACTTGTGCACTACGACAGCCATAGGTCTGTCGATGATTTTCTAGTATTACAAGAGGAATCTGAGGCTTGGATAAAGGTAATATATAAGTTTAACCAGTAATATAAACTTGATGGTAGTACTATAATAGAGGTATCTTATTATATTATAAAGAAAGGCTATCTATAAAGCCGGCGGCGAGGCAGTAATATAATTGTAATTTTTAAGTAAGAAGTATTTCTAGTATTTAGAGTTAGCAACTATATACGACTAAATACAAATTCTAGAAAATTCTCGATATATTTATAGGGTCTGAGGGTTTCAAGTCAAAGTAACCACTATTTGTCTCGGTACGGCGGGCGTCTCGGTACGTAGGGATAGACGTTAGTTACCGCGCCGTCAAATTTCTTTGCCTGCTTGCGAGGGTATAGGAAGAAGAGGACTTTTCTTTGCTAAATAAGAAAAACCGTATATTATTTTGAATAGCTCTCTGACGTAATACTCCTAAGACTATTTTATATTCGGGCTATAATCGTATAGTTTGGTAATAGCCGTATTCCTCTGTAATAGCTACTACGGTTCCGGGCTCAATTATACCAGCGCTAGCTCCCTACTTCAGCGGTAGCTCCTCGATTCCAGTAATATTTCTCTGCTCTAAGTTAAAAATTTAATATATTAATAATATACCAGTTATATAAGCCGCGACGTATACAGCCTCGAATAATACTTTCGCTAAACGAAATTCTTATTAGGCTGCTAGTTATTGGTATTACTGTACTTAAAGCGAAAGAGTTTGAAATACTTGCGGTATTATATATCGAAGCTTCTATACCCGGGAGAGGGGATCGAATACGCTATATTTAAAGTAAAAAGGATCGGTAGCTGCTAGATAGATAAGAACCTTTATGTAACTTCTCAATACAGCGGCCCTGCAGAATTTATTACAACTAATAGAACAAATCAGGCACAATAATGCAAAACAAAAGATATTGTAGCAGCTTTTCGTTATCAATAACTACTGTATCAGCTGGATGAACTAAGACGTTTGGAGATTACCCATCATACCAGGCTTTACAAGAAATCAAGCACGATATAGCGACTCATATTACCAGTAGCTTCCAGAAGTATGCTCCGTTACGTCTCTATAATAGATATACCTCTCGTAGCAGCAAGATTTGGTATATATTAATAACAGGTCCCAAGTATAACGCCTTTCGGATATACGCAAGTTCAAGATATATCAAGCTCGGGCCGTAGAGGCGGGTAACGTAAGATCTTAATCGGGATATTATTATAAATAAACTTACTATTTTGCAGAAAACTTACAATCTCTCTAAACCGCTAGTAAACTTGCTTAGTATAACTTAGGTAAAAAATATTTAAGCAAATTTAAATTATATAATATTAAAAGATTCTAATTTTCTTATTCTTAAGTTATCAAGATATTCTGAGATTATATAAAAGTTTATAAACTTCAAAATTCTTCAGATAAATAATATATTATTTATAATAAAAATATACAAGAAATATTCAAAACAGATAAGGTCTATATATTTATAATAAACAGAATATTCAGTAATTATTTGTTTGTAAAGGAATAAATATAAATACAGTTAATATTAATAATAATTTTACCGGTCTAATATTAATAGAGGGCTATTTAGGTAAGCTATTTTTAATAAATCTATATATTTTAATAGCAACTTTGGCAGGTAAACGAAAGTTAAATTAAGTATTTATTTCCAACTTAATTAACTGATTTTGGAATTATTATAATATTATTTCTGTTTAATAAATATAAGGTTTACCCGGGTTTCGGAATCCTGTTCTTCCTGTAAATATATTTTTTATAATTTCCGCTTAATATACTTTTTCCTCGGCCTTGTTTATTAATTATAATTAGAGTAATTTATAAGCTATTTTTATCGGGGCTAAAGATATACAAACCGTACTATACCTTGCTATATCGTATAATATCTTTAGAAGCTGTATTCAAGGGAATATTTAGGCAAAGACTATTCTAATCTGTTATCTGTTTATATACCGTATATTAATAGAAATAATATCTACGGAAACAAGTCTCGTTGATAAGATTGGAATTCAGGGTTATTATAATCAGCATTAAAATACTACTCGTAGACAGGAATAAGCCTATTATAGCCCAGTCTTTATATAACTATCTTCGATTTGCTCCAAAGCCCTCTGCTATTCCTTTCTTTCTTCTTCTATTATCTCTATTTGTATTGTTTTCGGTAAAGGCGGCGTTATTCTTCTTATAAGTATTATTCCGGTAGTAATATTGCTAGCAACGGGCCTATTTATATTAATAAACAGACTAGTAGGAAGATTCTATTAGGATAATATAAAACAATTATTCAACGTATAGGAAGATAGGCTAGAAGACGACAGTAAAGCTCTTTCAACGTAAAGCAAACTTCTCTATTAAAATAATAAGAAAGAGGATACGAGTTGGAAATTCTTTTTTACTAACCCGTCCTAGAAATATTCTATTAGGAGAATTCTCCCAGGAATAAGTATTAGATAGGTAGATATTGGCTTACTTAGAAACTGGAGCGATCGACCAGGAGGCTCTGCTTAAGATAGTATAGGTCCAAGAGATCCTATCCTTAAAACAGCTTAGCTTAAAATTGAATATAGCTCTTAGGAAACTAGGCCTAAGAGCAGTAGCTCAGGAGATATAGAGTAAGATAAAGGGACCCCCGGAGTATACCTTATAAGTAAATCTTAAAATAGGCCCCGGGGATCTTTTTGAAGAGCTTTAAAATCTAAAATTAAAATTAAAATAAAATTTGATTATCCCTAAGGTTTAGAAAGATATAATAGAAAAAAGCAAACTACCGGGTAAAATCTTATACAAAGATAACTTTAATCGTTCGTAGAGAATAAAAATTTAATATTTTGTTATATAAATTTATATTAATTCGAAATTCCCTATTTCCCTCCAAGAACGATCAAAGATAACTAATTAAAAGGCTGAAAACAAAAGCTATAAGTCTTCTATAAATAGAAAAAATAGAAACTATATTTCGTAAAGACGCCCGCGAAAACGACGGATCGATATATAAAGAGTAAATATTACTTCAATTAGCGTTATAAATCTAAAAGGAAATATAAATAATATCTTATTGGTTATAGAGACGCGGGTTAAGCGTATCGAATATATTAATATATACAGAAGATAACAGCGTTTTTATAATATTAATAAACTCGTTTATAACGGAAGTATTTGATAGAAATAAATATTCTAAGCTAATCGAAGAAAATATTAATATTCTAATATATTATTAACTATATAACTTTATTATCTTATTTATAAATTTATATATAAATTAAGGCTATATTTCGAGCTTTATATTTAAGTTATAATCTTTAATTTATTGAAACCTTTTTTTCTGGTTAAGTTCAAATTCTATTTCGCTACCTAATTTATACCTTTTAATACCTTTAATAAAGTTAATATAATAAATATTTTAAAGGTAGAATTTTATCTCTAGAACAGATTAGAAAACGTTAATATATTTTAACCTTAAATAAAAATATTTGATTGCTTTGTAATTATTTAACTTTTTAATATATTTATCAATATATACTTTCTATTTTTCTTAATCAAGGAATTGTTATATTTGTATCGGAGCTAGAAGTATAATATCCTTTAAATAAAAAAGGTAATATTTAAGGCAGGCAAAAGTTCCGCTATAGACGAAAAGATTATATTAAATAAAAAGTATTTCCGGCCTCCGTAAATAATCCTGATAATAATAGTTTTATTTATCTTTATTATAAATCTATTTATTATAATCGAAGTATAATTTAATAAAGCCGTAAATAGTTATAAGTCTCTTTTTATAGTAGTTATAAATATATCTCTATTTCTCGGTTACCGGTTTACTATAGGAAAAGAGCAAGGTTAATAGCTTATTTTATTTATAAAGGATATATATAATAAGGGGGATATTACGAATATATCGAGTTCTAACTTATAATTTGTTATTAAATAACTATACTTCTTTAGCTCTAAGCCTGGATAGAAAGGAACCTTAATATCTTATTAATAAAGTATAATTATATCGCAAAAGACAGAGTAACCCTTATTACTCCGGATAAGAGCAATAAGGAAAAGATTTAACGCTAGTCGATCGTATTTGGGTATAAAATAACAAATATAATAGAACTAATTATAGTAATATTTTATAAAATCGGTATTATTAGGGCTAGCTAGAAGTTTATTCAGTTAAAGCTTTTAATACTTATTAAGCTCTTCCGTTACAAACTTTTGTTTATTTGCTATTAATATTTATTAATATTTTTTTATAACCGGATCTATCTTTGCCTTCAAGGTTAAAGTATCGATCTTAATTTCAATAATAACGAATTCGGGGGTATTTTCTAATTTATACTGCTTTTTAGCTAATAATATTTATTATAATTCTGAATTATAATATAGAGTTAGCCTGCAGAAGTAATTATTTATAATATTATATAATTTTCTATCGAAGTAGCCCTTTTAAAAGTTAGTTCTAATATTATTAAATATATAAGAATCGCAATAGGTATGTTTATCCTAATATTTATTATACTTTATCCTTTAAACCGCCGAATAGAGTTTGTTTGCTATTTATATCAGCTCGAGAAATCGGGTTAAGGGGGAAATAGTAAAACTCTATTAATAAAATATAGGCCCTCTGCCCTAAAGTCGTAAATAATAGGGGGCCGTAAATATTCGGCGTATATTCTTAACTCCCTTAAATACCTACTGAAGGTATCAGTTTTGTCTATTTTATTAATAAAAATAATATAAAAAAAGGGTTTATTAAATATACTTTTGTTTTATTAGAGATAATATATTTCGTTTTCCGGCAGTTCGATCTCTAGCAATTCCTCTATAATATTATAGTTTTTGAACGTATTCTCCGTAATAGCTTTAATTAATATTATAAATATTAGATTATAAAAAAGTAATTATAGCTTCAAACCTTTATATATAGAATATTCCGGCCTGCTTATCAAATTAATTATCAGAAAAGCTATAATAACGGAAAAGCTCTAGATATTATCGAAGCGAACCTTTTCTTTAATATTAATATTATATTCTTCGTATCTCGTATTACTTATATAGCGAACTCGGCTTTCCCGTACTTATTCCGAAAGATATTAAAGGTTATATCTTATACGAAGTATTTTCAATTAATTTTATCTTTATTTGAGAATTTATTCAACTTGCAAAGAATACTTATATAATAATAGAAGCTGCGATCGGAACCGGTATAGCAAGTAAATTTAATATATTTATTTACTTTAGCCGATATAAATATATAAAGCTAAATCTTCGTTTATATATTTATATAGGTCTATAATTTATTATAGATCTGCCAGTCTTTCTCCTAGAGTTATATATTTAAGTATATAAAATAATTGATAGTATTATAACTCCTAATCCGCTTTCTATAAGCAAAGCCAAACTTATTACGTAAGTAAATCTTAATAAATTATAAGCTAGTTAACCTCAATACTCAGAGTATAGGTTACGGAAGCTACGGGGTATTAATATTTATAACAGACTACGTTATTTCGGGAGGTATAAGGGAGGAGTACCTCTATCAGCCGGCTATAAAGTCTTTCTAATATTGCAGAATAGACTTCTCGCCCGCCTTAGGATTGTTATAAGTATTATTGATATTATATATTATTATCCTTATAAAGTCCTTTAAGGTTTTTAAGTCGTATAGGTCAGCGCTAGGGTAGTCTTATATATATCTGTTTAACGAATATCAGCTTCTTTCAGAATACGCTAGGGCCTAAGGCAGTAGACTTACCTATTCTATAGCCCCAACGCCTGTATATAGTTTTTCTTGGTCTTAGGTTTAAGGTATTTCTTGACTATACTACTATTAATAATCGTTTTATTAATATTAGAACCCTTTTTACAAGTTTGCTGGAAGAAATCCTCCGGGGACTTCTTCTTCGGTATTAAAGATAATATAAGGAGCGATTCGGACAGAATAAAAAGCGAAAGTAGAATTAAAAGGGAGGGGGAAAAAAAAGATATAAAGAAAGAATACGCAAATATTATAAAGCTATATCTTGTTAGAAGCAAACAAGGTATATTATAAGATAATTAACAAAATAATAAAATTAAAATAAATAAGTAAAAAGGATAAAATAGAAAGAGCGAAGATAGCAAATAAGGCTTTATATATAATAATTGGGGGAGAAAATATAATATTGTCTTTATATCCAGTTTCGTATTTTAGGGAGCCAGCTCTGGCTCCCCTCTATCCTATTAAGGTTTACCGTTTAAACTTAACGAAATCGAGCTAGCAGAATATATTAAGAATTACGAGAATAATATATTAAGAAAGTATAAAAGAATAATACTTAAGTAATAGGTAAGCAAAAGTAAGCTAGAGTAAGCAGTAAGTAACGCGAAAGTATATAGTAAGTAAGAAGAGCGGCGATAGCTAATTAACCTAACCGGGAGCAAACGCAGGTTTTCATAAGCTACCCTACTTAAGAATACAAGCTTATCTATATACTCGGCTAATCAATCTAAGCCTTATAAATAATAAAGCATTTAGTAGAACTGATATACCCTAAGTATAGCCCTTATTATTTAGTATATAGCCTAGCTAATAATAATCTAGGATTGCAATACGCTAAACCTAATTTAACTAATATTACTAAAGAAATTACCTTAATTATTTTTTAATACTTCCTTTTAAGCCTTATAATATCTTCCAAAATATTATTAATAAATAGTCTATTAAGTTTTATATTTCTTTTTTCGCTTTCCTAAGTTAACTTTAATAGTTAAAATATATATTTTAGGTTTGCTATTATTATTAGTTTTATTAAAAGATTTATTATTATTTTTTTAATAAAAATATAATTTATAATTATATTTTTATTTTATATTAACTATTTTATTTTATAATATCGAAATTATATATATTTCGTTTTAAAGTATATTATAAAGTTTTTAACTAAATTTATTATTAATTTATTATTTAAATTTATTTTTATAATTTTTATATTTCCTTTATTATATTTAAGTTCTTAAAATAAATCTTTAAAATATATAATTTTTTTATATATTTAGCTTTAATTAATAATATAATTATAATTAATTCTTATTTAAACCTTTAATTAACTAGTTTATTAATTAATTTAAAAAAAAATTTATTATAAATTTATTATTATTAATATTATTTATTATATTAAAAAGAATCGGAATAGGTTTAAAAATCTTATTATATATATAATTTAATCTAAATATTATTCCGATTTTAATTGTATTAATTAAATATTTTATTATTTATTTTATCATTATATAATAATTATTTATTAATTATATAAAATACTTATTTAAATAATATATTACAAAATTAATATTAAATTAACTTATTTTAATTATTTAATTTAAAACCTCGATAATAAATATAAAATTGTTTTTTAATTTCTTATTAATAATATATTTAAACAATAATTATTTTAGTTTTATATTCTTATTTATAATACTTTTAATAATATAATAATCTTTTATTCTTAATTATTTAAATATTTAAGCAATATAATTTTTTTAAATAATTATTATTATATAATTATTATAATTTCTTGAAATTTCTATTCTTAAATATTAAATTAAGTTTTTAATTTATTTATTATTTTTTTATATATAAGAATATTAATAGATTATTTATATAAAT
>JAABUQ010001077.1_pt1 | contig 61286 bp, 60 predicted proteins | sample 5560001 | NCBI WGS metagenome assembly JAABUQ01 (sample SAMN10711888, study PRJNA513371) | rock metagenome | isolation source: Antarctica rocks | place: Antarctica: Victoria Land, Finger Mt nord | collected 2015-12-18
ATCGAACGGCTTACCAGCCAAGTCTCGCGGGTCTTAAACGCACGCCGGCAGGTTGGACATTAGCCAGCAGAAACGGGCATCGAAACCGGCGAGCCAAAACGTGCGCCACGCTCATTATACTTAGGACCGAAACGGGGCAAGTCCAGATCTCGAAGCTGGAGCGTCAACTCATCCATTTTGTTAAGCGGCTCGCTCCCGGCCTACTCTCGCTACGCGGCGTCTCGACGGTGGTGGCGGCGCGCATACTCGGTCACGCCGGCAATCTCCGGAACTGCCGCGATGCCAATGCGTTCGCGATGCGCGCCGGCGTTGCGCCCGTACCTTGTTCGAGTGGGCGCAGTCAAACCGTGCGCCTCAACATGGGCGGAGATCGTCAGTTAAACCGCTGCCTGCACGTCATCGCCACGACGCAAATCCGTTCGGAAGGACATGCCGGTCACGCATACTATGAACGCAAACGGAGCGAAGGAAAGGCGCATCGCAGCGCTCTCCGCGCTCTAAAGCGACAGCTCGCGACGATCGTCTTTCTTCGGCTCCGAGATACCGCGCTCGCTGCCCGGCAGCAGCTTCCTCGACCGATCGCTGCGTAGGACTTGACTAAGCCGCTCACAGGGGAACACCAGGTTGGGTTCTTCGATTGCAGTTCCGACGACGGCACCATATGCCGACCTTGAGTGAACCCTCGCGAGGGACACACCGTAAGTAGTGCCCGGCCATGCCGGGATCGAACTCTCGCAACACACGGATATCACCCTCGAAGCCGGGCCGCCGTACGTGAGGCCGGCGGCGTTTACCGACTGGAAAGGCCAGTAATCGAGCTACTTCGCGCGCGTGTAAGCGTTCTTACGCGCGGGACGCCGGGCGCGGTGCTAGGGTCGTGATGTAAGATCTGCGCGCTGCGCGCCGTCCGATATCCGGCCGGCAAACCTGCTCAAAGAAAGTTCACCATTTTATGAACGATCGGACTGCCGTGCTCGGCGGGAAAGTGGCCTTCGTGAGCGGCGCCGCATCGGGGATCGGCGCCGCGATAGCGGAGCGCCTCGCGCGGGCCGGCGCTCGAATCGCAGTCGTGGTTCACGCCGACGACGAGCGTGCGCGCAAGACCCTTGCAAACGTGAAGAGCGCCGGAAGCGACGGCTGCGTGATCGCGGCCGACGTCGGCGACGAGGCCGCCGTCGAGCAGGCCTTTGCGGAAACGCGCCGGAGCCTTGGCATCCCGACGATTCTCGTCAACGACGCCGGTGTCGACGCATCCGGCAAGAACGTTGCCGACATGGAGCTCGCGCAATGGGAACGGGCGCTGCGCACCAATCTTACCGGGCCGTTTCTTTGCACGCGTGCGTTTCTGCGCGGCCTGGGTGCAGACGCGGCGGGCGCAAAGATCGTCAACATCAGCTCCGTCCACGAAGAGATTCCGCGCGCGGGCGCAGCCGAATACTGCGCGAGTAAAGGTGGTCTGCGAAATCTCACGCGCGCGCTCGCGCTCGAACTCGCTCCCCGCAAGATTACGATCAACGGCATCGCGCCGGGCATGATCCTCACGCCGATGAACCAAGCCGATCTCGACGATCCGTCAAAACGCAAGGCCGATGAGGCAACGATCCCGCTCAAACGCGCCGGCCGGCCGGAAGAGATCGCCGAACTCGCGCTCTTTCTCGCGTCGCCTGCCGCAGACTACGTGACGGGCTCCACCTACGTTATGGACGGCGGCCTGATGCAGAACACGGGTCAAGGCGCGTAAGCGGATGCGCGCGATCGCAGCCGTCGGCGAACCCGCCCGCCTGGAATTTCGCCGTCCGCCGGAACTAGCGGACTTTTTCGTGCTCAGTATGGGCGCGGTCTTGCTGCCCGACGATGCCTACGCGAATCCCAAGGAGGCTGCCCTCATCGCCACCTCGCGCGGGTTCCGCATGTTCTTCGAATACGCGCGCGACGGCGCATCGCACATCGGCGTCGCCGACGCGCCGGACCTCGCAGGACCGTGGACGTACGCGGACTCTCCGATCCGTCAGCGTGCGGCTGATTTTGATTCGTGGCATCTCAGTCCGTCGTCGGCGATCCGCCGCGCTGACGGCACGCACGTGCTGTTCTACAACGGTGCCTCGAAGAAAACCGACTGGCGTATCGGTTACGCGCTTCTGGACGAGACCGCTACGACCGTGCTGGAGAGACCGCGGACGCCGCTCCTGGGTACGTTCGATCTTGCGGATAACGATACCGACATTGCTTTTGCCGCATCGGCAACGGTCGATCCGGCCGGCGATGTATGGCTGTATTATTCGATCGCCGATCGCAAGCCGTATCGCTCTCGCGTTCGCTGCGAAGGCGCAACCGGCGACTCGGCGATGCGCTGGACCTAAGCCCGCACTGCTACGTGAGTTTTTGCCGGTCGGCACCCTCGCCGAGATAGGCCGCAATGATCTCCGGCCGGCCCAGTACGTCGCGGGCACGGCCGTGCAGCGCGACCGTCCCGCGCTCGAAGACGTATGCGTAATCGGCGAGCGCGAGGGCGCGCCGCGCGTTTTGTTCGACGAGCAAGATCGACGTGCCGCGCGCACGTTCGTCGGCGACGATCGCGAAGATGCTATCGACGAGCTTCGGCGCGAGACCCATCGAGGGTTCGTCCAGCAGTAACGCTTTGGGCCGCACGACGAGGGCTCGTGCGATGGCGAGCATCTGCTGTTCGCCGCCGGAAAGCGAGCCCGCTGCAAGCCGTCGCCGCGTGCCTAAAATCGGAAAGCGCTCGAAGATCGCCGCGATCTCAGCGCGCGCATCGCGATCACGCCGCAGCGCGGCCGCCACGAGCAGATTTTCCTCGACGCTCATCGCGGCGAGCATGCGCCGGCCTTCGGGCACGTGCGAAAGTCCGGCGCGCACGGCGACGTGCGACGGCGCACGGGTCAGATCGCGGCCGTCGAAACGGATCGTTCCGCCGCGTGCGGCGAGCAGACGCGAGAGTGTGAGGAGAAGCGTCGTTTTCCCGGCGCCGTTGGCGCCCACGATCGCGCAGAGTGCGCCCCGTTCTAAGCGAAGTGAGATCCCGTGGAGGATCTCGATGCGTCCGTAGCCTGCTCGTAGATCGTCGACCTCGAGCAAACTCACGTTCCGAGATACGCTTCCACGACGGCGGGATCGCGTGCGACCTCGCGCGGCGTCCCCGCTGCAATCGTCTTGCCGAAGTCGAGCACGACGACGCGCTCGCAAACGGCCGATACGAGCGACATATCGTGCTCGACCAGGAGCACGCCGATCCCCGCGTGCGCGACACCGAAGATCACGTCGCGAAGTGCGCTCGTTTCTCGCGGGTTCATGCCCGCGGCCGGTTCGTCCAGAAGGACGATCGCGGGTTCGGCGGCGAGCGCGCGTGCGATCTCCAAACGGCGCTGCTCGCCATACGGTAGCGTTCCGGCACGACGGCGGAGATTGGTCTCCGTCATCCCGGTGCGTTGCAAGAGCGCGCGCGTGTGGGCGTCGTCGAGTGCCGTACGCCGTGCGAAGGCGCCGGTGCGCACGTTGTCGCCGACGCTCAGACGTGCGAAGAGCCGCACGTTCTGGTACGTCCGTGCAATCCCCGCACGTGCAACGCGATGTTGCGCCAGACGATCGAGGCGGAGTTTTCCGAGAGCAATGGTCCCGCTCGCCGGGCGCACGACGCCCGTGATCGCGTTGATGAGCGACGTCTTACCGGCGCCATTGGGACCGATGAGTCCGACGACCATGCCGCGCGGAACGCGTAAGCTCACGGCGTCGAGCGCGATGACGCCGCCGTAGCGCACCGAGACGTTCGCGATCTCGAGGGCATCGTTCCCGCGCCCGGCGACACTCACGAGCGCCGTGCCCAAAGTCCGGCGATGCCGTCGGGAGCGAACAGCACGATCCCAAGCAAAATGGCGCCGGTCGATACCTCGCGGTAATCGGCCAGAAACCGTACGCTTTCCGGCAGCACCGTCATGACGACGGCGCCAAGCACCGCGCCGATCGAACTCGTCACGCCGCCGATGACGCAGGCGACCAATATCTGCTCCATGCGAGCGAAACCGAAATCGCTCGGCGTAATGAAGAAGTTCGCGTGTGCGTAGAGCACGCCGGCGCAGCCCGCGAGTGCCGCTCCCGTGACGAGCGTCGCGAAGCGCACGCGCGCGACGTCGATCCCGCAACCGCGTGCCGCGTTCTCGTCTTCACGCGTCGCCGCAAGCGCAAGCGCGCCGCGCGTGCGTTCGAAAATGGCGAGCGCTGCGCCGACGACGACGAGCGTCGCGTAGATCCAGGCGGTATTGGCGTCGTTTGGGATGTTGGAATAGCCCTCGGCGCCGCCGGTCGCCTTCACATTGATTTCGACGATGCGGGCGATTTCGCCGAAACCGATCGTTGCGATTGCAAGGAAAACGCCCCGAAGCCGGCCCAGCGGCAACGCAAGCAAGGCGGCGACGAAGGCCGCCGCGGATGTTCCAAGCGCCATCACGGCAAGGAGCGGCAGATGCGCCGCTACGGCGCCGATCGCGCCGACATACGCGGCGATGCCCATGAACGCAGCTTGGGCTAGCGCCAGGGCCCCGGCACGCAGGCTTATCGAAAGTGAAAGCGCCAGGAGCGCGTTGATGCCGATCTGATCGATCAGTTTCGAGTGTGCGGCGAAGTACGCGAACACGACTCAGGCTGCGCGCAGGGCACGCTTGCCGAGTAAGCCGCTCGGTCGTAACACGAGAATCAAGAACATCACGCCGAACGCGATGGCGTCGCGATAGCTCGATGAGATATATGCGACGGAGAGCGTTTCGACGATCGCAAGCGCGAACGCGCCGATCACGGCGCCGGTCACGCTGCCCATGCCGCCCAGGATGATGATCGCAAGGCCTTTGAGTTCGATGCGCGAGCCCATCTCCAAGCTCACGCTATCGTATTGCAAGCCGATGAGAATTCCCGCCGCGCCGCCGAGCGCGGACGCGATGAAAAATGTCAACGCGATCGTGCGTTCGAGATCGATGCCGAGTAGCGCGGCGGCGACGCGGTCTTCGGCGACCGCACGGATAGCGCGTCCCAGCGGCGTGCGGCGCATGACGTAGCTGAGCGCTCCCATGAGCGCGAGCGCGGTCGCCAAAATGGCGAGGTCGAGCCCGGTCATCTCGACGGGACCCAGCGCCATGCGCGTCGTCCCGAGCGTGCCGAGCGCTCCGGGCGGAAAGCGATGTTCGCCTGGACCGAAGAGCCCGCGCGCGACGCCGCCGAGGGCGATCGCGACGCCGATTGACGAGATCAACGGGACGAGCGTGCCCGCATTGCGCCGGCGCAGCGGAGCGAACGCAACGCGGTCGAGCGCGACGCCGAGAATTCCCGCGAGGACGATCGCGAGCGTGCATGCCGGTGCCAGCCCCAGGCCCGTGCTCACGAGCGAAAGTGCCGCGAAGGCCGAAACCATGAAGATCGCGGCATGCGCGAGATTGAGTATGTCAAGAACGCCGAACACCAGCGTGTAGCCGATCGCGAAGAGTGCATACACGGCGCCGAGGAAAATTCCGTTGGCAAGCTGCTGTACGAGCACGCCCTAGTGTCGTGAGTCAGAAGTTCCGTGCAAAAGATCGCGAAGGATTTTTGCTCGGATCGAGGAGTGATGAGGGAGCGACGCCGTAGCGTCGTGACCGAAGAACGACGCTGAGCCGGGCGAAAAGACGAGCGAGATTTTGTGCGCGAACTTTTGACTCACGACACTAGAAGTACGCGAATCCGCCCTTCGTCACGCGCACGATCGCACTCGCTGCCTTGACGTCGTGCGACGGCGTGAAATTAACGGGTCCGAGCACGGTTTGTACGACGCTGAGCTTCTTCAAGGCATTGCAGAATTGCTCGGAGGTCGCCGCACCGCCCTTGACGGCGCTCGCGGCGATCTGCGCGGCCGCGTAGGCCTGGGCGGCGAATTGATCTGGTCCCGTACCGAATTTCTTCTTATAGCGGTCGACGAAACCGCGATTGCCGGCATAACTATTGCCGAGGTAATACGCGGCGCCGATGACGACGCCGTCGCCCGCATCGCCCGCGAGGGAGATAAATTTCGGCGAGTTCAGACCGTTTCCGCCGATGAGATGGCTTTTGATGCCGCTTTGTTTCGCTTGCACGACGATTTTTACGGCCTCTTCCAAGAGCGACCCGACGACGAGCAAGTCGGGCTTTTTGCCCGCGATATTCGTAAGCTGTGCTTTGAAATCGACGTCGCCCGTGTGGTACGTTTCGACGTCGACGATCGCGACGTGACGTTTCTCGAGCGCCGCTTTGAAAATATCGAAGTCCGTCTTTGTAAATTGATTGTCATCGCCGTACACGATTGCGGCCGTCTTCGGATGCCATCTGTTCACCGCTTTGGCGACGGCTTCGGGAACGACTTGTTCTTCGGCGAGCGAATCGCGGAAGACGCATGGCCCTTGCGCGGTGATGCCTTGGGCGGTATTGGACGTCGCGAGAATCGTGAGACCCGCCTTGACCGCGATCGGATCAGCTTTCTTTGCTTCGCCCGAGAGCGTCGGCCCGATGAGCAGGGCGGTGCCGTCGCCGGTCAATCGCTGGAAGAGGTTGACGACCTGCGCGGGATCGCTTGCAGCGTCTTCGATATCGAAGACGAGCGTTGCGCCGCCGGCGTCGATCCGATTCGCGCGCAGGTCTTCGCTTGCAAGGTCGAGCGCGTTCTTCTGCGACGTACCGTACGCGCCGGCCGAGCCCGTCACGTCGGCGACCACCCCGATCTTCACGGTCTTTCCGGCCATCGCAGAACCGGCGGCGAGGGCGCTTGCGGGGCCGAGCAGTGCTGCAAGCGCAAACGCGCCGAACGAACGAAGACGCATGCCGAGCGCGTTACCCCGGGCGCATCGAACGGTCCTGTAGCGAGTTACGGTCGCAGATGCGGCCGCAGCGCGCGCATGAACGCTGCAAAGCGCTCGTCCGTCTGCGGACCCGACGGCAGCGGTGTGTACGCGACGACGACGAAGCGCCGGCCGCCCGGAAGGATCAGAATCCCTCCGTCGTGCGAGACCTCGTCGGTATCACCCGTCTTATGGATGAAGGTGTCGCCGGGTTCGAGACCGAGTGAAAGTTTGCCGTTCCAGTATTGCGCGCTCAGCGCATCCCAAACCACGTTCGGCCGTTGCGCCGCATCGCGTGCCAAGAACCGGAGCAGGTGCGCGGCGTCGGAGGCCGGATGTGAATTACGCCCCGTCGCTTCGGGATCGTCGATCAGTGGCAGGGAGCCCGAGAGCTTGCGGGCGACGTTGGTTCCTGTTAGGCCGAAAGCGCCGCAAGCGCGCGTGATGGTGTCGCGGCCGAGCACATCGATGAGGACGTTGGTCGCCACGTTGTCGCTTCGGGCGAGCATGGCGTGCGCGAACGCGCCGAGCGGCGCGACGTAGCCCTCGACGAAGGGTGACGGCGCGTCGTTGGAGGTTAGGTTGGCCCGCTCCACGAGCACGTCGTCGCTCCACGCGTAGGCCCGCGCCTCGCAAAGCGCCGCCAGCACCATCCCGATGGGCAACTTGATCATGCTTGCGGGATAGATAGGAGCATCGGCGCGCAGTCTCGCCGAAGCGACGACTGCGCCCCAAGAGTCGAGTTCCTCGACAACGAGGGACGCCTCCGTGAGGCCACACTGTCCGGAGAGTTCGGCGAGCTCGCCCTCTTCCAGCCAAAAGGTCACCTGCGTGCGGGTCCTTGCATGGAGTAAACGCGTATGCTACGGTAGCGCATGCAAGCACCCACATGCGATTTGCATACTCGTAGGGGCATCGTCATGCGTATCATCAGCATCAAAAAACCCGTGAATCATGAGGCGCTCGCGATCCTGCGGCGGGAGGTGGCTACCGCCCTCGACGCGGGCGAAGCCGATATTCTTGTCGATATCGACGACATCGGTGTCCTCGAATCGTACGTGATTTCCGTTTTGATCCTCGTCCTGCGCGACGCGCGCGAACGCGGCGCCGCCATCTCTCTGCGTGCGAGCCGGCCGCATCTGCTCGATTCGCTGCGTATCACCGCCCTCGATAAAGTGTTCACGATCGTGGCGGCAGACGGTGCGGCGATGCCCGTGCCGGTGAAACGACCGGCCGTTCTGCGGCACGGGGGGAAATTCGTGGCGGCTCTTGCGGCGGGAGCTTTTGCGCTCGGGTCGCTGCTCGCTACGCGCGCCTCCGCCGCCGTCGATGCGTCGCGGACGATTTCGTGCGCAATGTGATCTCGCAAAATGCCGAGATGCGTTCGTACCAGGCGCAGGTCAACGTCGATCTGAAGTTGCGTAGTTTTCCATATGTTTCGCAGCATCTCAGCGGCACGACCTACTTCAAGCGGCCCGATAATCTCGAGGTAACGTTCGACAAGGTTCCGAGCTATGCGAAGGGCTTCGATAAGCTCTATAGCGACATCGACGATCCCACCAGTTGGAGCAAACGTTTCGACCTTTCGCTTGCCGGCGAGAAGACCGTCGACGGTCACCACGATTACGTTATACGGCTCGTGCAGAAAGTACGTGGGATGATCGATCACGAAGATGTCGCGATCGACCCGGCAACGTGGCGCATCGATACGATGGAGTGGTATTACTATAACGGCGGCGTGATCGCGATGAGCCAAGATTATCAACACGTCGCTTCGTTCACCGTCCTTGCAAAGCAGCATGCGACGATCCGCATTCCCTTCGTGCATGCGGCTGCGGAGGCGACGTATAGCAATTATCGCACGAACGTCGTCATCGACGATAGAGTCTTTACGCGCGAAAAGCATAATGATCGCTGAATCGCCGGCTAAAGCGGGTGTTGAAGAGACGCGCGCGCGAATTCTCGCCGCTACGCGTGAACTCTATGCGAGCAACGGCAGCCGTGGCACGACGACGCGCGAAGTCGCCGTCCGCGCGGCCGTGAACGAAGCGACGGTATTTCGACACTTTGGGACCAAGGGCCAATTGTTGCGCGCGATGCTCGATCACTATAGCACGGTCAGTGCAATACCGGAGATGCTCGAACGCGTTCGTTCGGCACGGTCGATCGAGGAGCAACTCCGGGAACTGGCGCTCTCGTGCATCGAATCGATGAAACTTAAAGAAGATTTGATCAAGGTCACGATGGCTGAAGAGCTGTTCAATCCCGAAGGCAATACGTGCGCGTGGCAAGCGCCGACGGCGGCGCGAAAGCTGCTCGGTGAATACTTCGCAGAACAGGTCGACGCGGGCATCTTACGCGGTGATCCACAATTGCTCTCGCGCGTGTTCATGTCGTTGTTCTTCGCGTTCGTGATCGCTCGAAAGATTTGGACAGGTCTCGATTCATCGCCCGAAACCGCGGTGATCAATCTCGTCGAAATATTTTTAAATGGAGCGCGCGCACGATAATGGCAGGGACACAACAAGCAACGCCCGCAACGTCAATACCGCGGCCGCGTGAGGCGGAGCCGGCCGAGGCCCAGACCAAGGGCGGTCCGAGCCCGATCGTTCGCATTGCGTTGATCGCCGTCGGCATCGTCGCGCTCATCTTCGCGCTCATCTTCGGCATACGTTATTTCGCGTACGCGAGTACGCACGAAACGACCGACGATGCGACGGTCGACGCCGACGAGGTCCAGATCACGAGCAAGCTCGGCGAACGCGTTGCGCGCATCGCCGTGGATACGAACGCGACCGTACGCAAGGGTCAGCTGCTCATCGCCCTCGATAACCGCGATGAATCCGACCGCGTCCTGCAAGCGCAGGCGGCGGTCGAGGCGCAGCGGGCTCAAGCGCGAGCCGCGCAAGAAAACGTCGCGCTCACACGCGACACGCAAGCCGCCCAGAACGTGCAGAATAGCGGTACGATAGCCCAGGCGCGCGCCGCGATCTCCGGCGCGTCGGAGAACGCACTTTCTTCGGCGGGCCAGATCTCCGTCGCGCAAGCCGGCGTCGATGCGGCTCGTGCCCAACTTCGCGCCGCGCGAGACGCTGTACCGGCGGGGCTTGAAAACCTCCGTCGTGCGCAAGCGGACCTGCGGCGTGTCTCGTCGCTCGTTTCGACCGGCGACGTTGCGGCGCAACAGCTCGATGCCGCCCGCGCTGCGTATGCGACGGCGAACTCGACCTACTCGCAATCGCAGGCGCAGGTCGGCACGGCCGTGGCCAACCTCGATCAAGCGCAACAGAAGCTCGATGCGCAACGCTTTTCGACATCGAGCTCGCAGGCCCAGATCGGCGTGCAGCAAGCCCAGCTCACGACCGCCCAGGGCAAACTCCTCGAGAGCGGCGCCCCGAGTCGCGTACTCGCCCAACAGGCCCAGGCGCAAGCCGCGCAAGCGCAAGTCGCCTCGCTCAATGCCGCATTGATCACCGCGAACAACAACTTCGCCTATACGCGGATCGTCTCACCGATCGACGGTTCCGTTGGGCAGAAGATCGTCGAAGTCGGACAGACGGTCGCCGCGGGCGCGCCCTTGCTCACGCTCATTCCCTCGAATCGCTTTTACATCACCGCGAATTTCAAAGAAACGCAAGTCGGTAAGATGCGCGTCGGGCAAGAGTGCGATATCAACGTCGATGCGTATAAGGGCGTGAAATTCATCGGCCATATCGGCAACCTGTCGCCGGCGTCGCAGAACAAATTCAGTCTCGTGCCGGCGCAGAATGCGACCGGCAATTTCGTCAAGGTGACGCAACGCCTGCCGGTCCGCGTGCTCTTCGATCGCGTCCAAGGCGGCAGTCTGCACGACTATACGGTTCGGCCGGGCATGTCGGTCGAAACATCGTGCAGAGTTAAGAACTAGGCCGTGGCGATGGCGGCCTCGAGCACGCGCGGCGCGCGGCGCTCACCGGTTGCGGCCGCGTATGCGCCCCGTGACGTTAACGAGTACGGTTGGCGGCGCACGCTCATCACGCTTGCCATCGTGACCGCGACCTTGCTCGAAATCGTCGACGTCACGATCGTCAACGTCGCCCTGCCGAATATCCAAGGCAACTTCGGGGCGAGCGTCGATCAAGCCGCGTGGATCGGTACGGGCTACATCATCGCCAACGTGATCGTCATTCCGATCACGCCGTGGCTGCAGCGACGCTTCGGGCGTCGGCAGTATTACGCGGCGTCGATCATTATTTTTACCATCGCCTCGATCGCATGCGGACTCGCGCAATCGCTCGAAGCGCTCATCTTTTGGCGGATCGTGCAAGGCCTCGGGGGCGGCGGCTTGATATCGACGTCGCAGGCGATCTTGCGCGAGACCTATCCCACGAGCGAACAGGGTAAGGCTGCCGGCATCTTCTCGATGGGCGTCATCGTCGGGCCGACCGTGGGTCCGACGCTCGGCGGCCTCATCACCGATCAGTTGTCGTGGCGCTGGGCATTCTTCATCAACGTGTTGCCCGGCGCAATCGCGCTGCTCATCGTGCTCCTCCTGCTACGCAATCCGGAACTGCCGACGAAGATTCCGCTCGACTATGTCGGGCTCGGGCTGCTTGCGGTCGGTATTGGTTCGCTGCAATACGTCCTCGATCAAGGGCAGCAAAAAGATTGGTTCGACGACGGATCGATCGTCGCGTTTTCCGTCACGGCCGCCGTCGGATTGATCGCGTTTCTCGTATGGGAATTGCGTCAGGCGCGACCGGTCGTAAATCTCGGCGTGCTGCGCTATCGCTCCGTCGCCGCGGGCAGCGTTCTTGGGATGGTGCTCGGGGTGAGTCTTTACGGGAGCGTGCTGATCTTGCCGCAGTTCGTGCAAGGCTCGCTCGGCTTCACCGCAACGCTGTCTGGCGAGTTGCTGATCTTTCGGGCGGGAGCCGTCATGCTGCTCACGCCGATCGCGGCGATCTTGGCGACGCGCAATAAGGTCGATGCGCGCTGGCTCGTCGCCTGCGGCTTCACGCTCATCGGTATCTCGAATTTCATGTTGGCCGATGTCACGACGTCGCAGTCGGGCTTCTGGACGTTTTTCGCAGCGCTTGCCGTCAGCGGCGTCGGCCTCGCGCAGATCTTCGTACCGCTTACGATCTCGGTGCTCGGCTCGGTCGAGCCACGCGATACCGCAGCCGCTTCGGCATTCTTCAATCTCTCGCGCCAGATCGGCGGCAGCGTCGCAATCGCTCTGCTCGTCACCTTGCTCGCGCGCGCCAACGCCATGCACCACACCGAACTGGCGTCGCAGATCACGCTCCATCGCGGACCGGTCGCGGCCTTCGTCGATCAGCGGGGCGGTGCGTCGTCGGTGCGCGCGCGTGGCGACCTCAATCGGATCGTGACGCAGCAGGCGGCGATTCTTTCGTACGCGGATACGGCCCGGCTCGTCGGCGGCATTTCGCTCGTCCTCGCGCCGCTCGCCTTTGCGCTCACCCGCTTCAAATCGACGGCGCCGCTCGCCGCAGAGTAACGCGGGCGTAACGCGTCGGAGCACACCAGGAGTCGGAATGCCGGAAGGCGCCGTTGTGATGCTTGCCGATTCCTGATGTAAGGCAAGACGCGTGCAATCGGAGCAGAGCGCCGATATCCGACGAATCCGACGTTCACTAGCTTGGCAGTATGGTCGACGCGACGGATGCCGCGCGCGATCAAGGGCGTCAACGCTATGGCCAGCGGCGTGGCAGCATTTCGGGGTCGCCCGCAGCGAAGACCCAATGACAATGTCAAATAAGGAGTTACGTTGCTCTATCTCTTCGCACTGACCGCTGCGCTCAACGCGGCAGGTGAGGCGGTCCTTGCGACGCCGCAGCCGATCTCGGCGGTGGCTTCACCGGGCGCAATCGCGACCGCCCGGCCGGTTCTCCGGGCTCGTTCCGACGCCGGTCTGGTTCTACCGCCCGTACCGGCGATCGCGCCAAGTTTTCGTGCCTCGCAAGAGGCAAGGCCGTCTGGCGATATCGCGGGGAACGACGGCCCGTTCGTGGGATTATCGCTCGACTCGGCGATCGGGATGGCGCTTTCGCGCAACACCGATCTCGGCGTCTCCCAAAGCAACCGACGCGTGGCCGGCTATCAAATCGTCGCAGCGAACGGTGCGTACGATCTTCGCCTGCAGATTGCGCCGACGTATCAGATCTCGCAGAGCCCGTCGCAGTCGGCGTTCCAAGCCGGTCCCGGCGGTGCGCAAATCACGGGTACGTCGCTCGGTCTTGGAGCCGGCGTCTCCGGCATCACCACGACCGGCGGTCGCTTTTCGGCGACGACCAGTGCCGCACGCGCAAGCAATAACGTCTCGTCGACCAGTTACGATCCGCTCTATCAAACGTCGCTCGGGGTCGCGTACACGCAGCCGCTCGCGCGCGGGGGCCGCATCGACGAGCCGCGCCGTCAGATCCAGCTTGCGAAAATCAACGCCGACCTCAGCGACGATACGGCCCTGCTGACCGCGTCGAATACCGTCGATTCGACCCTTGTCGCCTATTACAACCTCGTCGCCGCCTGGAAGAATGTCGGCATACAGGAAGATGCTCTGCTCCAGGCACGAGCGCAATCCACGTCCAACGCACGGCTTGTCCGCGGCGGTGCGGCGGCACCTGTCGATGTCGTTGAATCCGACACGCAGGTCAACGAATTTCAAGATAACGTCTACGCCGCGATCGCCAACGTCGCAAGCCTACAGAACACGCTTAAAGTGTTGCTGCTGAGCGATCCGGGCGACCCGATGTGGACGGCGAATCTCGTGCCGAGCTCGCCGATTACGAGCTTTGTCGCCGAACCCGCCGTAAGCGATCTTGTAGCCGTCGCGCTGCGCGGACGCCCCGAAGTGTCGCAGCTCCGCGAAAACATTCGCGCGCAAAACGTCAATACGGCCTTTGCGAGCGATCAGCGCAAACCGCAGATCGACCTCACGCTCGGCGTTACGGAGAACGGTTTCGCCGGAACACCGACGAGCCCGAATGCCAATCCCTTCGCGAGCATCATCGGTGCACAAATCGTGTCGATCAATCAATTGATTGCGCGCGCCAACGCGACCGCCCCGCCGGGAACGACACCGCTCGTGCCGCTGCAGGGCGGGATCGGCGGGCCACTTTTCCCCGGCTCGATCGGAGGCCTCGGCGCGTCGTACAAGTCGCTGTTCACGGGACAATACCCACAATATACGCTTGCCGCGACGCTCGCATTTCCGCTTCGCAATCGCACGGCGAACGCCGACTATGCCGCGGAACTCGAGCGCCGGCAGGCGCTCGCCGTGCAGGAAGTCCGTTTGATTCAGCGCCTGCAATTCGAAGCGCGTAACGCCGTACAAGGGTACCGTTCGGCGCGCTCGCGGCTCATCGCGGCGAGCGCAGCGCGACGTGCGGCGGAGCAAGTCGCCGCGAGTGAAGCGCGCAAATTTCGCGCCGGGCAATCGACGACGTTCCTGGTCCTCCAGCGCCAGGTCGCGCTTGCGAATCAGCGCGGGCGCGAATTGCAAGCGCAGAGCGACGTGCAGAAGGCCGTCGTCGAACTCGATCGCGTGAGTGGGAACATTCTCGCGAACAACAATGTCGACGTGCGTACGTTCGGAACCGGTCCGCTTGGCCCGACGCCCGATCTGCTCGGAACGCGCAAGCCATAGCTGCCTACGAAGCTGCGGCTTCGAGACCCATCAGCGTCCGCACGCGGGCACGATCGCTTGCGAGTTCTTTCGCATCGCCGCAGTACACGATTCGGCCGCTATCGAGCACGTATGCGCGGTCGGCGACCTTGAGTGCGAGCAGCGCATTTTGTTCTACAAGCAGAATGGACGTGCCGCGCGCGCGCAATTCCGCGAGGATGGCGTAGACGTCCTCGACGATCAGCGGCGCAAGACCCTGCGACGGTTCGTCGACGAGCAACAGCCGGGGATTCGCAACGAGGGCGCGGCCGATCGCAAGCATCTCCTGCTCGCCGCCGGAGAGCCGCCCGGCTTTACGCGAGCGCAGGTCCGCGAGCTTCGGCAGATGTTCGAGAACGCGGCCGATCGTCCAGTCTCCCGTGCGGCCGTTTTCGGCGAGTTGAAGATTTTCGAGCGTCGTTAACTCCTTGAACATGCGCCGGCCTTCTGGAATAGCCGACGCCTAAACGTGCGGTCTTATAAGCGGGCCAGCCCGCGATCTCATGGCCACCGTAGCGGATCGAACCCAAGCGGGGCGGAGTGAGGCCAAGGATGCTGCGAATCGTCGTTGTCTTGCCCGCGCCGTTGAGCCCAAGCAGCGCGACGAGATCGCCCTCGCCGACGGTGAGTGAGACGTCGCGCAGGATGTTGATCTTGCCGTAATTCGTATGCAAACCGCTGACGTTCAATAGAGGCTCAGACACGGGCGATCACGTCCTTCCCGAGATAGGCATCGCGCACGGCGTCGTTCGCCGAAATCTCGCCGGGCGTCCCCTCGGCGAGCAGCCGTCCGCGATCCATCACCGTGATGCGATCGGCAAGCGAAAGCACGACGCGCATATTGTGTTCGACAAAGAGGACCGAGAGCCCGAGGCGCGCGTGGAGATCCTGGATGACGCCGACGATGCGCTCGGTCTCGGCCTCCGCGAGCCCCGCCATCGGTTCGTCGAGCAGCACGAGCCTGGGATTTGTCGAGAGGCTCAGCGCGATTTCGCAGAGCCGCTGCGCGCCGTGCGAGAGCTCGGCGACCAGCCGCGCCCGCGCGCGCGTGAGATTGACGAAGCCGAGCAATTCGTCGATGCGGGCTTCGACGGCTTGCCTGTGCGCGCGCGTGCCGCCGCGCAGACGAAACGCTTGACCGGCCTGACTCCAAATGCCCAGCTGCAGATTGTCATGCACGCTCAGCTCGGGAAAGATGCTCGGCGTCTGGAACGTCCGCCCCAGACCGGCGGCGACCCGCTGCCAATTCGGCATGCGCGTGATGTCGGAACCTGCGAACGTCACGCGGCCTGCGTCGGGGAAATAAAACCCGGTGAGCGTGTTGAAAAACGTTGTCTTCCCGGCGCCGTTGGGACCGATCACGGCGTGGATCGCTCCTTCATGCACCTGCGCCGAAACGTCGTCGACCGCGACGACGCCGCCGAAGTGTTTGCCGATGTGCGCGGCTTCGAGCAAAAGCTTCGCCATTTACGTCGTTCCGCGAACGAAAGGCGCGTGCGCTTCAGCGGTTTGCGCGTCGTGGTCGTCACCGATGCTCTGCTTTCGGCGCAGCGCCGCGATCGATCCGAGGATGCCCTTGGGGAAACCAAGCACGCACGCGATGAAAAGTGCGCCGAGGAAAATTTGCCAGAGCGGTGTGATCGTCGAGATGATGTCCTTGCCGATCACGAAGATCGTCGCGCCGACGAGCGGACCCCAGATCGTTCCCGCGCCGCCGAGGATCATGATGAGCACGAAGTCACCCGACTGATGCCAATCGAGGATCAGCGGATACGCGAAGTTGATCAGGAGCGCGAACATCGCGCCGCTCAGTCCCGCGATCGTCGAAGACACAAGCAGCGCGACGAAGATGAAGCGGTCGGTATTGAGGCCGAGGTAGCGCACGCGGATCTCATTCTGCCGGATCGCGACGAGCGTGCGGCCGAAAGGCGAATCCGCGACGATTGAAAACGCGGCAACGACGCCGAGATATATCGTGAGTGCGACGTAGTAGAACGCCGTCTCGCCCAGCGCGACGTGGGCGCCGGGGACGCCGACGTATGGCCGCGCGAAATTCATGCCGTCTTCACCGCCCGTAACGCTCGTAAAGCGGTACGCGATGAAGTAAAAGACCTGACCGAACGCGATCGCGAGCAGTCCGAAATAGATCCCGCGCCGGCGCAGCAAAAACGGTCCGAGGATCAAGCCGCCGACGAGTCCCGCAAGCGTACCGATGAGAACCGCCTCGATGAAGTGCACGTGCCCGTACTTTATCGAGAGCGCCGCGCCATAGGATCCAAGCCCGAAGAACGCGGCGTTGCCGAATGCCGGCAGGCCCGTGTAGCCGAGCAGCAGATTCACGCTCATCGCCGCGATCGCGAAAAGCAGGACTTCGCTGACGATCGAGACGTCGAGATGAATGAGCGGCAAAATCAGCGGTGCGAGTGCGAGCAGCGCAGTGACGGCGAGCGCCGTTCGAAGCGCCGCGCGGCGCGGCGTCATCCGAAGATGCCTTCTTCGCCGAAGAGTCCACGCGGCCGAATCATGAGCACGATCGCCATGAGGATATACATCGACACTTCGCTTGCTGCCGGAATGAAGAGCGTCGTGAGCGAGATCGCAAAACCGACCAGCAAACCACCGGCGATGCTGCCGAAAAGGCTCCCCATCCCGCCGATGATGACCGTGACGAAGGCGGGCATCAGCAGCGCGTTGCCGCTCGTGGGATTGAGGCCGAGCAGCCCCGCCGCGAGCACGCCGGCGATCCCGGCAAGGAAGATACCCAAGCCGAAATTCACCATGTAAAGCAGTTGCGTATTGGTGCCGAGCGCCGCGATCATCTCCGTGTCTTGAACGGCGGCGCGCAGGCGCAGACCGAAGCGCGTGCGCGTAAGAAAGAGCGCAAGGCCCACGATCGCGACGATCAGCGCCGCCGCGATGAAGAGCCGGTACGCGGGAAACGCCATGAAACCGAGCTGCACCGTGCCGGCCAGGCTCGCGGGCGGCGAGAACGGCACACCGTTCGCGCCCCAGATGAGATGGAAGACCTCTTCGGCAACGAGCGAGAGTCCGAAGGTCAACAGCAGACTATAGAACGGCTCGCGTTTGTAGAGGGGCCGGATCAACGTACGTTCGACGAGCACGCCGACGCCGACCGTTAGCAGCGGGGCGACGAGTAACGCAAACCAAAAGGACGTCCCGTGCGCGATCATCGTGAAGGCAAGATAGCCGGCGAGCGTCATGAAGCTTCCGTGCGCCATATTGATCGTGCCGGTAAGATTCATGATGAGCGATAGCCCGATGGCGACGATCGCATAGAACGCCCCGAGGACGAGGCCGTTGAAGAGTTCCGGACCGAGGTGCTCGAGCATCGCTAGGGATAGCTCACGGTACAGATCTTCGCTTTCTCGGCGATGCTCTGCTCGATCGCATCGGCTTGGTGCACGTCGGTGACGTTGAAAAGATCGTCCTTATCGCCACTTACGCCTTCGCGGCGCACTTCGCCAAACCACATGGGCCACATCAGCTGGTGGTCTTCCTTGCGAAAATACGCGTTGCCCTCGAAAATCGAAGCGAACTTCGCGCCTTCGAGCGCGCGCGCGACTTTCGCGGAATCCGTGCTTTTCGCGTCGCTCATCGCGGCCGCGAGCCGATCCAGCGAGATGTAGCCGAAAGCGCCGCGTGCGCTCGGCGCCGTGTTGTACCGCTTCTTATAATCGTTGACGAACGCGCGCGCCGTTCGACTCGTGCCAAGCACTTTATCGCTCTTGTAATACCATTCGATGCCGAAGTATCCGACGCGCGCTTCTTTGGGAAGTGATTGCACGGCTTCGAGTTCGGCCTGCGGACCGCCCACGCCGATTTTCTTGTTGAGCCCAAACGAGTCGATCTGCTTCATGCAATTGACGAAGTCGGTACCTTGCACCAGCACCAACAGCACGTCAGGCTTTCCGGCGAGGGCCTTCGTCAGGTATGGGCTGAAATCGGTCGTGCCGAGCGGCGTGAGGTCGCTGCCTGTGATCGTCCCACCGATGCGCTGCAGAACGTCTTTGTATGCCGTTTCGAGCGAATGGCCGAAGGCGTAGTCGGGCGTGATGAGGTGGAATTTCTTGCCGAATCTTTTCGCGAGCGAGAAGCCCGTCGCGTGCGCTTCCATCCAGGTGCTATGGCACGTGCGGAAGGTGCTCCACTTGCAGTCTTTACCGGTGATGTCGTCGGTGTGGCCGCCCGAGTCGATGAAGAGCATGCCGCCGGCGTTTGCCGCGCCGCTGACCGAGAGCGAGGCCGCGCTGCTGACGGTCCCGGCGAGGGCTACGACTTTATCTTGATTGATCAGTTTGCGTGCCTTTTGCGCGGCGACGCCGGGATCGTTGCCATCGTCTTCTTTGAAGAGCTCGAGTTTGCGGCCCATCACGCCGCCGCGCGCGTTCCACATGTCGGCCGCCATCTGGTAGCCGCGAATTTCGTTCTCGCCGTCGGCCGCATAGGTGCCCGTCGCTGGTTCGAGGATGCCGATTTTGACACTATCGGCCGCTTCGCCGATACGAGGAACGAAGGCGGGAATACCCATCGCGGCACTCGCGACAGCAGCGGCGCCGGTCGCACGAACGAACGAACCGCGCGAAATACGAGATGACGACACGTGTCTTTCTCCTTTGAGGGGTGGATCGTACCCGGACGTAAGCGCCCGCCACGACTAGGCCGCTACTTGTCCGAATGAAAGAAACATCTTCAATTCTTCGAATAGAGCCTTCTGCGGTGTGCACACGTCGGTATGTTGGGTAGGCCGGGTAACCGGCCGTCGGATATTCTGGACGCCTGAACGCGGACGCGTTTACCGCGCTAGCCGCACCGCGTTCGCCTGGCTTGTCGCTCGTGACGGTGGAGGCGGCGAACGCGCCGGAGCCCCTTCGCCTGTGCAATTCGCTCCGGGATGCGCTCGCGATTTGTTGGGGCCGCTGGTCAGCGGTCGCCGACGTGCGTCCGGAACCTTCGCTTCGAGCGTCCGGTCATGACGAGTAGCGCGAGGAGCACCATGCGGACGATCGATCGAGAAGCACCAGCCGTGGCATACGCTGCCGAATACGAAGGCGCGCTTGCAGACCATCTGCCGATGTCGCTCTCGGCGCTGGCACGCATGGGGCATCCGTCGAGCGGCGCGCAATGTTCGCGCGAACGTACGCTGCCGCGAAGGGCCTGCGCCCGCTCGATGAGTTCGATCCTGAATTTCTCGCGCGCGCGTCCGTTCGCGCGCGTATCGCTGCCGTCGGTCGCGCCGCAGTACTGCGCGAACAACTGCAGACGCTTGCGCGCGGAATTGGGGCGGGAGCCTTCCACGCCCTGATCCGCGTCGCATACGGAATCGTCGATACCGACGACGCCGAGATCGCCGCGGGATTGACGTATTGGGGCCGTGCCGCGCTCGATCTCGGGGAAGCGAAGCGCCTGCCCGACGACCGCCCGTTTATTGCGCCGCACGCTTTTGAGCGCGCACGCACGCTGCTGGAACACGTTCCGAGCAGTCTTCCCGCGAACGGTCTTATTTCGCAACGGATGGCAGCCGTCGCGGCCGATCCCGCCTTCGATGCGGCGGTCGGTCAGCCGCGCTTTGCCGCCCCAGATGGCATCGCCGCGATCGCCGCGCTAACGGTGCGCGCGTTTGCGGCGACGCGCAGTTTTACGCTGCTGCACGCGATGACCGCGACCCACGCGCTGCGCATCGTGCTGCCGTTCGCCGCCGATGCAGACGCGCTGCTGCTCTATTTTTGGCGCGCGTACGTCGCCGCCTACGTCAGTGCCGGCGCGCCCGCACTTCCCGACGAGGCGACGTTCGCGGCCGGCCTGCAGCATCTGCCTGCGTGGAACGACGTACTCGCTTTCGCGTGCGCTTCGCAGGACGAACATGTCGTCAAAGCCGCCTTTACCGCATGGAGCGAAGACGCCGTATATCACGATCCGCTCTATCGCCTAGCGGCCGCACGATACCTTCGCTTAGCCGACCAACGCGAGCGGTGATCCTGGACGGCGAGCGCTCCGCGTGCGCTGCGAAGGGCGTCGCCGTATCACGGCCTGACCGGCTTTTTGACGCGGAGCGGCACGAGCGATAGTGATGCGTGTTCAAGCACTGCATCGACGAGTTGGTCGATGTGCTCCGACATGCTTTGGAGCTGCCCGTCCAGCGCGAGACTGCTCAGGCCGTGCACGAGCGCCCAGGCGTGCACCGCTGCGGCCGTGACCGCGCGCTCACTTGCGTCGGGCGGCAATGCGCTCGAGACGAAGCCACGCAGCAGCTGCTCCGTAGCAGCATAGGCCTCCATGAGTTCGGCGCTGCGGTGCGTCGCCGTGAAACGGCCGAACATCAACCGGAAGAGTGCGGGATTGCCGGTTGCGAACGACACGTAGGCGCGGCCCGCCGAGCGAAGCGCCGTTCCGGCATCGAAGCGTCGCGTACCGACAGCGCCGCGTTGCGCGTGGGCCAGCCGCCGAAAGCCCTCCGCGGCGAGTGCCACGAGGAGCGCCTCCTTATCGGCAAAATGGCGGTACACGGCGTTCGGCGTGACCCCGACGTGACGCGCGAGTTCGCGCAGGGAGATGTTGCCGTCGCCGGTCGTTTCGAGAAGCGCGAAGCCGTGGGTGATCAGTTCGGCGTGAAGATTTCCGTGATGGTAGGCTTTCATATTGACAGCGCCGACGCGTCCATGCGAAGGTATGTATACGGCATATACATTCGTGCCACCCGCTAGGAGCGCATATGGTAAAGGCCAGGTCTTTCGCGCCGGCGACGCGCGAGCAAAAGTTCTATCTCGCCTTCACGATCGTCGGACTCGTCGTCCCCTATGCGCTGCTGACTGCGTTCATCGAACGAAATGGGTTTAACGTCCGACTTTTCGTTGAGGAGTTGTTCGGCAATTATGCGGCGACTATGGCGATGGCGGACTTGCTGCTTTCGTCCATCGTATTTTGGTTCTGGCTGTTTTCCGCTGAACGCGCTAGCCGTCTGCGGTACCGCTGGATGTATGTACTCGCCAACGTGACCGTCGGGCTGTGCTTTGCCTTGCCGCTCTTTCTGTACGTTCGCAGCGTCGCTGTTTCACCGGAGCCGGCGGTTGATTAGGCGCCGTTTTTGGCACACGGCGGCCTTCGTTCAGCGCGGCGCTCGTTTTGCCACGGCCACGGCATCGACGAGCCACGTGACGTCGCCGTCGTGCGGCTCCAAGACAGCGATCGGATAAAGGCTCGGATTTCGCGGTCCATCGAGCACCGCGGCAAGCGCGTCCGCTTTCGACGGGCCGGCCGTCGCCACGACGACGTGGCGTGCCGCGTTGAGGACGCGGGGCGTCAAGGTGATGCGATACGTCGCAAGCTTTTCGACGTACGGTGCGCGAACCAGAAGCAGGTCATCGGCGAAAGGATCGCTGCCCGGAAAAAGTGACGCGGTGTGGCCGTCGGGACCCATGCCGAGCATGACGAGATCGAATACCGGCGTGCCGTCGGCATCGCCTTCGAGCTCCCGGCGCAAAATTGCCGCATACTCGCGTGCTGCTTCCGCTGGCCTTATCTCGCCACGCATGCGGAAGACGGCGTCTTCCGAAATGTTCAGCGGGTCGAGCAAGGTCGTTTTGGCGCTCTTGTAATTCGACTCGTCGTCGACGGGCGCGACGCATCGTTCGTCACTGAAGAAAAACCGCACGCGGTTCCAGTCGATGCGCGATGCGTATGGCGGTGCGGCGAGAAGTCCGTACGCGGCTTTCGGCGTCGAACCGCCCGCGAGAGCGAGATCGCAACGCCCGTGCGCCGCGAGCGCCGCCGTTGCGGTGGCCGCGACGAAGCTCGCGAGGCGCCCAGCCAGCGCCGTTTCATCCGCAACGATCTCGATCTCCGGTGCACGGCGCTGCATCAGGCGAGTAGGGCGCGCACGGTATCGAGCGACGTTTCGAAGATGCGATCGCGTGCGTTCGTGAGGATCGCGCGTTCGATGAGCGAGGTGTTCTCGATATCGTGTAACGGGACGCAGCCCATACGCTGCTCGTTGCTGCCGTCTACGGAGAGGCAGACGACCTTCGAGTCGTCGGCCGAGAGTTCGGCGCGGTATGTCGACGTAGGCGCACGCAGGACGACGCTTTGCACGCGGCGCTGATCGCCTTTCGCGTGCGTGCTGAAGGCGATCGTCGTCCCGCGGCCGTCGGTGAACGTGTCGCGAGCGGAGACTTGCCAAGAAAGTCGGCTTCCGAGCCAACCGGCGAGATAGATCGCCTCGGCCTCGGAGCCACTTTCGATCTCGAGGCCGACAAGTGAAAAGAGATCTTCGCGCAACGTCGGATCGTCAAAAAATTGGGCGATGATATCTTGCCACGGCGTGAGGCGCATGAAGGCGAGATCGTGCAGGGTCGCCTTCGGAAAACGTTCGGCGAAGGTACACAGTTCGCGCAAGGTCTCTTCGTCGCGAGCCCGCCCCGAGGAATCGATAAGCACGGTCGCGGCCATCGCCGCGAGCCCGGAAAACGTCCGGCTTACAAGGAGCTTCGCGCCGGTCCACCAGACCACGGTCGGAATATCCGGCACCGCGAGTTCTTGAACCAGGCTAACGATCGCGTCATGCGCGAGTGGCTTTACGCCGATATCGACGCGTTCGTTGACGACGGGGGCGCCACCGCGCTCGTGGGTCGAGGATGAGACGTCGATCCCCGTCGTCGCCTCGGTCGAATCCAAAACGATGAACCGCGAGGGCTGCTTCTCGGCAACGATCGCCGCTCGTTCGAGAACCCACGCACCGTGCGCCGGATCGTCGATGAAGACGACGAAATTCATCGTCGGTGCCTGTGTCGCCGCGGCCGTCACATCGCCGCCGCCGCTCGTTTGCGCGACGCGTGACTCGCGAAGTTGCTGGCGCACGATCGCGATGTCGGCGATGGAATCGACGTGCGTCGCCATTAAATTCGCCTCCATTCGCGGCCGTCGGCAACGAGCAGCGAGTCGGCGTTTTGCGGGCCTTGGCTGCCGGCAAGATAATTCGGGAAATCGAGATTGCGCGCTTCGCTCCAGCGATCCATGATCGGTTCGACCGCAAGCCAGGCTTGTTCGACGGCGTCCCAGCGCGTGAAGAGCGTCGCGTCGCCGCGCATGGCATCACCGATCAGTCGTTCGTACGCGGGCGCGGATACGACGCCGAAGCCCGTGCCGTAATTGAAATCCATGGTCACGCCGCGGATATGCATCTTCGGCCCGGGAATTTTCGCATTGAACCGGATCGAGACGCCTTCGTCCGGTTGGATCTTCATGACCAGCGTGTTGGATTCGATATTGTCGCCGGCTTCGCCGAAGATGCGATGCGGCAGTCCGCGAAACGTCACGGCGATCTCCGAGTGCTTGTGCGCGAGACGCTTGCCGCTGCGCAGGTAGAACGGCACGTCGGCCCAGCGCCAATTATCGATCGAGAATTTCACGCACGCATACGTCTCGGTCGTCGAGTCCGGTGCGACGCTGGCTTCATCGCGATACCCGGGTACCGGCTTGCCCTCGATGAGTCCGGGACCATATTGACCGCGCGCCGTGGATCTCGCGACGTCATCCGGTTTGATCGGGCGCATTGCCGAAAGCACTTTATATTTTTCGTCGCGGATATGATCGGCATTCGGCGAGATCGGCGGTTCCATCGCGACGAGCGCAAGCAGATTGATGACATGATTTTGAATCATGTCTTTGAGCGCGCCCGCACTTTCGTAATAGCCGCCCCGGCCTTCGACGCCGACGGTTTCCGCGGCGGTGATTTGAATGTTATCGACGTAACGCCGATTCCAGATCGGTTCGAACATCACGTTGGCGAATCGAAGCGCCATGATATCTTGCACCGGTTCCTTACCGAGGTAATGATCGATCCGGTAGACTTGTTTCTCGTCGAAGACCTTTGTGATTTCGGTTTGCAGCGCCCGCGCCGATCCGAGATCGGTGCCGAACGGCTTCTCGACGATGATGCGCGACCAGCCTTTGGTTTGCTCTTTGGGCCCGAGGCCCGCCGCCGCCAGCTGCTGGACGATCTTCGGAAACACACCGGGGGGTGTCGACAAGTAGTAGAGCCGATTGCCCTGCGTGCCGAGCTTCTCGTCGTTCTCCTCGAGCTGCGCTTTGAGCTCTTTAAAACCTTCGACGTCATCGAACGAACTCGCGATGTAGTGCAAACGGTTCGCGAAATCGCTCCACAGCGGCTCTTTCGTGGGCCCAGTACGCGAGAACGTGTCGATCGCTTCCTTCATCTCGTTGCGAAAATCGTAATGCGATTTTTCTGAGCGGGAGAATCCGACGATACCGAAATTCGCGGGCAGAATATCGCTCAGCCGCAAATTGTACATCGCGGGCATCAGCATGCGTTTGGTGAGATCGCCGCTCGCACCGAAAAAGACGATCGTGCAGGGATCGGTGATCCGACTGCTATCGAGCCCTGCGCGCAGCGGGTTGACGGCAACGCCGTCGATTCGTTCGAGCGTGCCGACTTCCGCCATTACTTCGCGCCCACCGTCTCCGCTTCGTGTTTGACGGCGTGTCCGCCGAACTCGTTGCGCAGCGCCGCGACCACCTTTGCACTGAACGACTCATTTTGGCGAGAAACGAAGCGTGATAGCAACGCCATCGTGATCACAGGCGCCGGAACGTTTTCGTCAATCGCGGCTTGGACCGTCCAACGGCCTTCGCCCGAGTCCTCGATATAGCCGCGGATTCCCGCGAGCTGCGGGTCTTCGCGAAAAGCGGCCTCCACAAGTTCGAGTAGCCACGAACGTACGACGCTTGCGTGGAGCCATAATTCCGCAAGCTGATGCAGATCGTATTTGAATTCGGACTTCTCGAGAATCTCGAAACCCTCGCCGTAGGCGGCGAGCATGCCGTATTCGATGCCGTTGTGCACCATCTTCGAGAAGTGCCCGGCGCCCGGCGGACCAACGCGCGCGTATCCGTCGGGGGGCGCAAGCGAAAGAAAAATCGGTTCGCAGCGTTTCACGGCCGCTTCGTCGCCGCCGACCATCAAGCAGTAGCCGTTCTTGAGTCCCCAGACGCCGCCCGATGTTCCGGCATCGATAAAGTCCACGCCTTTGACTTTCGCGAGCCCCGCTCGTTTCTGCGAGTCACGAAAATTCGAATTGCCGCCGTCGATGATGGTGTCGCCGGGCGATAGGTGGCCGAGTAGTTCGTTGACGGTCTGATCCGTCGCATTGCCTGAGGGCACCATAATCCAGATCGCGCGCGGCGGAGCGAGCTTTGCGACGAGATCCGCAGCCGACGTCGCGGCGACCGCGCCTTCCTCCACCGAATGTTCGACCGCGGCAGGGTTGAAGTCGAAGACGACCAGACCGTGTTCGTCGAGCAGGAGCCGCGTCGTCATGTTGGCGCCCATGCGCCCGAGGCCGATCATTCCGAGTTGCATCGTGTTCCTTATGGTAGAAGGGTTAGCGTTTATGCATAAGCGGAGACGGCATCGTCGATCGCTTCGGACAACGCTTCTAGGGCTGTGGCGACGGAGCCCAAAAGATGGAACGTCGCTCCTCGCCGGTCGCGTGAATCGAGCGATTCGAAATCGCCAAGTGCTTGGGCTGCAATGAGCGTTCCGAACGTTACCATGCCGGGGATCGCAAGGTCGCGCGCCGGGTCGTTCTCATGGGTCAGCTGCAAGAAGACGCCGGAGTTCGGGCCGCCCTTGTGCAGTTGACCGGTCGAGTGTAAAAAGCGTGGCCCGAAGCCGACCGTTGTCGCGACCTTGAGTGCATCGCGAACCTTTTGCCGGATGTCGTGCAGGGCACGCCGATGTTCGGCATTCATCTCGACATACGCCGTGAACGCGACGTAATCGCCCGCACGGACCTGCTTGAGAATCGCGCCCACCGCCGAACTGAGATCCGCTCCGAGGTCGAGCGAAGCGGAGCCTGAGATCGGCACGACCGTTGCGATCTCCGTCTCGAGCTTCGGCGCTTTTGCCGGGAAGCTGCCGTTTTGCTTGTACGCGGCGAGAAGACGTTTCGTGTTGTCTTTGGATTCTTGCACGTTGGGCTGATCGAAGGCGTTGATTCCGAGCACGGCGCCGGCCGTCGCCGTCGCGATCTCCCACAGCGCGAATTGTTCCCCGATGTCGAGCCGGTCGTTCATCGCAAGACGGATGACCGGGTGTCCCGCTTCTTCCAGAAGGTGCAGCCGCGTTTCGATCGCCCCACCGTCCATCGCGCCTTCGAGATGTTCGTTCGGCGGCAGGCCGCTGCCGACGTAGACGAAGACGCGATCGGCGCCGTAATCATGCGGAGCGCCGAGCGACTCACCCTCGACCGGAACGATGCCTTTGCCCTGCTTGCCCGTCGATTCGGCGACGAGTTGTTCGGCCCAGGTGCCGAACGCCGCGACTTCGGGATGGGCGACGATCGTGAGCTTATCGCGGCCCGCTTGCGCGAGCGTGCCGAGCGCCGCACCGAAGCGGACGCCGAGCGCATCGGTTACCTTCGTCGTGCGCGCGTTGGCCTGCAACACCCCGAGGCCACGATCGAGAATCGCTTTGACGTCGTAGCCCGCGAGCGCCGCCGGCACCATGCCGAAGTACGACAGTGCCGAATAGCGACCGCCGATCTCGGCATCGTTGAGAAAAATTCGCGTGAAGCCGGCGTCTTTGGCTTCACTGCCGAGTTGCGTCTCGGGATCGGTGATCGCGATGAAATGTTTGCCCGCTTGATCGGAACCGACCGTCTTTTGAACGCGACCGTAGAAGTACCGGAAAAACGCTTCAGGTTCGGTCGTCGTCCCGCTTTTGCTTGCGACGATAAAGAGCGTTTGCGCGAGATCGAGCGCATCTTCGAGCGCTTTTACCTGCGCGGGATCGCTCGAATCGAGCACGTGGAGCTGCGGGAAACCCGGGACGCGACCGAAGGTTTCGCGCAGCACGTCCGGTGCGAGTGAACTGCCGCCCATCCCGAGCACGACGACATGCTTGTAAAGCTTCGCCATCTGGGCCGCGAATGCCGAAAGTTCGCCGACCGCTTCGAGAACGGTACGCGGGAAATCGAGCCAGCCGAGTGCGCCGCGCACGATCTCGCCTGCTTTTGCGTCGCTCGTCCAAGCAGCGGGGTCATGCTTCCAGAGCTTGGCCAGGAAGTCGTCCTGCGCGAGCTTCACGATCGCGTTTTGGGGGTCGACGCCCGAGGTGCCGAGATTGATGAGCACGCGCTCGTCCCCGCGCGCGAGCTGCTTCTCTTTGCTGCCGATCGCTCCGAGCATCGCGTTGTACGATTCCGCAAATGACTTGACGCCCTCGAGCTGGAGCTTCTGCGTGACGTCGAAGAGCGAGATCTGCGCCTTCGCAAGCGCTTCGATCGTCGCGTGGGCATCGTCGAGCCCCGTCTCGATCGTGTCGGCTTTGACGGTGCCGTGCTCGACCAGTGCGTCGAGCGTGGCCGGCGGCAACGTGTTGACCGTGTTTTCGCCGATGAGATTCTCAACGTACATCAAGTCGGAATACGCCGGATTTTTGGTGCCGGTGCTGGCCCACAGCGGCCGTTGCACGCGCGCGCCGTGCTTCTTGATCGCCTCGAAGCGCGCGCTTTCGAAGATCTTCTTGTAACGCGCGTAGATCAGCTTCAAGTTTGCGATGCCGGTCTTGCCCTTGAGCGATTCGAGGGGTTGGCCCTTGGCGATCTTCTCGTCGAGCAGCTTATCGACGGCCGAATCGATCCGGCTTACAAAGACGCTCGCGACCGAGCCGATTCGCTCGATCGAGCCGCCGGCGGCGACGCGCCGTTCGAGCCCCGCGATGTACGCGTTGGCGACGTCTTCATACGTTTCGAGTGAAAAAATCAAGGTGACGTTGACGTTGATGCCCGCTGCAATCGTCTCGGTGATCGCGCCGAGACCTTCGGGCGTCGCCGGTATCTTGATCATGACGTTGGGACGGTCGACCATCTTCCAAAGCCGCTTCGCGGCGTCGGACGTCCGTTGCGTGTCGCCTGCGAGCAACGGTGAAACTTCGAGGCTGACGAAGCCGTCGCCGCCGTTCGTCGTTTCGAAGAGCGACCGAAACGCATCGCACGCATGACGGATATCGTCGATCGCGAGCGCTTCAAAGAGATGATTGGGATCGTGTTCGTTCGTAACGAGGCCGCCGAGCTGCTCGTCGTAGTCGTTCCCGCTCCCGATTGCCTTCTCGAAGATCGTCGGATTGGAGGTCATACCGCGCAAGCCGTTTCCGATAAGCCGGTCGAGCTCGCCTGATTTGAACATGCTGCGCCGGATGTTATCGAGCCAAATGCTCTGGCCGACTTCGTCGAGCGCTTTGAGTTGATTTCCCACGGATGACTCCTTATGCTTTGGCGAGCAGCCCGGCGGCGACGTGCGCGATGTTTTCCGGTGTGAAACCGAGCGTCCGCGCGATGTCGGCCATCGGCGCCGAAAGCCCGAAACGATCGATGCCGATCGCGACGCCGCGATCCCCGATCCAGCGATGCCACCCGAAGGTTGCGGCTGCTTCCACCGATACGCGCGCACGCACGTCGGCCGGAAGAACGCTCTCGCGATACGCTTCGTCGGCTTGGGCGAAAAGTTCGAACGACGGCATCGATACGACGCGCGTCGTCGTACCGCTATCTTCCAACAGTTTGGCCGCCGCGAGCGCGAGCGCGACTTCAGAACCCGTTGCGATGAGGATCACGTCGGGCTTCACGTCGGCGCCATGCACGATATACGCGCCACGCGAGACGTTTGCGTCACGCTCGCCGAGAAACGGCACCTTCTGACGTGAGAGCACGATCGCCGTGGGCCCCTTGTGTTCGAGGGCGAACTTGTACGCCTCGCAGGTCTCGAGCGCATCGGCGGGGCGAATCGTCGTGAGATTGGGCGTACTGCGCATGCTGGCAAGCTGCTCGATCGGCTGGTGCGTTGGGCCGTCTTCGCCGAGAAAGACGGAGTCGTGCGTGAAGATGTAGATCTCGCGCGTACGGTTGATGGAGCCCAAGCGCACGGCCGGCTTCATATAATCGTAGAAGTTGAAGAAGGTCGCGGTGAACGGCAGAATCCCGCTATGCACGGCGAGGCCGTTTGCAATCGCGCCCATCGCATGTTCGCGCACGCCGTAGTGCACGTTGCGCCCCGCGTAGTCGCCGGGCTTGATATCGCCGAAACCCTTGAGATAGGTCTTCGTCGATGGATCGAGATCGGCGGAGCCGCCGACGAGTTCGGGAAACGACTTCGCGACCGCATTGAGCACGGTGCCGCCCGCTTCGCGCGTGGCGACGCTGCCGTTCTCGGCCGTGAAGGCCGGCCAAGAAATATTTGTCGGCATCTTTTCATCGCGTATGCGCGCGAGCTGCACAGCAAGCTCGGGATTGGCTTGCTGCCACGCCACGAAGGTTCGATCCCACGTCGCTTGGGTCGCGGCGCCGCGTTTGCCGCACTCGCGCCACCACGCGAGTACATCGTCGGGCACGAAAAACGCGGGTTCGGTCGGCCAGCCCAGAGCTTCTTTCGTTTTCTTGACGTTATCGGCGCCGAGCGGTTCTCCGTGGGCGGCCGATGTGTTCGCCCGCGGCGAGCTGAACCCGATGATCGTCCGGATCGCGATCAGCGATGGGCGCGGATCGGCCTTTGCAGCATTGATGGCCGCGTCGATTGCCGCGACGTCGTTACCATCGTCGGCCGTGACCAGTTGCGCGTGCCAACCGTAGGCCGCATAACGCGCGCAGACGTCTTCGGTAAAGGTAACCTCCGTCGGTGCCGCGAGCGAGATCTTGTTATCGTCGTAGAACAAGATCAATTTGCCGAGGCCGACGTGGCCAGCGAACGACGATGCTTCAGCGGTTACGCCTTCCATGAGGTCGCCGTCGCCCGCGATGCAATAGGTATAGTGGTCGACAATTTTTTGGCCGCGATTGTAGACAGCGGCGAGATGGGCTTCGGCAAGCGCGAGGCCGACGGCATTGCCGACGCCTTGTCCGAGCGGGCCCGTCGTTACCTCGACGCCCGGCGTGTGATGCAGCTCGGGATGTCCCGGCGTCTTGCTCTCGAGCTGACGAAAATGCTTGAGATCGTCGAGCGAGAGTGGATAGCCCGACAGGTAGAGCAGCGCGTAGATCAGCATCGACCCGTGGCCGGCACTGAGAACGAAGCGATCGCGATCCCACCAGGCCGAATCCGCGGCATTGAATTTCAGATGACGGCTCCACAGCGTATAGGCCATCGCCGCCGCACCGAGCGGCAGACCCGGGTGACCGGAATTCGCTTGTTGGACGGCATCGATGGCGAGAACGCGAACCGCATTGATGCGTTGCTGATCGTCTGGGGTGTTCGGCACCGGATCCTCCTCGGAGCAAGATACGTACGGAGCCGCCTTCATTCGTCGCGCCTGAAGCGATTTCCCGACCCGCCCATCCTAAAACGAGCGCGACATCCGGGTCTGTAAGCGGCGTGACGCTGCGGCCATGGGGTAGGAGTTTCGAGACGGCGGACGCTAGTTCGCACGCATGGACGTCGCCACTCTTCGCGCCGCTATCGAAGCGCTCGCCGCGGACGATCGGGAGTTGCGCGGCGAAGCCGGGCGCGCCGTCGACCGGGTCATCGACTTACTCGACATCGGTCAGGTGCGCGTCTGCGAGCCACTCGCCGACGGCACCTGGCAAACCAATGCCTGGATTAAGCAAGCGATCTTGCTCTCTTTCCGCCGTCACGACAGTGTGGCGATTGGCGCGGCCGAAGCGGTCCTGGCGGGAAGTGGCGCATCGGGTGGGCTTGCGCAGTTGCCATCGTCACCGTCGTATTTCGATAAGCTCGCGACCAAACGCAACTACGCGGAGCTTGGTGCGCGCTGTGTTCCGCCCGGCGTCGCACGCTATGGCTCATACTTAGGGCGGGGTTCGATCTTGATGCCGGGTTATGTGAACATCGGCGCGTATGTCGACGACGGGTCGCTTGTCGACACCTGGGCCACGGTCGGCTCCTGCGCCCAGATCGGCAAGAACGTGCATCTGGCCGGCGGCGTCGGGATCGGCGGCGTGCTCGAGCCGCCGCAAGCACAGCCGGTTGTCGTCGAAGACGGCGCGTTCATCGGCTCGCGCTGCGTCGTTGTCGAAGGCGTCTTCGTGGGCGCCGAAGCGGTCCTCGGCGCGGGTGTCGTGCTCACGGCAAGCACGCCGATCGTCGACGTGCGCGGTGACGAACCTCGCGTGAGTCGTGGGCGCATCGCAGCGCGTTCGGTCGTGATTCCGGGCACGATGCCCAAGCGTTTCGCGGCGGGCGAATACCAGGTGCCGTGCGCGCTCGTCATCGGCGAGCGGACCGCATCGACCGACCGCAAGACGTCGCTCGAACGTGCGATTCGCGACTACGGCGTCGCGTTATGAATCCCGCGATCGTTGCGGTCGGCGGATCGACGATTCGGGCGCTCAACGCGCTGCGCACGCCGACCTCGATCGATCTCGGCATCGGGAACCGACCTTGCCGCCGAACATCGCGCATTTCGAGCGCGCCACGCGCTGGGTCGCCACGCATGGGATGCCGTACTCCACCAACATCGGCGATGCCGACTTGCGCGCAGCGATCGCCGCGCACTACGCGTATGCGGATCTCGACGAGCCCGGCAACGTCTGCATCACGACGGGTTCGCAGGAAGCGGTTTATGCCGCGCTGCGCACCGTCATCGATCCCGCCGTCGACGAAGTGCTCGTCGTCGAACCGGCCTTTCCGGTGTACCTCAAGATCGCACAAGTCGACGGTCTTGCCTTTCGGCGCGTCGCGCTCGATCCACAAGCGGCGGATCCGTTCGATGCCGAGACGATTCTCGCGGCCGTCGGTCCGCGGACGCGGCTGATCGTGATCTGTTCGCCGTGCAATCCGACCGGCTGCGTCATCTCGCGCGCGACGACGAAAAAAATCGCCGACGGGTTGCTCGCGCGCGGCGGACCGCCGGTGTACGTCATGCACGACGAGATCTATCGCGAGATCATGTTCACCGACGACGCGGGCGCATTCGGGAAAGTGTATCCCCATACCATCGCGATCAATTCCCTTTCCAAATCCAATGCGTTGACGGGGCTGCGCCTGGGCTGGGTGATCGCGCCGAGTGACGTGATGCCGCACATCGTGAAGATGCACGGCTGGCTCACCTCGTGCGCGAGCACGTTCGCACAGCGCGTAGCCGTCGCGATCTTCGACGCGGACGAACTCGGCGTGCACCGCTCCTGGTACGTCGCGCAGCGTGCCGGCGTGCTCGCAGCGGTCGCTGCGACGCCGCTGGAGTACATCGTTCCGCAGGGTGCGTTCTACTGTTGCGTGCGCGTCGGCGCGGCCGATACGCTCGCCTTCGCAAAAGCGCTCATCACCGAACGCGACGTCGTCGCCGTTCCGGGCGATATTTTCGGTTCCGTACTGACGGGTTGGCTACGTACGAGCTTCGTCTCGCCGCTGGACGATATCCGCGAAGGACTCGACCGCATCGCGTCGTTTGCGACCGAACGCGGACTGCTCGCTGTACGGTAGCTTCCGGAGCACGTCGTGCCGCCCCCGGGGCCGCTTGCAAATTGCTTGCAGTTGCAGTATGCTTGCACCCATGTCGGTGAGAACGATTCACCTCGCCAAGCCGCCGCGAACCTATCGCGTCGACCCGGCCCGCTTCGCGCTTTTGCGCGGCGGAAATCCAAAGGCGAGTCTTGCGCGTGCGAAAGCGATTCTCGCGGCCTCACCGCAAGAGCTTGGCACGGTCTTCGGGGTCAGCCGCCAAGCGGTCAACCTCTGGCTCGCAGACGGCGTACCGCTTCAGCGTCGAGCCGACGTAGAGCGGCTCCTCGACGTCGCCCAGCGACTGGCACGGACGTTTAAAGCGGAGCGCATTCCGCAGATCGCGCGTCAAAAAATTCCCGCGCTCCGCGGCGCGAGCATTCTCGGGACGCTGCAAAAACCCGATGGCGCTTCGCGCGTCATGATCGCGCTCGATCGACTCGGGTCATACGTTTCCTTGCCGTAGAAATGCCGTTCGAACATCTCACGCGCGGCGGCACGTATTACCGCGTCAGTGACCCGTCATGGCTCGATCCCTCCGACACGAGTTACTCAAAGGCGCGCGGCGGCCGTTGGAATGTCGCCGACACTGCGCGTGCTCGGGGCTTTGGCGCACTCTACCTCAACTCGACGATCGACGTCGCGCGCGCGAATGCGCGACGGCATGTCTGGAATACGTTCCGGGTGCTCCTTGAGGACTTGTTCCCGAGCAAACTGCCCGATCTTCAAGAATATGCGGTGGTTCCGTCGAGCTTCGTGGACGCCGTAACTCCGGCCGGCATTCACGCGCTCGGACTTCCAATCAATTACGCGACGACGGTTCCACACCCAGCGTGTCAAGCCGTCGCGCTGCGCGCGTACGACGCTCGAGAACTCGGTATCGTGCCGATCTCCGCGGTCGATGCTTCAGCCGAAGAACTCGTCATCTTCGATCGGGAGGTTGCGGCGCGCGCGACGAAAGGCGTCCGCCGCAAGGCCGCCGCGTGGCTCGCCATCTAGCGATGATCGCCCATGCCGGTTTCAGACTTCTGGCGGCTCGTCAGTCCGAAGTCGTTGAGGCTGGCTCGAAATGAGCTCGAGGCGATTTCCGAACGGATCGGCGATGTAACAGTGCGCTTTCCCTTCGAAGGGGATATTGTCGAACGTGACCGCGACGCCGCGCTCCCGTATCCGTGCAAGTAACGCGTCGTAGTCGACGCAGCGAAATGCGGGGTGCGCCTTCTTCGCGGGACGGAAATCGACGTCGACGCCGAGATGGAGCATGATGCCGTTACTGCGGAACCAAGCGCCGCCGCGCTGCGCGAGCCCCGGCGGCTTGGGCAATTCCTCGAGACCGAGAATCTCGACGTAAAACGCGCGGGCGCGATGTTCCTGGCCTGCCGGCATGGCAAGTTGGACGTGATCGAACCGCGTGAATGGCGCCGCAGCACTCATTCGCTGGGCGCGGCGGCAGTCGTTTCGCGCGCTGGTCCGAGCCAGACCGTCTGGACGTTGACGAACTCGTGGATGCCGAAGGCGGAAAGCTCGCGGCCGTAACCGCTTTTCTTTACGCCGCCGAACGGCAGGCGCGGATCGGATGCGGTCATACCGTTGATGAAGACCGCGCCCGATTCCAAGCGCGCTGCGACGTGCTCGGCGCGCTCGATATCGCGCGTCCAGAGGTTTCCGCCGAGGCCGTACTGCGACGCATTCGCAAGCTCGACCGCGTCGTCGACGTCGCGCGCGCGCACCACGGCCGCCGCCGGGCCGAACGTCTCTTCACCGAACATCGTCATCTCGCGCGTGACGCCCGCGACGATCGTGGCTTCATAGAAGTAGCCCGGACGATCGAGGGCCGACCCGCCGAGGGCGATTGTGGCGCCTGCCTTCACCGTCGCAGTGACTTGTCGCGCGAGTGCATCGCGCAAATCGGCGCGAGCGAGTGGTCCCAAAGTCGTCAGCTTTTCGAGGGGGTTGCCAATGACGAGGGCGCGCGTATGCCGCACGAATGCGTCGAGAAACGCGTCGTACGTGCCAGCTTCGACGATGAAGCGCTTCGCTGCGATGCAGCTCTGGCCGTTATTCTGAAAGCGGGCCCGGACGGCCGTCTTGGCGGCTGCCTCGAGATCCGCATCGGCCAGCACGATAAATGCATCGGAACCACCGAGTTCGAGCACCGTCTTTTTCAAATGCTTGCCGGCGACCGAGGCGACGGCGCTGCCGGCACCCTCGCTGCCGGTCAACGTCACGGCGGCAACGCGCGCATCGGCCACGATTGTTTCCATGTCGCGTCCGGCGACGACGAGCGTCGTGAAGACGCCTTTTGGAAAGCCGGCGTCGCGAAAGATCTTCTCGATCGCAAGCGCGCAGCCGGTCACGTTCGCGGCGTGTTTGAGCACGACGACATTGCCGGCCATGAGGGCCGGCGCGGCGGCGCGGAACGCCTGCCAATACGGGAAGTTCCACGGCATGATCGCGAGCAGCGTGCCGAGCGGACGGTATGCGATGTAACTCTTCGTCGCTCCCGACGCGACGACCGTATCGGCGAGATAGTCGCCACCGCGCTCGGCATAGTGCACGCAGCCGAGCGCGCACTTTTCAACTTCGGCTTCCGCTTCGACGAGCGTCTTACCCATTTCGCGCGTTGCGAGCGTCGCGAGCTCGCTTGTGCGTTCGCGAAGTTTTGTCGCAGCGCTAGCGAGCAACTGCGAACGTTGCTCGAGCGGCGTCGTTCGCCAGCCGCGGAATGCGGTGACCGCGTCGTCGAGCGTTGCGTCGATCGTCGCGCGGCCGTGAACGGCGTACGTTGCAAGGTCGCCGCCGCTCGCGGGGTCGATGGTGGTGATGGTGGCGGACGAGGCGGTTGCAGTCACGGTCGGGTTCCCTCGTAGATGTCGATGAGCGAATCGGCTCGCCGTTGCGCATTCGCGATGCCCGCTGCGCTGGGCTGCGTAGCCGATAGTTCCCCGATGCCGAGCGCGTGCGCGACGACGTCCCCGAGCGCAGCGCGTTCGATGAGTCCGATGAGTTCGCTGCGTTCGACGCGCACTCCGCGCTGCGCCGCGAGCGTTCGCACGAGTCCGAACACCCGGTAAAGCGGCGTCGCGCGGGGATCGGTGATATTACACGAGACTTGGACGCGCATCGTGTCGAGGCTCACGGCGAGGCAGCGCAAGGTTCGCAGGCCGCCCGTCCGCTCGCGCAAGGTCCGCGCGATCTCGCGCGCGAGCGCGAGATCGCCGCTCGCGAGCACGACGTTGAACGCCACGAGCGGCTCGCGCGCGCCGACCGCGATCGCACCGGCGCTTGGATGAACGTCGATGTCGCCGACGTCGGGAGCGCCGTCCCGGCGACCATGCGCGACGAGTGCTTCGAATTCGCCGGCCCGGACGTCGGCCAGGAACGCGCGCCGCGGCGACGTCGCCGCGGCTGCGTAGAACACGCTCGGTACGCCGCAGGCCTGCCAAATTCGTGCGGCCGCCTCGCGGGCGACCGCGACGGCATCGGCGAGCGTTGCATCGGCGAACGGTACGAACGGCAGCACGTCGAGCGCGCCGCTGCGCGGATGGGCGCCGCGCTGCACACGCAGGTCGATGCGCGCCGTCGTGACCTGCGCTAGCGCCAGCGCGGCCGCGACGACGGTCTCGCGCGTGCCGAAAAATGTGAACACGCTCCGGTTATGAACGGGATCGGATGTCCGGTGTGCGAGCCGGGCGCCGGCCGCTTCGATCGCATGCGCGCAGTCGGTGAGTACCGTGAGATTCCGACCCTCGGAAACGTTGGGAACGCATTCGAACATCTGCACCCTTGAAGCGCGTTATCCGAGCGTCGCGGCGACGGCGCTTGCGATGTCGCGCGCCACGAGCGTGCCGTCGGCGCGTTCATGCGCCGGCCCCGGTGGCGCAACGATGGTGGCGAAGCCAAGCTTACGCGCTTCGCCCGAACGCCGGCCCCGGGCGCTTACGGCACGTACTTCGCCGGAGAGGCCCAGTTCGCCGAAGGCGACCGTTCCGGCCGGTAATGGTAAGCCGCGAAACGCCGATGCGACGGCGAGCGCGATACCGAGGTCGGCCGCTGGCTCCGTGACCCGCAGGCCGCCGGCAACCGACGCGTACACGTCGTGCGCGCCCAGGTGCATCCCGGCGCGGCGTTCCAAAACGGCGAGGATCATGGCGAGGCGAGCGCGATCGACGTTTGCCGCGAGGCGCTGCGGCGTCCCGTAACTCGTTTCACCGACGAGCGCCTGAATCTCGACGAGCACCGGGCGCGAGCCCACGATGCTTGCGACGATGCACGAACCGCTCGGACGTGTCGCGTTCCCGCCGCGACCCAGAAAGAGTTCGGAGGGATTGGGGACTTCGTGCAGCCCGCGCTGGTCCATGCGAAACACGCAGATTTCGTCCGCGCTCCCGAAACGGTTCTTGTGCGCGCGGACGATGCGGTAATCCGCGCCGTTCTCGCCTTCGAAGTACAGGACCGTATCGACGAGGTGTTCGAGCAGCCGCGGCCCCGCGATCGAGCCGTCTTTGGTGACGTGACCGACGACGAAGGTCGCGCAATCGGTGCGCTTGGAGAATTCCATGAGCGCCGTCGCACAGTCGCGCACCTGAGAGACACTGCCCGCAAAGGATTCGACTTCGGGCAACGCCATCGTTTGAATGGAGTCGATGACGAGTGCGCGCGGTTTGACGCGTTCCAGCGCGTCGAGAATCACGCGCAGATTCGTCTCGGCGAAAAGGAGCAGGTCGTCACTCGCGCCGATGCGCTCGGCGCGCAGCTTCGTCTGAGCCGACGATTCTTCGCCGGACACGTAGACGACGGGCCCGTCGCGCGCGCTGAGTTGCGCTGCAACCTGCAGTAACAACGTCGATTTGCCGGCACCGGGCGGGCCGCCGAGTAAGACGAGGCTGCCGGGTACGATCCCGCCGCCGAGCAGTGTATCGAACTCCCCCATGCCGCTCGGGATGCGGGTGACGCGGCCGCTTGAGACGTCGCCGAGGCGTACCGGACCCGTGGCAGCGCCGGCGGCTCGTACGGCGCGGACGCCTTTCACGAGCGATGCGGCGGGCGGAGCTTCGCGCAGCGTGTTCCAGGCCTCGCAGCCCGGGCAGCGCCCGAGCCAGCGCATCGACTCATGACCGCAGGCCGTACAGAAGAAGACCGACCGCACTTTTGCCATCGAGCGTCATCGTAGCGGATAGGAGTGCCAACGTCCTGGCATCAAGCGCGCGGCTCCGGAGGGAGCGCATTGTGCGGCGCGAACGGTCGGCCCTCGGCATGACACGCCTCGCACACGTCGCGATCGACGGCCCCGCCGGAAGCGGCAAAACGACCGTCGCACACGCGCTCGCGCAGCGTCTGGGCATCCTCTATCTCGATACCGGCGCGATGTACCGCGCGGTCGCCCTGGCCGCCTTGCGCGCCCGGGTCGATCCCGCCGACCGCACGGCGGTTGCGCGTCTGGCGCGCGCTGAGCCGATCCGGGCGGAGGTCGATCCGGCGGTTCCGCGCGGATTTCGCATTTTTGCGGGGGCGACCGAGCTCGGCGACGAGCTCTACGGCAACGACGTCAGCCGGGTCGTCTCCATCGTCGCGGCCCAGCCGGAGATCCGCAGCTACCTTGTCGACCGCCAGCGGCGGATCGCGGCGGAGCGCTCCGTCATCATGGCCGGACGCGACATCGGCACGGTCGTCCTGCCCGACGCGCCTTTCAAAATTTTCCTGACGGCGTCGGTTGCCGAACGGGTCGAGCGGCGGCTCGCCGAGCTCGTCGCGCGGGGTGCGACGATCGATCGCGCGGCGCTACATGCGCAGATCGTGGAACGCGACCGCTTCGACCAGGAGCGCCCGATATCGCCGCTGCGGCCGGCACGGGACGCGATCGAGATCGACTCGACCGGACTGTCCGTCGAAGCCGTGGTCGAACGGATTGCCGCGCTCGTGAGCGGATAACGCCGTGACGCCGTGGTTCTACGTCGTCTCGAAAACGTTCGTGCGCCTCGTGCTCACGCTCGTCGGACGCATCTCGGCGATCGGCACCGCGAACGTCCCGCGGACGGGACCGCTGATCCTTGCATGCAACCACGTCGCCTATCTCGATCCGCCGGCGCTGGGTTGCGTCACCCCGCGTGCCGTCACATACATGGCGAAGAAAGAACTTTTCGATATCGCCCTGCTGCGGCTCTTCATTCGGCCCTTGGGAGCGTTCCCGATCGACCGGAGCCGCGGCGATACCGCCGCCATAAAGGCAGCGATCGGCGTCTTGAAAACGGGCGCGTGTCTGGGTATCTTCCCCGAAGGGACCCGCAATCGGGACGGCTCTGGCAAGCCGCAGCTCGGGATCGCGCTGCTCGCCTCGCTCTCGGGTGCACCCGTACTCCCGGCTTATGTGTCGGGAACATCGCAGGTAAGACGTTTCGCGAAGATCACCGTTGTCTTTGGAGAGCCGATGCGATTTACGCTCGGCCGGAAAGCGAGCCGTGAAGACTTGGCGAAGTGGACGGACGAGCTCATGAGTCGAATCTATGCGCTGCGGGAGAAGATCGATGGAAATTAAGAAGGCGAAAACGCAAGGTTTTTGCTTCGGCGTCGCAATCACGTTGAAGAAGGCCGAAGAGACCGTCGCCGATTCCGCGAGCGGCACCGTGACGACCCTCGGGCACATCGTGCACAATCCGCAGATGGTGCAGTCGCTCGAAGACAAAGGGCTCGTGAATGCTCATTCGATCGACGACGTCGCGGCGGGGACGCTCTTCGTACGCGCGCACGGTTTGCCCGTCGACGTCTTTGCCAAGGCGAACGCCAAAGGCCTCACGATCGTCGACGCCACCTGTCCGATGGTCACCAAAATTCACGTGCAAGCGGAGAAACTTCGCGCCGACGGCTACAAGATCGTCGTCGTCGGCGATCCCAATCATCCCGAAGTCAAGGGGACGATGTCGCACGTTCCCGGCGCCTGGATCGTGCAGGCTCCCGAAGACGTCGACGCGTTACCGCGCGCGAGCCGTGTCGGCGTCGTCGTGCAATCGACGTGGTCAGGCGCCGGCTTCAGCGAGATCGTGCAAAAGCTCAGCTCGAAGTATTACGAAGTGCGTGCGGTCAATACGATCTGCACCGATACGCACAACCGCCAAAACGAAGCCGAAACGCTCGCCAAAGAAGTCGAAGTCATGGTCGTCGTCGGCGGCAAGACCTCGGCCAATACCAAGCATCTCGCCGAACTCGCGGCGACGCGCGGCGCGCGTTCGTATCACATCGAAGGCCCCGAAGAATTACAGCCGCAGTGGTTCGACGGCATCGGCGTGGCCGGCCTCATGTCCGGAGCGTCGACTCCCGGTTGGCTCGTCGATAAGGTGGAGGCCCAAATGGAGGCACTGAGCCGTCGAGCTAGTTAGCCTTATCGAGGCGCATCTCGCGCGCACCATCGAACGCCATCGCGGTTCCTCACCGATCTACGAGATGATCCGCTACCACTTCGGCTACGATGCCCCGTCTCGGGCGAAAGCGGGAAAGCGTCTGCGACCACAACTGTTGCTTCGCACCGCCGCCGAGGAAGGCGGTCGCATTGAATGCGCCATCGACGCCGCCGTTGCCATCGAAATCTTGCACAATTACTCGCTGGTTCATGACGATATCGAGGACGGGGACGACTTGCGCCACGGGCGGACGACGATCTGGGCTCGTTTCGGCGTGCCGCACGGGATCAACGCGGGCGACGCGCTCTGCGCGATCAGTTACCTGACACTCCTGCACGAGGAAGCGGTCGTGCCGACCGATCGCGTCGTCGGGATGCTCAACGTCTTACACGAGGCGAATTTGCGCATGTGCGAAGGCCAAGGGCTCGACATCGAATTCGAGACAAAATCGCACGTGACGATGCCGCAGTATCTCGAGATGATCGCGGGGAAAACGGGCGCCCTCTTCGCGGCATCGTGCGAGCTCGGCTCGCTTGCGGCCACCGCGGATCTCGCCCGCTCTCGCGCATATGCGACGCTCGGTCGCGCCTACGGCCTCGCCTTTCAAATCCGCGACGACGTTCTGGGGACATGGGGTGCCACCGACGTCACGGGGAAGCCCAGCGGCGCCGATATCGCGCGCCGCAAATGGGGCTTTCCGGTCGTTTGGGCATTGGCGTTGCCGCCATCGGCCGATCGCGCGATCGTCGAAGCGGCCTATGCGCAGAACGCGCGGCTCGACACCGCCGGGGTCGCGGACGTGATCGCCGCGCTCGAACGGCTCGGTGCTCGCGATGCCGCCGACGACGCGCACGATCGTGCGCTCGACGACGCCGATCGGATCGCACGCGATGCGTCACTCGATCGCAATCGCTCGATTCGCGCCTTCCTCGCTCAAGGATCGCGGCGCGTTGCGTAGTGCCGTGCGCAGCTCCGAACTTCCGAGCGAGCGCAGCGCGTTTCTCGGCATCTCGACGACGACGTTCGCGCTTGCCGCACTCTTGTTGTTCGGCTTCTTGGTCCGGCTGGTTTTCGTCAATGCCACCGGCTTCAAGAACGACGTCTCGACGTTTGAAAGTTGGTCGATCACCCTTACCAAGTTTCCCCTGCGGGATTTTTTCGCGAAAGCGGGCTTTGCCGATTACCCGCCGGGATATTTCTTCGTCTTGTGGGTCGTGGGGCATGCGTACGCGCCATTCGCACTCGACGATAAAACGTACGGCGCGCTCAAAATCGCCGTCAAGTTACCCGGCATCATCATGGATCTCGTCGATGCGGCACTGATCTACGCGGTCGTGCGGCGTTTCGCGTCGGTCGCCTGGGCGTTCGGCGCGGCCGCGCTCTTCGCACTCAATCCGGCGACGATTTTCATCTCCGCCTACTGGGGCCAGGTCGATTCGGTCGCGGCCGGCATGACGCTTGGGTCGTTGCTGCTCTTGCTCGATGCCGACCGCCGGACCGGGCGCGCGCAAACCCTCACGATCGTGGGCGCGTGGCTCTTGCTCGCCTACTCCGTGCTGATCAAGCCGCCCGCCATCGTCATCGTACCGCTCTATCTTGCGTATATCTTCGCCACGGACGATAGCGCGCTGCGTGCCCGGCGTGCGATGGCGACGACGTTGGGCGTTGCCGCGTCCTTCGTCCTCGCTTTTGCGGCCGCGCTTACGTTCCATCCGGGCCTCAATCCGATCGCGCAATATGCTTGGCTTATCAGCCGCTATGCGTTCGCATCGGGCGTCTATCCGTTCAATTCCGTCAATGCCTTCAATCTCTACGAGATCGCGCCAAGCAGCCGCTTCTGGCAGCCCGATAGCGTGCTCATTCCAAATCTCGTGCTTGGCGGCCATGCCTACGGGTTGCCGCAATACGCCTGCGGCGTCGCAATCTTCGTCGCCGCGATGCTGCTCGTCGTCTCGCGCTATCTCCAACGGCGGGATTCGGTTGCCATCCTCGAAGCGGCGATGATCCTCTCGCTCGGCTATTTCGTGCTTTCGACGCGGATGCACGAACGCTATATTTTCAACGCCGTCCTGCTTGCGACGCCATTGATCTTTTATCGCAAGCGTTATTTTTACGCGGCAGTCGTCCTATCCCTGACGCTGTTCGCGAACTTGGTCTATTCGCTGTCGTACCTCAACGTGATGGAGCAGAAGCCTGCCGGAGTCGATGCGAGCGATTTGATGCCATGGCTCAGCCGGCCGGCTTCGCTGCTCAACGTCGCGGCATTTTTCTATCTCGGGTATGCGTTTCTCGGCTCGGGGAGCGACATACTCGAACGCCTCGATCTCGCGGGCTCGCTGGCGCGCGTTTCCGAGCGAACGCGCCGCTGGTGTTCTCCGCTCGAAGGGATCGTCGCGATGTCGCGGCGCGACTGGGCGATCGGAAGCGGCCTCGCGGTCGCCTCATTCGTTCTGACCTTCGTCGATTACACGTGGCCCGCGGAGAAGATCTTCGATGAAATCTACTACGCGCGCGCGGGCGAAGAATACCTCAGCCACAAAGAGATCTTCGAATTCACGCATCCGCCCCTGACCAAACTCTGGATCACGCTCTCGATGATGCTCTTCGGCGGCATGCACGGCGGGGGCGATACGTCGGCGGGGTGGCGCTTTCTCAATCTCGTCATCGGTGCGCTGATGGTGCTCGTGCTCTACGCGTTCGCAAAACGCCTGACGGGTTCGACGCTGTTCGCGACGATCGGGGCGGGACTTTTGCTGTTCGACGGCTTTCATTACGTGCAGTCGCGTATCGCGACGCCCGAGATCACGGTCGCTTTTTTCTCGCTGCTCACGCTGTACGCGTTTTATCGGTACTGGATCGCAAGTCAGGTGCGCGTCGCACCGGCGTTCGTGCGTTCCGCGCTTCCGGCGCAGGCGGGCTTTCTCGCCGCCGGTCTTGTGCTTGCGGCGATCTTTTCTTTTTTGGTGGCGCAAGGGCAGACGTTCGCGGCGCATGCGGTCGCATTTCTGTACGCGGCGTGCGGCGCGTACGTCGCGGTTCGGCTCGGAATACCGCGCTTACAAAAAATGCCGCTCATGACCTCGTATGCCGAGGGCTCGCGCGTGTTCGGCAAAACGCTCGAGACGCTCGACGGTGGCCACGTTCCGGTGGAGAAGGGCGCGATCGTCGCCGGCACGACGAGTGCGCCGACGAAGACGGGCTTGGTCTATTGCGACGATGGATTACGCATCAGCTACGAGCGCGGCGGCGCAATGACCTATGCGACCGACGACGGCCAGGCACAGTTCGCCCCGCAGGGCACGATGCGGGCCGGTGAAGCGACGATCGACGGCGCCCGTGACGGCGCGCGCTGGCTCTGGATTCTCGCCATATGCGCGGCCGCTTTGAGTGCGAGTAAATGGAACGGGCTGTTCGATTTTTTCGTCATTTGGGGTCTTGCGCTCGTCGTCGTCTTACAACGCTACGTCGCGCAGATCGGTCGTGCGATTGGCCGGGCTGGAACGATGGTGCGGCCCGCGAGCCTGGGTAACCCGTTCGGATTTTCGTACGACGTGCTCGTCGCGGCGATGCTTTTCGTCGGTGCGACGGTCTACACGCTCAGCTACATCCCTTATTTCGCGCTCGGCCACAATCTGAGCGATCTCGTGGGCTTGCAGCAGCAGATGTTCGGCTATCACTACGATTTGCGCGCGACGCATCCGTATGGTTCGAAATGGTGGCAGTGGCCGCTGATCTTGCGGCCGATCTCGTACTACTATCACGACTTTCGTATCGGCGCTGCGAATCAAAATCCGCTCGCGTGTTGCGTTGCCGAGATCATTGCGATTCCCAACCCCGCGGTATGGTGGCTCGGCCTCATCTCGATACCCGCGCTCGCCTGGCTCGGCGTGCGCGAACGCAATAAAGGTCATCTGCTGCTCGTCACGGCGTATCTCTTCCAGTGGCTGCCGTGGGCGTCGTCGCCGCGCGTCGCCTTCGAGTACCATTTCTTTCCCAATCTTGCGATCATCTGTTTGGCCAACGCCGTGTTGCTCCAGCGCGTTTGGCGCAGAGCCGGCTGGCCCCGTTTGATGATTGGCGGTTATCTCGCGCTCGTCGTCGGGCTCTTCGTGTTTTTCTTTCCGATCCTCGCGGGGTTGCATGTGCCGTGGAACGTCTGGGATGCGCGCATGTGGCACTCGCTCATGAAAAATCAGTGGGTGTAAGCGATGTCCGGACATTCGAAGTGGCATAACATCAAGCTTAAAAAGGGAAAGGTGGACGCACAACGCGGCGCCCTCTTCACCAAGCTTTCGAAAGAGATCATCCTCGCCGCCAAAGGCGGTTCGCCCGATCCCGACGCCAACTACCGGCTCAAGATGGCAGTCGAAAAGGCGCGCGAAAATAACGTTCCTCAAGAGAACATAAAACGCGCGATCGGGCGCGCGACGGGTGCCGACGGCGCCAAAGAGATCGAGGAGATCCGCTATGAGGGTTACGGTCCGGCGAACGTCGCGGTGATCGTCGAAGCGGCAACCGATAACCGCAATCGCACGGCCTCCGAGATGCGTTTTCTCTTCAGCCGGCACGGCGGTACGCTCGGCGAGACCGGCTCCGTCGGCTGGATTTTCGAATCGCGCGGCTTGATCGAAGTCGAAAACGGAAAGCTCGGTGAAGACGAGTTGACCGAAGCCGTGCTCGTGGATGGCGTCGTCGATGTTCGCTACGACGACGGCAGCGCCGAGGGTCGCTCGCTCGTCTCGACGGAGCCGGGCGCGCTGGCAGCGGTGCGCAATGCTTTAGTGGCGAAAAACTTGCGCGTGACCTCGATGATACTCGGTTCGGAAGCGAAACAAACTGTCGCGCCAGCGGGAGCCGAGCTCGAAGCGGTCGTGTCGTTTCTGGACGCGCTCGACGAGCACGAAGACGTGCAGCGCGTGTATTCCAATGCCGAGCTTGATCTCGCCGCGCTCGAAGCGCTCGCGTGACGACCCAAGCGCGCGTGCCCGTTCGGCCCAAACGCCGGCGCGCCGTAGGTCAAGACTGGTATTTCGCCGTCGCGCTTGCGTTTTTTGTGGGTGTCAGCGTCTGGTTTAGCCGCGCCATCGCCGATTTTTTCGCGCCCGCGCAGAAGACGGTGTCGATTCCGACACTCGTCGGGCAGACCCTCGGCGATGCGAACTTGACGGCCGATCGCGCGCATATCAAGGCGGTCGTGCTGCGCCGCACGCCGAGCGATCGTTATCCCAAGGACGTCGTGATGCGGCAGAGTCCGCCCGGCGGTTCGCAGGTGCGGGAAGGCCGTCAAGTCTCGCTCGTCGTGTCGACCGGCGTTCAAATTTTCGCGATGCCCGATCTGCGTTACGAGTCGCTGCGCGAAGTCGGGCTCGATCTCTCCCGTTATAAACTCGTCCTCGGGAAGAGCAAGACGGTTCCAAGCGACGACGTGCCGGGCGGGCGCGTTGTTACGCAAGACCCGCCGCCCTTGACATCGGTCCGAGCCGGGTCGACCGTTACGGTCGATATTTCCAAAGGTGGGCCGCAAACGATTCGGGTCCCTGCGCTTGAAAAGTTATCGATCGGGGCGGCGCGCGCTGCTGCGAAAACGGCGCACGTCCACATCGGCCAGATCGTGTGGACGCCGTTCGGCCGCTACGGTCCGCCGCGCGGCATCGTCGTACGCGAAAAGCCTGCCGCGGGCGCGGAGATTGACGCGTCGCAGCTCGTCTCGCTGCAGGTCAGCGCCGGGCCACGCGAAGCGGGCTACTTGGTGCGCCAGGTGCACGCGCTCGCAGCCGTCCCCGAAGACGCCGCGAGTCAGCGCGACAAATCTCCGATCGTGCGCGTGCAAGTTCGCGACGAAACGGGAACGTGGAACGTCTACAACGCCTATGCGCAGCCGAAGCAGCGCTTGGACTTCAATCTTACCGTCGTCGGTACCGCGGACCTCGACGTTTTCGTCAACGAAGAGCTGATCAGTTCGACAAAGCTCGGCAACGAGCCGAAGATGCAGGAACGCCAGCAACTCGGCCCCCCGCCGCCCCACGCCTCACCTAGCGCAACGACCGAACCGCTCGCACCCGCCGTTATGAAGAAGAAGGTCCCGTGATGAAGATCGCGCCCTCGTTGCTTTCAGCAGATTTTAGCCGCATTGCCGAAGATATCGCGATGCTCGAAGGCGCGGGCGCGGATTATCTTCACCTCGATATCATGGACGGCCGCTATGTTCCAAACATCACGTGGGGCCCCAAGATCATCGCGGACATTCGAAAATGTTCGCCGCTTACATTCGATGCGCATCTGATGATCGTCGAGCCTGAGCGTTACGTTGAAGACTTTCGCAAAGCGGGTGCCGATATCATCACGTTCCACTTCGAAGCAACGTTGCACGTGCAGCGCCTGTTGACGTTCGTGAAGTCGCTCGGCGCCAAGGCCGGTATCTCGCTCAATCCGGCGACCCCCGTTGCGATGCTCGACGACGTGATCGACGATTGCGATCTCATTCTGTTGATGAGCGTCAATCCGGGCTTCGGCGGTCAAGCGTACATTCCCAATGCGCTCAAGAAAGTGCGCGAGGCGCGCGCGCTGATCGACGCGCGCAATCCGTCCTGCGAACTCGAGATCGACGGCGGAATCGGCCGCAAGAATATTGCCGAGGTCGTCGCGGCCGGTGTCGACGTCGTCGTGATGGGTTCGGCGATCTTCGCGGCACCCGATCCGGCCGCCGAATTGCGCGCATTGCGGGCCCTTGGCGAGCCCGTGATCGCGGGTGTCCGCACCTAAGCAATGACCGAAGATTCGCTCGTAGCGGCGCTTCGCGAGATTGTCGAAGCTCCGGGCGGATCGACCGCGGGGTCGCGCATCGTGCTCGGCATCGGTGACGATGCGGCGGCCTGGCAGCCATCGCGCTCGCACCTCTCGGTGATCACGACGGATGCCCTCATCGACGGCGTGCATTTTCTGTCGGCGTCGATGGATGCGGCGGCGATCGGTCATCGCGCGATGGCGGCGAATCTCTCCGATATCGCAGCCATGGGCGCCCGGCCGGTGCTCGTCACGATCGCACTCGGCGTCGCGCCGCAAGCGTCGCATGCTTGGATTCTGGCCTGTTATCACGGCATGCATGCGCTCGCCGGGCGGCATGGCGCGCGTATCGTCGGTGGCGATATCGTCCGCTCGCCCGTGATCTCGCTTGCCGTGACCGTCGTCGGCGAGGTCGCGCCGACGCGTATGCGGCGGCGCGCGAGTGGACGCCCAAAAGATGTGGTTGCGGTCACGGGTCGGCTCGGTGCCAGCCGCGCGGGCCTCGAATTACTGCGCCGGCCGCTGCGGGTCGATGACGACGTGCGCCGCGCGGCCGAAGCCGCCTTTGCGTTGCCCGAGCCGCGCGTTCGCGAGGGACGCTTTCTCGCCGCATCCGTCAACGTGCATGCGATGATGGACCTCTCCGACGGGCTTTCGAGCGACCTCGGACGCTTGGCGCGCGCGAGCGGCTGCGGCGCGACGGTCGCCGACGTCCCGGTGCATCCCGCCGCAGATGCCGTCGCGCGCGTCGCCGGAAGCGACGCGCGCGCGTATGCGCTCGACGGTGGTGAAGATTTCGAATTACTGGTGAGCATCGCACCGCGCGCTTTCGGCTATCTCGCGCAGCGCTTCGAGCGGCGTTTCGGCAAGCCGCTCATCGCGGTCGGCCGGCTCGACGTGGAGCCCGGCCTGCGGATCACCGACGGTACGGGGGAACGGGAACTGGTGGCGGCGGGTTTCGATCACCTGCGCTGATGCGGGCGCCCGCGCCGTTAGCGCGGCGCAACGACGAGCCCGCCGTCGTCGCGGTAGAGCGCGACGCCGCAGTCCAAAGCCCGCTCGCGGAGGCGCGCGGAGAGGGGACGAGCGATCAAAACGAGGGCGGCATGGCTTCGCACGGCTTGCGCGCAGGGATCAGGCTCGTGTCCTGCTTCGATCCGAGCGTTCGGGACGAGCGTCCGAAGGCGCGCGACCGGCACGCGCCAGGCGATCAGTGCCGACGGCTCGTGCTCGACAAGCCACGTATAGATTCCCGTCCGGTCGAGCCGGTCGTCGGCCCGCGCGAGTTCGTGCGGATTGACACCGCCGCACCCCGTTGCCGCGACGAAGAAGAGCCCAAGCAGCAGAGCAGCGCGGCTCAGCCCGCGCGCTTGACCCGGCGCGAGCGGAGACATTGGGTGCAGACTTTGAGCGTCAGATGCGTTCCACGCTCCTCGACCCGGACCGGCTGCAGGTTGGGCAGCCAGCGGCGCTTCGTCTTATTCATCGCGTGGCTGACATTGTTGCCCGCCATGGGACCCTTCCCACATACGTCGCAGCGCTTGGCCATCGTATAAATCCTTACCGTCCGTCTTTAAGTACAGGCAGCTCGATACTGCTCGCGCCGGGGCAACTCACAGCGCGATAGGGCGCCGGTCGCAACCAGTGAAGCTTACCACGCTCGTCCACCGCTTGCAACCGCGTCCCAGCCATTGGGGGGAGGAAGGCGGTATACTGCACCTAACTGCCAAGCCGACCCTACGCCGGGCGAGAACGCCCGACCCGAAGATTGTGAGTCTGCATTGATCGGTACGAGTCCGCGCATCGCGATCGATGCGATGGGCGGCGACCACGCCCCGGAAGAGATCGTCGCGGGCGCAGTCCTAGCGGCGCGCGACGGCTTGGGCCAGATGTTGCTCGTCGGCGACGAGGCGCGCATAGCGCCGCTGCTTTCCAAACACGGGCGCGTCGCGATCGAGATCGTGCACGCCACCGGAGCGATCGCGATGGACGCGAGCCCCTCGCAGGCGTTGCGCAATTGCGACGAGACGTCGCTCGGCGCCGCCGTGAACCTCGTTCGCGACGGCAACGCCGATGCGGTGGTCTCGGCCGGAAACAGCGGTGCCTTCCTCGCGATCGCGTTGATCAAGCTGCGACCGATCGCGGGCGTTGCGCGCCCGGCGATCGCGGTCGTGTATCCGACGCGTACCGGTAGCGCAGTCGTCCTGGATAGCGGTGCGAATGTGGATTGCCGGCCGGAATGGCTCGTGCAATTCGGCGTTATGGGCAGCGCGTACGCGCGTGCCGTCCTCGGCGTCGCCCAGCCGAAAGTGGGCATCATCTCCAACGGCGAGGAGCGTACGAAAGGCAACGCGTTGACGATCGAAGCGGCGCGACTCCTTGAACGTGCGCCGATCAATTTTGTCGGCAACGTTGAACCCAAAGACTTATTTTCCAACGTCGCCGACGTGCTCGTCACCGACGGCTTCGTCGGCAACGTCATGCTCAAACTCTCCGAGGGCGCGGCGTCGTTGATCGGCGATATCGTCGTCGACGCGATCAAATCGGGCAGTCTTGCGGCAAAGCTCGGCGCGCTGCTCGTCAAGCCGACGTTGACCCGCGTGCGCGATCGCCTCAGTTATGACAACGTCGGCGGTGCCCCGCTCTTGGGGTTGCGCGGCAACTGCATCGTCGCGCACGGTCGCGCCAATAGCCAAGCCGTGCGCAGCGCGATTCGCGCCGCCGTCGCAGAAGTGCACGAAGACGTCGTCGGCCGGATCGGCGAACTCGTCGAACCGATCGACATTCGCGAAATCAGGGAAGCATAGCGGCGGACATGACGGCGACCGGCGCGGGACTCTACGTCCATTTGCCGTTTTGCCCGTATCTGTGCCCGTATTGCGATTTCGCCAAATGGCCGCTACGGCGCTCCGACGCCGCCCGCTATCTAGCGGCTCTCGACGCGCAAACGCAAACGGCACGGGCTTTTGCGGCCCAGACGCTATTCCTTGGCGGAGGGACGCCCAATACGTATGCCGCTGGTTCCGTCGCGGCACTGGTGACGCGCTTACGCGAACGCTTTGCGCCGGCGGGGTTTGCCGAAGCCACGATCGAGATGAATCCCGATCCCGAGCTCTGCAGCGAAGAGGTCTTCGCCATATACCGCGCCGCCGGCGTCGATCGCGTCTCGTTCGGCGTGCAGTCGTTCGTGGCGTCGGAACTCGCGACGCTCGGACGCCGGCACGCCCCGCGCGACGTCGGCGACGCGATTGCGAAAGCGCGTGCGGCCGGCATCGGCAACGTGTCGCTCGATCTCATCTTCGGGACGCCGCTACAGACGACGCAGTCATGGCGCGAAACGCTCGAAAGGGCGCTCGCGCTCCGGATCGACCACATTTCGACGTACGGCCTCACGATCGAGGACGAGACACCGTTCGCGCAGTGGTACGCGCGCCGGCCGGAGGATTTCGCTACGAATGACCTCGAGGGCGAATTCTATGCGATCGCCATCGACATCTTGAGCATGGCGGGTTTCGATCACTACGAAATCAGCAACTTCGCGCGCCCCGGGCGACGCTGCCGGCACAATGCCAACTATTGGGCGAGCGGGGAGTATCTGGGCCTCGGCGTTGGGGCGGCCTCGTATCGTGACGGCGTTCGAAGCGTCGCAACGCGCGATCTCGCGAGATACTGCGACGCGGCGCTCGCGGGTAGCGCGATTCCCGCCGATGACGAACGGCTCGAGGGCGCGGCGCGTCTCGGCGAGGCGGTGATGCTCGCCCTGCGCACCCGCGAGGGGGTGGATATCGCAACGTTCGGCAAACGCTACGCTGTTGACTTTCATGCGTTCTACGAGCCGGTGCTGCGGGAACTGCGCGCGAGCGGAACGCTCGACGTGACGCCTTCATATGTCCGGCTGACGGGCCGCGGCCGTTTCGTCGCAAACGACGTGTGCGGCGCGTTCGTCACGTTCGCGGGCTGATGCCGGTGCAAACGGCGCTCCTGCGCGTGATCTTCATGATCGTCTTCGCGGTCACGGGCTTTTTGCTCGGTCGCGAGGCGTACGTTCACCTCATCTCGCTGCACGTCGCCAATCAATCCTGGCTGATCGCCTTGACGATCGTCGTGCCCGTCATCGGCGCCGTCGGCGGACTGTTTTTGGCCCCCGTCGTTCAATCGTTTTTCGAGGTCGAACTCACGAGCGTCGAGTCGACGATGGAGCGACTCTCGTCGAGCGAAATCTTCGGCGGCGCCATCGGTCTGATCGGCTGTCTCGTCATCGCGTTTCTCATCAAGAACGTGCTTTTGGACTCGATCGCAAATGCCGGCATCGCGGGCGGCTACGTTGCCAACGTCGCCTACATCGTGCTGAGTATCTTCGCAGCGTTCTTGGGCGCTCGCGTCGGGGCGAAACAACGCCTCGGTTTCGGCGGGCGCGGGTTTGCCGCGCCCGCAAGTTCCGGCGCGCCCGCATCGCCCGCGACGATTCCGAAGCTGATCGATACGTCGGTGATCGTCGATGGCCGTGTGCTCGAAATCGTGGAGAGCGGTTTTCTCGAGGGCCGCTCGTGCTACCGCGATTCGTTCTGCGCGAGCTACATCTGATCGCCGATTCGCTGGACTCGATGAAGCGAACGCGCGGCCGTCGCGGGCTCGACGTCCTCGCGAAACTTCAGGAGTTGACGTCGCTCGAAATCGTCGATCAGGATTATGCGGATCTGGGCGGTGTCGATGCGAAGCTCGTCCGCATGGCGCGTGAACGCGGCGCCAAGCTCGTAACCAACGATTATAACCTCAATCGCGTCGCGCACGTCGAAGGCGTGACGGTGCTGAACATCAATGAACTTGCGGGCGCCGTTAAAGCGGTCGTGCTGCCCGGCGAGGAAATGCACGTGGCAATCGTCCGTGACGGCAAGGAAGCCCACCAGGGCGTCGGCTATCTCGAAGACGGCACGATGATCGTCGTCGAGAACGGCCGGCGGCTCTTGGGCGAGGAGACCGACGTTCAAGTGACGAGCGTCCTGCAAACGGTTGCGGGCCGCCTGATCTTCGCGAAGGTCAAACGGCCGCAGGGCGTCGTCAATCCGTGATGCGCTTCGCGGCCATCATCGTTGCGGCGGGGCGCGGCGTACGTTTTGGGCGCGCGAAGCAGCTCGTGCAGGTGTTCGGGCGTCCGCTCGTGGCGTGGCCGCTTGCGACGATCGAGCAGATTGAAGACGTGCGCGATCTGATCATCGCAACCGAGTCGGAACACGTCGAGACGATGCACGCGCTCGCGGCGGAATTCGCACCCCGGTTGGCCTGCGTCGTGGTCCGCGGCGGGGCGACGCGTCAGCACAGCGTGCGCAGCGCGCTCGCTCACGTGCCGGCGCGCTGTGATGCCGCGTTCGTGCACGACGGCGCGCGGCCGCTGATCTGCGCCGACGATATTCGCTCCGGCATGGCCCTCGTCACGCCGGGCACCGGGGCGCTGATCGCGGCGCCGGTGATCGACACGATCAAAGTCGTCGCCTCCGACGGTTCCGTCGCGCGTACGCTCGACCGCAGCGAACTGTGGGCCGCGCAGACGCCCCAATTCGGGACGCTCGCCGATCTGCGTGACGCGCATGCGGCGGCGCAACGCGAAGGTTTCGAAGCGACCGACGATGCGATGCTGCTCGAACGCGCCGGCCATCGCGTGCTCATCGTTGCGGCCAGCACCGCGAACTTCAAGGTCACCCTCGCCGGCGACCGCGATCTCGCCGAAGCGATCTTGCGCGAGCGGGCAGCGGTACGCGCGTGAAGCTGCGCATCGGTCACGGGTTTGATGCACATCGGCTCGCCTTGGGCCGCCCATTTGTGCTCGGCGGTATCGTGATCCCCTTCGAGCGCGGGCCGCTGGGGCACTCCGACGCCGACGTTCTCGCCCATGCGCTCGCCGATGCCATCCTCGGCGCATGCGCGCTGGGCGATCTCGGTTCACATTTTCCGGATACGGATCCGGCCTGGAAGGATGCGGATTCGATGCGCCTGCTCGCAGCCTGCCTCGCGATGGTACGCGAGCGGGGGTACGAGATCGGCAACGTCGATGCGACGGTCGTCGTGCAACTGCCGAAGCTCGCGCCGCATCTGGAGCGCATCCGGGAGCGCCTTGCGAGCGTCATGGGCATCGAAGCCGATGCCGTAAGTGTTAAAGCAAAAACGAGCGAGGGGATGGGTTACACGGGCGACGGTACCGGCATCGCCGCCTACGCCGTCGCCGCTCTCGTCCGCAGTTGAAGAAAAGATGATGCACGATCCCGCTTCGCCGCCCTTCTCGACGCGCGTCACGCCCGAGCTTTCGCACGCTGCGCTGTGCGCCGCGATCGGTGAGGCGATGCAGGCGACGGGGTTCCTCGAAAGGCCGGCGCCGCCCGCCGCGCTGCGCTGGATCGAGACGTTCGTCGAGGCCTATCGCGATGGCCTCGAAACGGTCGCCGATGCCTTACCGATCGTCGCCGCTTTGCGCGCCGAGGCCGTTCTCATTCCGGCTCTGCAGCTTGAGAAATTGCGCAATCGTCAAGTACTGTTCTATCTCGATACGATCGGCCAATACGTCGACGATCAACCGGAGTTACGCGGAATTCCAATCGAACGCGATTTGCTCGAGATCGCAAAAGAATTCGGTATCGCCCCCGACGACGCGCTCTGGTCCGCGCGCATGGCGCTGTGCGCGCAAGACGCCGGCCCGCCGCTCGCGCTGCTCTTCACACTACTCGGCCACGACCGCATCTTGATGCGCTTCGGCGCGCTGAGCTCGCACCTGCTGCACGGTCGCGGGCTCGAATCGATCAAGTATGGTCCCGACGGCAAGCCCTTCGAGACGATCGCCGGCTCGAAACCGGGTAGCCTCGCATGAGCCTCCTCTCCGATATCCTCGAAGACTTGCGCGTTCCCGTCGAGCGCGATCCCGCGGCACGCGGCTACCTCGATGTCGTGCTCTCGTACCCGGGCTTCCATGCGGTGACGGCGCACCGCATCATTCATGAGTTAAATAAAACGGGTTTGCCGCTCGTTCCGCGTCTGCTTTCGAATATCGTGCGCTTCGCGACCGGCATCGAGATCCACCCGGCCGCAACGATCGGCCGCCGCTTCTTCATCGATCACGGCATGGGCGTGCTGATCGGCGCGACCGCGAGCGTCGGCGACGATGTCACGCTTTACAAAGGCGTGACGCTCGGCGGCACGAGCCTCGGCCACGGTAAGCGCCATCCGACGATCGGGAACAACGTCGTCATCGGTACCAACGCTTCGGTGCTTGGAGCGATCAGCATCGGCGACGGCTCGCGCGTCGGTGCAGGCTCGGTTGTCGTACGCGATGTTCCGCCGCGCTCGACGGTCGTCGGCATTCCAGGGCGCATCGTGCTCCAAGACGGCAAGCCCGTCGCATCGTCCTCAGCGTCGCTTGTCGAGATGCCCGATCCCCAGGCGCTCGTCATCCAACAGCTTGCCGAACGCATCGAAGCGCTCGAAGCGCGTCTTTTGGCACTCGACCTGCCGACGGTCGGACCGCGCGCGCCGCAGATCAATAGCGCGATCTTCGACGATGTCTCGCCTGCCATCTGAACGGCCGCAGTTGCGGCTCTACAACACGCGCACGCGCGCCGTCGAAGCGTTCGTTCCGCTCGACGGAAATCACGTGCGCATCTACGTCTGCGGCCTGACGCCCTCGGCGGAAGCACATCTCGGCCATGCGCGCTCGTTCATGTTTTTCGACGTCGTGCGCCGCTATCTCGTGCACCGGGGCTATCGCGTGACCTATGTCCAAAACGTCACCGATATCGACGATCGCAGCATCGCCGAGGCGCACGCGAGTGGCCTTGCATTCGGCCAGATCGTCGCTGGGTATTTCGCGAGTTTCAAGCGCTCGATGCAGCGTTTGCGCGTGCTCGAACCCGATCATGAACCGCGGGCGACGGCGTACGTCCCACAGATCGTTGCGATGATCGCCGAGCTCATCGAGCGCGACAACGCGTACGTTGCACCCGACGGCGTCTATTTTTCCGTCGCATCGTTCGCGCGCTATGGCGCGCTTTCGGGCCGCAAGACCGACGAGTTGCTGATCGGCGCGCGCATCGCCGCGGATGAAGGCAAACGCGATCCGCTCGATTTCGCGCTTTGGAAATTCGCCAAATCCGGCGAGCCGGCGTGGGAAGCAGCCTGGGGCGCGGGCCGGCCGGGCTGGCACATCGAGTGTTCGGCGATGTCACATGCGCTACTCGCTGAACCATTCGATATCCACGGCGGCGGCTACGATTTGATTTTCCCGCACCATGAAAACGAGATCGCGCAGAGCGAATCGCTCGCTCCGCCGCCGATGGCCAATATCTGGATGCACGGCGGCCTATTGCAATTCGACGGCAGGAAAATGTCGAAATCGCTCGGCAACTTCGAGCCGCTGTATCGCTTGCTCGACCGCCACGAACCGCAAGCGATTAGGCTGCTCTTCTTACGGACGGGATATCGCAAACCAATGAACTTTACCGAGGCGTCGATCGATAGCGCACGGTCGGGGCTCGATAAGTTATTCGCGGGTTACGACCGGCTACGTCATGCAGGTCCGTCGACACACGACCGTAACGCCGAGGAGGCCGCCGTAGCCGCCTATCGGGCGCAGTATTACGCCTTTCTCGACGACGATTTCAATACCGCGGGTGCCGTCTCGGTGCTTTTCGCGATCGCGGCGAACGCCGACGCGGCGATCGAGCGCGGGATCGCAAGTGGGCTCGCCGCATTCATGCACGAGGCGCTTTCGATCGTCGGGCTCTCCCCAAATGAACGAGCGAAGGGGATCGTCCACGAGTCGAGCGAGAAGACGGCGAACGTTGCCAATGCGGCGTACAAGATTACGCGGACCGGTGCGGAACGTTTGACTCCAGAAGCGATCGAACGTCTGCGGCAACTCGTTGGCGAAATCGTGCCGCTTGCCACACTCGGCGGTCACGAAACCGTCGACGCCGTCGTTGAGGCACGCATCCTCGCGAAGTCGCAAAAAGACTATGCGCTCGCCGATCGGCTTCGCATCGCGCTATCGGGCGTCGGCGTGACCTTGGCAGATTCAAAAGAAGGGACGGCATGGAGCGTCGGCACGTAGGATCCAGCCGCCCCCCCAAACGCAAGGATCAGATCGATCTCGACGACGTGATCTACGGCGTTCATGCAGTCGAGGAGGCTCTCGTCGCCGGCGAACCGTTACGACGGCTCTATATCGGCGATGACCGCAAACGCGATCCTGCGCTCAAGAAGTTGCTCGAAGCGGCAGCCGAGGCAACGGTCAACGTGCGCTTCGAAAATCGGATGTTTTTTTCGCAATTTCCGTACCGGGCCCATCAGGGCGTCGTCGCGTTCGGAGTTCCGTTCGACTACATCACGATCGAAGATGCGCTTGCGACGCGAGTACCCGAGAAGTCGCTCTACGTCGTCCTCGATCACATCACCGATCCGCATAACGCGGGTGCGATCATCCGCAGCGCCGAGTGTGCCGGTGCGACCGCGGTCGTCGTTCCCGAGCGGCGCGCCGCGGGCGTCAACGCGACCGTCCGTAAATCGGCCGCTGGCGCGACGGCGCACGTGCCGATTGCCCGGGTCGCAAACATCGCGGGGGCGCTGCGAGTCATGAAAAAAGCCGGCATTTGGGTAGCCGGTGCTGCCGCCGATGCAAGCGCACTCGATTACACGGGAGCCGACTTGACGGGCGATCTCGCGCTCGTCATCGGTGCCGAAGGCGACGGAATATCGACGGTCGTGCGCAAGGAATGCGATTATCTGCTTCGCATCCCGATGTACGGCACGGTCGGCTCGCTCAATGCCTCGATCGCAGCCGGCGTGCTGCTCTTCGAAGCACGCCGCCAACGGTTCGCCGCATCATAATCGCGCGCGCGCTGGCAAGCGCAGCGGTTATCGTCTGCATCGGGCTCGCTCCATTCGGCGCGCATGCCGGCCCGCCGGCGTACAAGCTCGGACTCGATTTGCCGCTTTCGGGGATCGATGGCGCGAGCGCGCTGCCGGCGCGCAACGCCGTGCTGCTTGCAATCGACGCCGCCAACCGCGCGGGCTTTCTCGGCGGCGCGCGCATCGCACTCAGCGACCTCGATGACGCCGTGCAGGGAAAGCACGATCCCGCGCAAGGCGCGCTCAACCTCAGGTCGTTCGTCGGCGATCCGGACGTACTCGCCGTCGTCGGCCCGATGAACTCCAACGTCGCTAAAGCCGAGATCCCGATCTCCAATGCCGCCGGTCTTGCTTTGATCACGATGGCTGCGACGTCGATCGAACTGACGCGCGGCCCAAACGCACGGAAGCTGCGCGCCACCCATCCCCAGCGCCCGGCCTTCTTTCGCGTCTGCGCATCGGACGATCGTCAGGGCGCTGCCGCCGCACGTTTCGCGCGAGCGCGTGGTTTACGGCGCGCGTTCATCATCGACGATAACGAGTCGTACGGGCGCGGCCTCGCCGACGTCTTCGCGAAAGCATTTCTAAGCGAGCACGGTATCGTTCTCGGTCGCGAACATCTCACGTCGTTCGCGCTGGATTACAAGGCCCTGCTGACCAAGATTCGCGCGACCGCTCCCGATGCGATCTTTTTCGGCGGCATCGTCAGTACGGGCGGGGCCGTCTTGCGGCGCCAGATGGCTGACGTCGGTCTCGCCGGGATAACCTACCTTGGCGGTGACGGTCTGGCGAGCCCCGAGTATGTGCCCCTTGCGGGACACGCGGCGGAAAACACCTACTTCACGCTGATCGCTCCCGATGTCGAGCGCTTGCCGGAAGCGCGCGCGTTCCGGACGGCATATCGCACGCGCTATCACAGCGCCGGGGAATTACAGCGCGGGGGCGTATGCCGCGGGCGCAAGTCGCGCTTGCGGCAATTCGCCAAGCGCTCGGCACCCATCGCGACGCCGCCGCTCGGGATACCGTGCTGACGGCCGTCGCGCATACGGCGGGGCTCGTCACACCGATCGGTTCGGTCGCGTTCGATCCAGGCGGCGATTTACGGAAGCCGGTCGTCAGCCTCTATCGCGTGTATCGCGGAAAAGTCGAATTCGTCACGCAGCTGCGTGAATCGCACGAGTAAAGCCTTTGGTTAAGCGAGCGTCGCGTCCAGGATTTCGATCCCGCGCACGGCGGAACCGCTGCAAACGCACGCGGAGCTTCGAACGCTGCCCACCAGCGCGCAGTAGCGCCGTTCGTCGACGACGGCTCGCTTGAGACAATCGACTTTACTCGCGACGTCGCACCGAGACTAGCTGTCTTGCCGCTGCGCACAATCGCCGAAGCCACTGGACTATCTTAAGCGTACTGCTCGAAGATGCGCGCCGGGAGATGCATTTCCCATCGCCGGCATTGGCAGGCGCTCGTCGAGCTTATCGCCCTCGAATTAAGTTCGGCCAGGATCAGAGGTCCCTAAACCGTCTTCTCGCGTTATATATCGTGCAGTCGAAGGCGCAGATATGAAGTCTGCGTCCGCCGATTATAATGTTATGAACACGTTCGTCGTCGTTCGATGTCGAGACGACCGGAATCGACCCGAGCGTGGAACACGTCATCGAACTTGCGGCCCTCCGATTCACGGACGACGCGATCGTGAATTCGTATGCCACGTACGTCCGATCGGAGCGCGACATATTGCCTGAGATTAGCGCGATTCATGGCATTACGCGCAACGACGTGGAGTTCGCCCCATCATGGTCGGAAGTGAAGCGACGTCTCGTTTCATTCGTGCGGCGGGTGAACTCGTCGTGGCCCACCATGCCGAGTTCGATCGCAGCTTTCTGCCGTGCTTCGATTCGCATACGCCGGTGTGTAGCGACCGCTTCGCGCGGCACTTGTGGCCGAACGCAACCTCATATAAAATCAGGTGCTGCGCCACTATCTCGGACTAACGCCAAAAGACCGGCGTGCCGATTACCTCGCGCACCGCGCCTTCGATGACGCGCGAATCACGGGGCTTCTCGGGAAGTGCGCGAATGTGTGGAACGCAATATCGCGACAACCGCCGATGCGATCGTGCAGTTTATCGCATCTCCGCTCACGGTCGAAGTCTTTCGCTACGGCCGTAATGGTATGGTTCGCGCATCGACGAGATTCCGGACGATTATCTCGCGTGGGTTCTTTCCGATGCACGAAAGCCGGGTGACGAAAGATTCATGGCCGTCGATTCCGATACGCTGGCCTCCGTCACAATATCGGTTCAATTAGAAGCCAGAAGGCCGCTGTATGATAGAGTGAGATAGCACTTAACAATAAGAAGGAGGCCTGGTTATGCGTACACATTTCCTGTATTTTGGCTTCATCGGAACTGTGCTCGCGACGTGCGCGACGCCAGGGGCGACGCAAACCATGAACATTCCGAACCGCAATGTTCCAACGTCAGACGTGTCGCCAATCTCGGTTCAGTCCTGCGACGTCGATGCAATAGCCGGTAACGCGCTTTTAGCGAAGACGGGCCGACTGACAATCGCCTTCGCAAATGACGGGAGCATCGTAGCCGACCTCATTCGGTTCCGTGTGACGTTTGCCGGGCACGAAGCAACAGTTCGAGATACCGGACGATTTGCACCAGGCGTGACGATTCGGCACAATTTTCGCGACACGGCCGGTTACTATGGATCGCCTCTGTTCGGGACGAGTCCACGTTGCACGGTCGACTCTGTTCATTTGTCGACGGCACAACGTGGCTTGCGCATGGGCAATTCGCAAGCGTGGAACTTACAAACTCACCGAACGCTGCATCGAGCACCGCGCCGAGTGCTGCATCAACCATCACACCGATAAGCGAGCCGAGCGCTACAACAATCGCCGCGCAAATTCAGATAACCTCGAATGTAGCCGCGCAATGCTCGGCGGCGTCTGCGCTCGTCTCGTACCGCTCGCCTTCTCGCTCACTTAATAATATGAATAGTGGCTTAGTAGTTCTGGCCGACGGGCGGCGCTTTGTCATCCCATTGGAGGCGATGGGCGCGGAAGCGTTTGGTGCCGGAGCAGGCTCGGGAAACCTTATCCAACTTTGCGAACGTGTTCCAGATCGTTCATCTTCTGTGATAGGCGGCCGTGGACGTTTTCTCTACGATAAACGCACAGGTAATCGCGTGGCGCTCTACGGTCCAGAAGCTCCCAATCCTACGCCGATTGCGACACCATGATGAAGGCTCTCCTAGCAGAGAAAACATGCAGCAATGCAGCTCCTGCGTCATGAGTGCGAACGCCGATCATGTTCTCGAAATTGCCGCGCTTCCGCGAGCTCGCCCGCCGTCAATCGCATCCGTCGCGCGCTACAAGCGCTTAGCACCTCCCCTGCCGCCATCCGCGCCCTCGGCCGCAGACGTCGCCGCGCCGAGTACGCTCGGGTGACCGATGACGTCCTTGCAGCGAAACGCACCGAAGAAGCGCCGTATTGGAGCGCGCTCGAACAAGCCGGCGGCATCGCCCCGGACGTCCACCGCGTTCGCGGACGCTTGCGCATCGCTTTCGAATTCGAAGGTCTCGCCCCGCGTCTCGATCGCGAAACACTGCCGTCAACCGCGAGACGCCTTGGTACCATGAAAACACCGCACCTCGTGCGCGGCAACCTGGACGCGATCGTCGCGGACCTCTGCACGCGTGGCCTTCCATCAACCCGAGCATCGTGCTTGCCTGGTTCCGTACCATCCCATGCCGGCATCGCGCGCTGCCGCCCGGCGCCAAGCGACCGCGATCGTGACGGCAACCTGGGTGACTCGGCTCGAAGAAGCGCTCGGAATGGCATCGTAAGAGGGGGAAACTGGCTGTCGGGCGCGGCGACCGGACCGATTGGACCGAGAAGACTGACCGCGGACGGAGCATCGAGCTTCGGAGGCGTAGAACTTTGGATCGCAGACGACCCGCCGATACAGGCGTTGCGCTTGGCTCGACGACGACTGGCGATCGGTCGAAGTGCGACAAAAGTCATGGGTTCGAGCTTGGGATCGAATTTATTGACAATTTCTAAACTATCCTTTCCTCATCTTGACGGGATAAGTATCGGGCTGCCAAGAAATTTCGCCCCCAAGCTCGAACCCATGACTTTTGTCATAGCGCAATGCCTCTGAAAATGCTGCGCGCGCCATAGCTAAGACGGCTCGGCTCGATTGCTCGACG
>JAABUQ010001078.1_pt1 | contig 61261 bp, 63 predicted proteins | sample 5560001 | NCBI WGS metagenome assembly JAABUQ01 (sample SAMN10711888, study PRJNA513371) | rock metagenome | isolation source: Antarctica rocks | place: Antarctica: Victoria Land, Finger Mt nord | collected 2015-12-18
CTCGGATTACGAACACTGCAACTACGTCACTTGAGTATAATGCAAGTGCCTATTTTGAAAGACAGGTTCGCCGATAGGGAGCGGCTCGTGTGTGCGTATGAGGAACGAGATGCGCCTTTGGCAATAGTGTTGACACGTGGTATGGTCTTGAGATCATTCACAATCATTGAGCGGTCTGGGTGGGTTGGTTTTCAAACGGAGAAGCACGACCAAGTGGCTTGACATTCTCAACATCAATAGGAGCCAGAAGGCCCACTAATACACGTTACGACGTGAAGTTCCAGGAACAAGAGGCATGAGAGCTTCGCGTTGTACATTTCGTTGGCAGGTCAGCCCATCACATGGCTTCCAGAGTTATTCCTATAAAGCTGATACGTAGTTCTATGATGATACGTCGTATGCAGACACGTCACGGCCTTCTTCTCCCAATTGATGAGAAACGAGGACAGATCAAACCCTTGAAGCACATTCGTACTGGAATGACTATCTTGTTCTTCTTGATATCATCGCAGATGGAGTTCTTTTTTGCCTCATCCTTGCTTAAGTTGGTGCGGGGTGCAGTTCCTTGCTGGAAACCTGGGACATCTGCACCACTACCTCTTCAGCTAACTAAGCGGCTAGGAATTCAGCGAGCAATTACTCACGCAACCAAACTAAAAGGGGTACATTGTGTTGTAGGGTCTACGTCCTTTAGGGGGAACAGGGAGACCGCAAGGGTCTCCCCTACAGGTTCACGGTTGCCCTACGTGTAGGGGAGACCCTTGCGGTCTCCCTGCTTTTTGACCAGTTTCCCCCCAAAGGATGGAGACCCTGTTGTAACATCGGTTGACTTAATTACAGCATACACTGTATCACCCTCTTGAATGTTCATCGACTCGACGGATCCGCGAGTGATCGCGGAGACCACTTGCTGACCATCAGGCAACTCGATAACGAAGTCGGCCATGACTCCTGCTGTCTTGACCGACTTCACCGTTCCCTTTAACTGGTTACGTGCACTAAACTCCATTGTTTCGCTTCCTGGTATGTTCAAAGTAGTGTTGCTAACTTATACCCTATCATAGCGCACTGAGTCGCCAAGAATGGTGTCGATTTGCTTGAGCACATCATCGGAGAGGGTGATATCGCTCGCCTTGACGTTCTCTTCCACTTGCTGAACTTTTGTAGCCCCGATAATCGTGGAGCTAACATTCTCCTGACGTAGTATCCACGCCAATGCTAATTGTGATAGGGCGTAGCCCTGTTGCTGAGCTAGCTCTTGCAGATGCTGCACAGCGGTAAGCGTCTTATCGCTCATGAGGTCCTTCATGAACATATTCTGCTGTTCGTTTGCCGCGCGCGTTCCTGCATCCGGTTGCTGACCAGGCTTGTATTTGCCAGTAAGAATACCCTGTGCAAGCGGTGAGAAGACAACTTGCCCGATACCCTCACGCTCGCACAACGGCACAATCTCAGGCTCAATATAGCGTGTGAGCATGTTGTACACAGGCTGGTTGGAAACTATTTTGTGCAGATGCTGTTCGCGTGCAATGCCAACGGCATCTGCGATCTGTGCCGCCGACCATTCTGACACACCCGCGTAGAGAATTTTGCCCTGTGAAACGAGATCGTCGAGTGCGCGTAATGTCTCTTCGAGTGGTGTCTCGCTATCATAGCGATGGCACTGGTACAGGTCGATATAGTCGGTTCCCAAGCGGCGCAAACTTGCATGACATTGTTCCATGATATGCTTGCGCGAAAGTCCATGATCATTGGGCCCCTCACCCATCGGGAAATATACTTTTGTCGCTAGCACAAACGAATCACGCGGAAACTCTTGCAGTGCTCGTCCGACAACCTCTTCCGTTTTTCCACGGTTGTATGCATTCGCGGTATCAAAGAAATTGATACCTAGATTGTACGCTGCATGAATACAGTCAATAGCAGTCTTTTCTTCTACCGAATCGCTGTAGGTTAGCCAACTCCCCAGGCTAATTGCACTAACGCGTACTCCAGCACTTCCCAAATGTCTATATTGCATGCTTATGACTCCTTCTACATTACATCCCTGTAGAGCCCTTCCAATGAACGTTACCCAGGTAACGTTCATTGGAAGGGCTCTACAGGCTATTCGTTCTTCCTATATTGTTACGGTATAGCATAGGAAGGAGCTATGTCAAGGTCAAGTATAGGCGACAGTCCTATGCATTTGGTGAAATAGCATAATTTCAGTATCCTGTTAGGAGAGCCGCTCTTGTAAATAAAGAAGGCCAAATGGATAGGTAAAACAAAGGGGAAATGTATGGAGGAAGAAATTGTGGATACACAGAAAAGCGATGAGCAAAATAAAATAGAGGCTGAAACAGACGTGGATGGGAAAAGGCAGGACGTGCGACCTCGTGAAATTCGAGAGGCTACTCCAGGTGCTCCTATTGTACGGAGCAATACACCACGTCCATTTATGTATAACACGATGACAACAATACCACCTAGCCAACTACCAGATGAACAACTCCCTGAAGATACAAATGGAGCATTTTCAACACTATCAGCTTTTCCTGCAAAACCACCATCGGCCCCCCCACTACCAGAGGAGCCAGACGACTATAATGAGGTGGAAGAGCGGATGTATACACTTCCAGCGCCCGACAAAGTCTCATCTCCTGCGCATGAGACACAAGCATTTGCATGGCTTTTCGAGTATGGTCTTGAGATGGATAGTACACTGCTGAACACTCCTGAACGGCTTGATGGCCTTGCGCTACTCTATGGGCCTGTTGTCCTTAAAGGCTATAGACTAGTCCTGGGAAGCTATGGGGAAGATTACAGCACGCGAACGTTGGCAACAGTTGTTCCTGATACACAACCCGATGCCGAGGTATGGGGCGTATTGTATCGGATTCCTCATCATGTGACACAGGAGCATGGCGATGAGCCTGCACTTTTAGAAGTAGTACATGTGTTACCTAAAAGCGGAATACAGGCGATGCACGTTGTGGTTCGTGAAACCTACCGTAACCGTGTCCTGCCCTGTATCACCTATGGATGTAGAGATGCAAGCACTCTTCAGCACCTGTCTTCCAAAGGGACACAAGATAGCTTGGATATCTATGTTCGTCGTCTTACCTCGATTGCTGAGAAGCAAAAGTTGCCTAAGTCCTACATCAAAAGTTTGGCGCGCACAAGTCTCATCGCGTCTATCCCTGACACTCCTTCTACACAGAGTGAACAAAGACAGACATCGCTACCCGTAGCAAGCGCAATCAAAACAGCGCAAGACACAGAGCCACTTGTGCTACCTATTGAAACGCTAGAAAAAGTCTCCACTTCCAAAGCTTTATCACCTCTGCTAAATCAGGTACAGCGCGTACCAATCAAAGAGTATTCTCAGCGTTGGTTCATGGCCTTTGCGATCTATCTCTTCTGCTTACTATTTGCAGTCCTCGCGTTTGCTGTTGTACAGGGCGTGGGCATCCTAAACAATATCCTGAATGAAAATGTTACTCTGCTGAGTGTCCCTTGGCTTGTACTCATCTATGGTTTTCTGGGAGGATGTATCAGTAGTATCATAACGTTAGGGCGAACTTCACAACCAGTTGATCCGCCAGCCTTTGTGCTTGTCATCTGGTTTACACGTCCTTTTGTCGGTGCCATCCTTGCCCTCTTTGCTTATCTTCTGATCAGCAGCGGTCTCTTCATTCACGCAAGTACCATAGTAACACAACACAAAGCTCTACTTTTGCTCGTAGGTGCATTGGCTGGTCTATGCGAGGGCTGGCTCTTTCTACATAAAAGATAATGTAGGGTTATCTAAACCGTGGGGGCACTCTGCCCGTGCATGTGAGCGTAGTGCCGGGTGTCTGCTTGAGCATGTTTGGACGGGCAAATTGCCTCCACGGATCTAAAAGTCCATTGAAGACAACGGGTGACCACAAGGGGCAATCCCGTTCGTCCCCTGCCAAGAGATTGCTCTTATTTGAACAGTCTTGCCCCGTGTGGGCGTCCGTTGGGAAAGCTTTCTCCTTCTTCTCCTGAAAGTGTGCCACGACATTCATGGTTCTGGGTGCTCCGCCAGGAGCATAGGCTATGTGAACAGGATTGACCCTTGTGGTCGCCCGTTGGTCCCCACCCTGTCTTTCAGTGACTTTTGAGTAGCCCTGAAAAGGTAGTGTATGAGCTTGTATCACACACATCTTGCGTGTACAATGAACTTAGCGATTCCCTAACACTGTTCCAGGAAAGAAAATGTTGTAACTGTTTAGTGAGCAAGTACGTGGAGGAACAAGATGGCGACCTACATTAGCCTGGTGAACCTCACAGAGCAAGGCATACGAGAGGCCAAGAACGCACCAGAACGCTTGCAAACGTTTGATACAGCACTTAAAGCGGCGGGAGGAAGACTGATAGGCTTCTACCTTGTCATGGGGCAATTCGATTACATTGTGATTACTGAGGCCCCCGACGATCAAACGGCGGCTCGTCTCATCCTCGGCACAATCGCACAGGGAAGTATGCGCACACAGACCTTGCGAGCCTTCCCACGCGAAGAATTTGAGTCCATTGTTACAGGGTTGTAGAGGGTATCTAATGGTACAAGAGAGTGTGCTAGCACCACACTCTTGTACCATTGTCTATTAGAGATCGTATGTCTGAAAGATTGCACGCACGAGGCGTTCAGGATCATGACGGGCAAGTCGATCATCCTCCAAATTAAGGTGTTCCGTTGCCACATGTGGGACAAGGCGGGTCAGTTGCGCACGGTCAATGCGTACTGGCACACTCCCCTCTTCTGCATATGTCTTTAGCACGTCCTCGCTGAAAGGACCGTCATTCACAATCACGCGGTCAACGCGAGCACCCAGATAACGATGAATGGTGTTTACAAAATCAGAAGCTTTATAATTATCGGTCTCACCATGTTTGGTCATAAGGTTGCAGACATAGACTTTTTCCGCGTCAGACTCACGAACTGCACGCGCAATATCTTTCACGAGGAGGTTGGGCAATAGACTTGTATAGAGATCTCCTGGACCAATGATGATGGTGTCAGCACGACGAATAGCTCGTATGGCGGGCAAACAAGCAGGCGCATCCTCTGGTTGCAAGCGTAACTGCTGAATTGGCGAAAGGTTTTCAGGATGGTTCTTGCCACGTGTGTCGATATTGGTCTCACCACAAATAGTGGTGCCATCCTCTAAATCAGCACAGATCGTCGTTTGTGCTAGTGTGACAGGTAAAACATTTCCTGCTGTGTTAAGCAACTCCTGTGCATCTTCTATTGCAAGGAGGAGATCCTCGTCGTTGATATCCTGTAAACCTTTGAGAATTAAATTCCCCAGGCTGTGTCCGCCTACACCACCGTTCTGCCCATTGCCCCCATTTCCTCCTTCGTGCTCGCTTGGCTGCTCAAAACGATGCATAAAAATCTCGCGCCATAATGCACCATTGCGGGCTAATGCAACAAGGGACATACGCAGATCACCCAGTGGCAATTGACGCCGAAACTCGTCCATGAGTCGGCGCGAACTGCCACCGCTATCGGACATCGTAACTACAGCACTGATGTTGAATGGATACTTTTTCAAGTGCGAAAGGACAGAAAAGGTACCAGAGCCTCCACCAATCGTGACAATACGGCGCCCTGCAAATCGGTCTCCAGCGCGATTGTTCTCTTGCACAGTATATCTCCTGCGGCTGATCTCAGGTTTGTCACTCACAACTACTTTCCTTTTATATACAGTATATACAGTATACTACACCTCTATACAGATAAGCTCACTCTCCTGTTCAGTCTATCACGGCTTCTTTACGTGTGCAACCTACGAATAGACAACTCTAGACTTCTAGAAAGTCAATCTTGGGCGAGGAACAGACGGGCGACCACAAGGGTGCGCCCGTCTGTTCTGTTCCCACCACGTCTCCCCTTTACAAAAAGTCCTGTGATTATAGTGTTATATGGCCTATTCTTGTGTAGAAACGACAACTAGTTTATACTGTGTGTAACGGGAATCTCTTTGCCACTTTGTGGGCGCGGTGGTGGAGGCACAAGATTTCCGTTGTATTTTTGGCTCGTGTCCTCTCTTCTCCTGTTTCTCACACTAGTAGCCTAAAAAGGCTATACCATAAAACATAGATATGCTATAATAGCGATTACATTAGAAGAGAGAGGAGATGTACTAGAGATGCAAGCACAGCATACACAAGCCTCACTCAATCGCGTTCGCCTGCTTTTAGAAGAAGGCAGAAGTGAGGCGGCGCGAACGGTGCTGGACGCGATCCAGATAGACACCGATGCACAACAGCGTGATGTAACCTACCTATTGGGGTGGTACTATGTTGTAAGTAAGCAATGGAATGACGCTGCACACACACTTTCCTCCCTATTAACAAACGGAACTATTGAGCAAGAGGACGCACAGCGGCAGAACTTGTTGGAGCGTGAATATTTCGCTATTTATTTGTTACGTCTCGGTCAAATCGCTGTCAAGCTTGCGCACTATGAAGACGCATCACAACATTTTGCCCTCTGTCTCAAAATACTCCATGACCGTCGTATCCATCTCCCTACTATACGTATTGAGGCTCGCTATAGTCTTGCAATGACCTATGTGATGAGAGGTTCGTATGCTGTTGCTATTCAACATTATGACGATGCCCTACGCCTTTGTCGTCATTTTGAACTCTATGAAGCACTCCCTAATATTTACTATGGATTAAGCGAAGCCTATAGGTGTTTGGGCGACTTTACGAAAGCACACGAAACTGCACGTGAGGCATTGCGTATCTACCAGGAACGAGGTGATGAGCCATTGCAATGTCGCATATACAATATGCTTGGACGTATCTCTCTCTTGCTTGGCGATTATGAGGCCGCGTCGAATTACTACACAACGTCATACACTTTAGCAGTACGCAACAACAGACCGAAAATGGTAATGCTCAACTGTGCTGCACTTGCAGAAGTATGCATAGAACAGGGGCATATCGATGAGGCGCAAGAGTATGCATCCCGTGCGTCAGAAGTTATTCCACAAGCCAATGATGCGTTTCTCGGTGGCGTCGTCTACACTATAATCGGTAAGGTAACACTCGCTAAGGCACGTCTGACAAGCGATGCTGAGCGACAACGCTTGTTTGATGAAGGCATCTCGTGGTTACAAAAATCAGTGACACAATTGAAATTAACCCAAGCCTTTAAGGACCTGGCCCAAACCTACGTCTGTTTAGCAACTGTATCTGAAGAAGTAGACCATCCGCGAGAAGCTCTCTCCTACTGGAAACTAGCCTACATTGAGGCGGACAAGGCAAAAAACATCCCCTGTGCGTATATATGATGCTATGTGCTAAGATACGTACTAGCACCCAAAAACGGTAATAGCTCCTACACGGGTCTGATCTGTCGTCTCATTCAAGAAGAGCCGCCACAATGGATTTATTCTTGCATTTATGCAGGTTCTGGCTTCAGGCGTACGAGCATAATCCCTAACCAGAGAACCCAAACTCCGAAGAGCAGAATTGCCGGTGCGGTCAAGGGGGCTTGTCCAGATGTTGGTGCACTGGCAACACTTACCGCGCTACCACTAAAGAGAGCCGCAACCGCAAGCGCGATATAGCCAAAGATAACCCATTCAGTGGGCCAGAGTTTACCCCCACTACGCGCAATAACCGCACCAAAGAAGAGCGTTGAGAGAGCAAGAAAGCCAATTCCAACCGTATTTGTTACAACGGCAAAAATACTGAGAAAGAGAGTGTTACTCGTGGAAAGTGTGGTGTTGGACGTAATGCCGTTGCTGATAGTAATAAGATAAAGTGTACTGGCTATTGTTCCCACAATATACACGACAAGGCCAACTAATCCTGACCATGCTGCAATAACTGCGAAACCTTTGCCACGCCATGCATAAGGCGGCATACCCTCTTCGTCCTCCTCTTCCATCTCTTCCTCCTCACCCTCACTGTCGCCTTCCTCCTCTTCTACATCATTCTCATCGTCAGCCTCTGCTAGTTCTTCCGCCTCACGCTCTTCTTCACGCTCCTCCTGCCCCATTATTTCCTGGGCCACTATGACTCGAAAGAGCGAGAAGGACAAGCTTAGTAACAATATAAAGGCGAGCATGAGTAAAACACGATAGAGCAGGAATGGTAAATTATGCCCGCCAATCCAGGCAAGATATGCTGCAATATTACCCCCGCTTGTTGCAGCGAGTGCATTACTGTATCCTAATGGCGCAAGCACGAACGTTTGATATGCTGGTATGCCTGCTAAGAGGAGCAGTGCACCAAAAAGGTATGACATTCCATTGCTACGGAGCCTGGATAAGAAACTGCGTTTCATCGAATCTGTATACTTTCCCTTTGCAAACCTTCCTGCAAGTGAAGATGTCACTCGTTAGCGCCGGTCTCGACCAACCTGCCGAGCAGCTTGAGAGTAATACCTAGCGCAAGGATAACAGCGGCACTCACACCAAGCTCTATCATCGCACTCTGAAAATTCGCTGTTATAGCTGGCGATTTTTCACTTACAACCGAAAGTCTTGCACCAATCGAGAGGATGCTTCGTGTGGCGGAAACGATGCCGATAAACAGGAAGGGACGTAATGATGTTTCATGTGACTTCAGATAATGAATAACCGTCCCTAGCACCTCCATAATAATAAGCACAAGAAGTAGGCCCGAAACAAATCCAATAACCGCGGTTGCTATCGAAGTAGCACTGCGTTGGCTTATAGCGTCTGTAATATTGACGCCGAAGTCCCAGAAACTATAGACGAGCGCGAAGAGCGCTCCTACAAGAAACGAAACTCCAACAATAGCATAGATAAGAGAGTCTGCTCTCTCTAACAAATTTCCTGAAATACTAGCAATGCGGTCTTCTTCAGAATGATTTTCATCGTGCTGGGAATTTGTGTTATAATTTTTTTTCTCTTGCCCTGAAGATGGTCCACCATCTTCTCCAACGCCTACTTGATATTTTGCCATTGTAACTATAACTCCTATAAAAACAGATTTTAATGATTTGTAAGTAGTGTACAGAAAAATTGAGCCAGGTCCTATTTTGTAACCCTTAAGTCGTGTACAATAGAGATCAACATTATTGTAAATGGGGGGAAATTCTTATGCCACGCTGGTTATACTTTTTTCTTATCTTCGCGGTGCTCGCTCCCATTCTAGACCTGCTTCATGTTCCACCACTTGCCCTCTTTATTATAGCCGCTTTAGGTATTGTTCCGCTAGCGGCATTAATTGGCGAATCGGTTGAACAGGTGGCAGAGCATACAGGCGAACGTATTGGTGGCTTGCTTTTCGCCACCTTTGGCAACGCAACCGAGCTGATTATCGGTATTCTCGCGCTCAGTCAAGGGCTGGTTGATGTCGTGCGAGCGTCTATTATCGGGACTATCCTCGGCAATGCTCTATTGGTGCTTGGTGTCTCAGTTTGTGTCGGTGGCTTCAAGCACGGACGTTTGAATTTTGAGACACGACCAGCAAGCCAATATGCATCACTGCTCGCTCTCTGCATCGGTGGACTAGTGCTACCTACTGTCGCGGAACTCCTGGCGGCTCGTTCACATCAAACGTTGATTGTGGAACGCGGAGAACTTCTTTCTGATGTTATCGCGGTCTTTTTGCTGCTGGGTTATCTCGCATCTATTCTTTTCAGTGTCTTCCACGTTGGTGATAGAGGCGATGAGGAAGAAGTTGATCCTGTCATTGGAGCGCGTTCAGAAGCCGCAGTTGCGCGGCTACGCGCTTTTCGACAAGCTGTTGTCACAAGTGCTGTAGCTAATAAAAGTGGTATGCTTCAGCAGATTGACGGAACGGTAGAGACGATAAAGGGTGTCGATACACCCAAAGCGGCGCCTCAGCAGAAGGAGCAAAAGAAGACTCCTCTATGGCGGAGTCTGCTATTTCTCACAATTGCAACTGTTGGCGTTGCAATTCTCTCAGAAATACTGGTTGGCGCGATTGAACCGGTAACAGTGGCGCTTGGTTGGAATCCAGCTTTTGTTGGCCTTGTCTTCATACCATTGATTGGCGGCTTACCAGAATATTTCAATACAATCTCGATGGCACTGGATAAACGTGTTGGTATGGTCCTTGCGGCCTCTGCTGGTTCCTCAATTCAGATCGCGCTCCTCATGGCTCCCGTCCTCGTGTTGATTAGCCTATTCATGCCGAAACGTTTGGACCTTGTATTTAGCATTGTTGAGCTAGCAGTATTAGGTATCACAACGTTTCTCTTCAGCGAGATTACCAAGGATGGTGAACTGGTGTGGCTTGAAGGATTATTATTAATTCTGCTCTACGCTATGATGGGAGCAACCGTTTTCATGTTCGGCTCATAGATACACAATTCGGGGTAGTACTCGGTCAAACTTCATGTGTTACCTCTCAAAAGCGGGGGATACAAGGGGCGACTGCCCCTTGACTGGGGTCTGGGGCTGTGCGCCAGTTTCCCCTCTCACTTGCCGCCGAAGGCGGCAAGTGACACATGAAGATTGTCAGAGTACTACCTTGAACTCTTACAAAGGGATTGCCAACACGGTGTGTCCCTCGCGCCCAGCTTGAACAAGCCGTGAGACAAAGATTTCGACGGCAAAAGGCTTTTCATACAATGGACGCTTCATTTCGTCCATAAAGAAGATGTGCAGACGTTCACGACGCCCGCTTGGACCATCCGAAAGTGTTTGCATCGGAATGTTCACCTCAGCCGCAAAACCCTCACCTGGTATCTGTACATCCGCGTGTTGCACAATATACGCATAATCCTGAAAGATTGCGGAGCGTACCTCGATATGTATAATCTCATCATGAACGATTGAGCTCAGACCCACTGGCTGCGTCCCTTTCTTTGAGCCAGAAGGTATCATCGCTTCCTCGCGTCCCATCAAATGAATACGAATAGCATACCCTTGATTGGGCTGCACACGCAGTGGCGTTTCAATCAAGGCGGCTGCCCTTGTACTATGCTGTTGCTCGCCTAATAGAAAACGCTGTAGTCGCTTGAAAAACGACATACTCCCCGTATCTGTTTGTTGTGGCTGTATCGAAGTAGGCTCTGAATCAAGACGCTGTTTGGTTTCGCGTTGTAGAGCGGGAAGAACGCTGGTAATACGCTCTTTAAAACGTTGCAAAAGAGGCAATTCGCCCGTTGTCCCACTTGTTGGTGCTGGTGTTGCACGTGGCATTGGTTCTGGCAACGGTTCATCGTCTGAAACGACTTCTGTCTCATCCTCGACAGGAAGCGGTGTGTCAATTGGTCTGTTGAGCAGGGCATCTCGAATATACGCAGTGGATATCGTGGGTGTGTCCGCGATCGCCCCTCTTGCTAAAGCATGTTCGTCCTGGGCATTGCTCTGCCCTGTCTGTATCTTTTCAAGATGCCAGCGTGCAAGTTGTGACTGCAACGAAACGATAGAGACTGTTACCTCGTCAGCTTCATCCTTCGCTTCTGGAACTTCTTGTCCATTCGTTGCTGTGTTAGATTTGCCTTTTTTCTGTGCGGATGTCCCAGGTCGTGCTCTGTGCGTCTCCGAGTAGTGCTCAAGTGCAAGCAGCAATGCCTCTTCCATCTCTTCAACGCGTTGAAAGCGATTGGATGTATCGACGGAGAGCGCACGCATCACAATGGCCTCGATGCTTCCTGAAACGCGTGGATGTAACTCACGCAGGCTATGCCACGGACGTTGCATCGACTCTGATGGCATATCAGGAGTGGAGCCCGTGAGCAGCAAATAGAGCAAGGCGCCAAGACTATATATGTCTGAGCGCGACTCTACAGCGCCAAGACGAGCCTCTGGCGCGATAAACATGCTTCCATTTGCACTGTTCGATGTAGTGCCAAGCAACGAGCGTATAGAGAAAGGAAGCCATGAGACCGCTAATGCAGGTACACCATCATACCCGTTGGAACTGACTACAATTGTTGCCGGGTCAAGGTCTCCCAGAATAATATCCAGATTGTGCAAATGTCCAACAGCCACACTCAGACGATACAGCCAGGCAAGCGCTACCTGTTCAGTTGGAAGCCCAATACCACTTTGAAGCAGGTCTTGTAGTGTATGTGTGAAAGCCGTACTGATCCTCTCTTGAGCATCTTCTGGAAGTGGAAAGGGCCATCCTGCCACGGCAAAGAGATGTTCCCGTGAGTAGCGCAGGTCGATAAGGGGCATCACATCAGGGATACGCTGACCTCGTAACAGATCATACTCCTGCTGTACCGCCTTAACAGCGCGGAACTTCGCGTCCTCGTCCAGGCTGGTGATATCTATATCACGAATGACGACTGGACGTTGATGAAGCGTGTCCATTGCTAGAAACATTTGCGTAAAGGTACTACGGTAGAGAAGAGACGTGACGCGATAGCGTTCGGTTATGTCCGCCGTATCCGGTTGTGTTGCGTGAACTTGGTGCGAACTTTTATGTACTCGTTCGCCACACGTACCACAAAACGTTGCTTGGAGAGGCAAAACACTATTGCAGTGTGTGCATCTCACTTCGTCTGAAGCATCCTGCATTGTCGTTGTTTGAGTTATGCTCATAGCTGCATCTGTGCCTTTTATCTATATCAACAGTGTATCTATATCAGCAGTGGACGAGATGTCCGACGTAGGGTATAGTATATCATAATTACATTACTGTAGAGTATAGCATAGTCATACTACTAAAGAATACGTCCTAAACGCTATCCAAGATGTACTGTATTCAGTTTCCTGAAACGTATTATACCTGAAACGTATGATAAAAGAATGAAACGGAATACACTCCTTTTCCCCTTGTCACAATCCGTTTGTTTTGCTAGAATCGCAAGTGGGAACATGTGTACCGCTCTCGCCCCAATGCACGGTTTTTTTGTGCCGCGCTATGGATGATACAATACATATTTAGGAACTATTCAACAAGGATGTAATATTCTTCTACTCTATCTTTGAGATTTGAAATTACAAGCCAATGTCACTTGGAGGGTTATTTCGCTATGGACTTTGCCACCCTTGTCTTCTGGATCATCGCTGTGATCCTGGTGGGATCAGCACTGGCGGTGGTAGGTCTTCGCAATATCGTACACAGCGCGTTGGCGTTGATTATCGTGTTTGCGATGGCTGCTGGTATCTATGTCTTGCTCAATGCCGAATTTATCGCTATTGTGCAAATTCTTATCTATGTAGGTGCGATCACTATTCTTATTCTGTTCGCAATCATGCTAACTCGTGTCACGGGTAGGGAGAGTACGAATCCCGTGAGCAAGCAGTGGTGGCTTGGTGCCATCGTCAGTATCCTCGTCGGCGTGGGTATCATTTATGCCGAGATGAACAGTTCACATGCTGTAAGCATCGACGGCCCTGCCAGTCCTTTGCCAGGCAATGTGAACAACGTGGTTCGTATCGGGCAGCTACTGTATAGCCCAATTGGATATAGCTACGTCCTTCCCTTTGAGGTCGCGTCGCTTGTGCTCCTCGTTGCTATCATTGGCGCAATTGTCATCGGTCGGGAGGACTAATATCCTATGGGACTTACGCTGAATCATTTTTTAGTGCTCGGTGCCATTCTCTTTTGTATCGGACTGTATGGCGCGATTGCTAAGCGCAATGCTATTGCAGTACTTATGGGTATCGAGATTATGCTTAACGCGGTCAATATTACTCTCGTTGGTTTTTCTTTCTTTAACCATGTCAAGGCTAATGGCATAGACTTTTCGAGCCTTTTGACTGGACAAATCTTCGCTATCTTCATTATCACTGTAGCGGCAGCAGAGGCCGCGGTTGCGCTGGCGATGGTTATCTCTATCTACCGCAAACGTGATACAGTGGACGTTAGCGAAATTGACATGATGAAGTGGTGAACGCTATGTATCAATATTCATGGTTGGTCTTATTCGCGCCACTCCTGTCCTTCGTGGTAATCGTATTTGGAACCCGCGTCTGGGATATGCTAAGCCGCCCGAAAAAGGTGCGCATAGTAACCCATGACGAACATGGCGCTGATGAAGGGCACGAACAAGAAGCGCACGCAGGAGCAGAACTGGCTTATGCCACTGTACCTGGCATTACAAGTGCGGCAACAGACCGAGGCTCAAAAGATGCCGTGGCCCACGCCGAGGATCGAGCCGCTGTAGAACATGGTGCTCATCTCGACGATTCCGGTGAGGACGACGACGAAGACCCTAAGGTCGCACACCTCTCAGCAGGAGCAATTGTTAGTGGGTATGTTGCTATCGGCATCATGCTCCTCGCCGTTATCTATTCCTGGGCCTTGCTCTTTGTTTCGCTGGGCGATACCGCATTCCAGAGAAGTGGTGGTGTGCGGGTCCTCGTCTATGACTGGTTTACACAACCAGGTGGCGTCGGCAACTACACTATCGCCTTCCATCTCGACACGCTTGCTATCGCTATGATGGTTGTTGTAACAACGGTCTCATTGCTGGTGCACTACTACTCACAGGGCTATATGGAAGATTCGGCTGGCTATGCACGTTTCTATGCATACCTCGCTCTCTTTACTTTCTCAATGCTTGTCATCGTTTTTGCCGAAAACTTCCTGGTCATCTTCGTTGGATGGGAATTGGTAGGTCTGAGTTCTTACCTGCTGATTGGCTTCTGGATTAACAAGAAGGCCAAGTCGGAAGAACAACGTCCTTCGCCCGCAAACGCGGCGGTGCAAGCGTTCGTGGCAAACCGTGTTGGTGATGTTGGCTTTATCATCGGTATCATGATGCTTTTCGCCAACACAGGTACCTTCACCTTCTCTACGCTCTTTGTCAAAGCCCCACAGGTCATGAGTCAGGGCTTATTGGCAACAGCAATGATCCTGGTTTTCTGTGGCGCTATTGGTAAATCGGCCCAGGTGCCTCTGCACGTCTGGTTGCCATCCGCTATGGAAGGTCCAACACCTGTAAGCGCACTGATTCATGCAGCAACGATGGTCGCTGCCGGTGTCTACATGGTAGCACGTGTCTTCCCACTCTTTGTCAAAGGTGGTCCTGCTGCCCTGCTAACAGTTGCATGGGTTGGTGGTATCACAGCACTCTTTGCCGCCACAATCGCGCTTGTACAATCCGACTTCAAACGCGTGCTGGCCTTCTCGACGATCAGTCAGCTTGGCTATATGTTTGTCGGCCTTGGTATCTCTGGCCTCGGCACTCCTGAAGTCTATGGCACTGGTCCTGGTATGTTCCACCTCTTCACACACGCGTTCTTCAAAGCACTGCTCTTCTTAGGTGCTGGTAGTGTGCTACACTCACTGCATCATGCCACACACAAAGAGGTACAGGACATGCGCTTGATGGGTGGCCTCGGCCCCAAGATGCCGATCACGGCTATCACCTGGCTGGTTGCTACGCTGTCAATCTCTGGTTTCCCGTTCCTGGCAGGTTTTTTCAGTAAAGAGACGATCATCGGCTTGACTGCACAACGAGGGCAATGGGCCTTGTTTATTATCACACTTGGTACGTCTGGTCTCACCGCGTTCTACATGCTGCGTGCCTTTATCCTGGCCTTTGGTGGACCTGATGGTAAGCTTGGTGGTATGTGGGGCGGAACCTATCGGGGTGTCGGTGAGCCACATGAGTCACCACAGACAATGACCATTCCACTTATTCTGCTAGCTATTCCTTCGGTGATTGCAGGCTACTGGTTTGGTTTCTTTCCCTATGTCTCTCGCAATGCGGAGCCACTTCATGTAGGAGAGTTGTTTGTTGATCCATTAACCTACGCTGGTATTGTGGTTTCATTAGCTGGTCTAGTGATTGCGTACTTCATGTACGCTCGCTTAAATCCAGAACGCTTGCACAATTTTGTGGAGAATAATGCAGCACTGCGTACCGTTCACCGCATTCTCTATAATCGCTACTATGTTGACGATTTCTACAATCTGCTTATCAAATATGGTGTGCTAGGTCTGTCACACATTGAGCAAGCCTTCGATACCTACGTCGTCGATGGCATTGTCAATGGTGTAGCACGCCTCGTTACAACACTTGGACGTGACATTCGCTATACCGAAACTGGTAGAGTGCAGTCCTATATGGTGACTTTCTTCGGGGGCGTCGCGGTACTTGTGGCGGTTGTGCTCATACTAGTCAATTACGTAGCAAGGTAAGAAGGATAAAACAGGATGAATATATTCGCAAATGATATAACCTGGCTTCTCCTGCTACCTGTAATTGGTGCGGTAGGAGTCTATGCAACGCCGACGAGAATTGCTCGTTGGGTAGCACTCGTGTTTTCGGCGCTCGTTTTTGCACTCTCAATAGTAGTATTCTTCCGTATCCTGGCAAATGGTGGCTTTAGCAACTTTGGTAGTCTAAAGCACCTGCCAGACTCTTTTGACGTTTCGTGGATTAACTTTAATGCGGGTTCATTCCACTTCAATATCCACTACTTTGTCGGTATTGATGGATTGAGCTTGCCAATGGTCGTCTTGAATGCGCTTATCACCATGCTTGCCGTGATCGGCGGCTGGGAGAAGACACGCGTCAAAGAATACCTCGCGCTAATCTTGCTCCTTGAGACAGGTGTAATGGGCGTATTCGTCTCGCTCGACCTGTTCCTGTTCTTCCTGTTCTGGGAAGTGGAACTGGCTCCCATGTTCTTGCTCATCGGCATCTGGGGCAACGATGCGATCAAGCATGGCGTACCTGGACGTATCTATTCGGCATGGAAATTCCTGCTGTACACGTTCTTTGGTAGCGTCTTCATGCTGGCTGGTTTCATCCTGGTCTACGTAACTAATGGTGGAACTTCAGCAAAGCTAGATGATCTCTCATCGCATCTGCTTGTCGGGAGTGTACACATACCGCTTATCGGCGTGACAATGAGCTTACAGCTTGTCGCGTTCCTGCTCGTCTTCACAGCTTTTGCTGTCAAAATACCGATGTTTCCGTTACATACATGGCTGCCCGACGCACACACAGATGCACCAACAGAGGTCAGCGTTATTCTTGCTGGTATACTGCTCAAGATGGGTGCCTACGGCCTGATTCGCTTCTGTCTGATTTTGTTTCCGCAGGGTGTCCATGAGTTTTCAGGCGTGCTAGCCGTACTCGCGGTTATCAACATTATCTATGGTGCGGGTATTTGTCTGGTACAGACGGACATGAAAAGGCTTATTGCCTATTCAAGCGTGAGCCACATGGGTATCATCCTCTTAGGCGTTGCGGCTGCAACTGGCACTGGTGATGCCGCTTTCCGTATGGCAGCTCTAACGGGCGCAACGGTGCAGATGTTCAGTCATGGCATCATTACTGGCCTCCTGTTCTTCTGTGTCGGTGTGATTTATGACAAGGCACATACGCGGGAGATTGCGATCTTTGGTGGTGTCGCCAAGCGTATGCCCATGCTTGCTACCCTGTTCACCTTTGCCGCTCTTGCCTCGCTTGGCCTACCTGGATTAGCAGGCTTTGTCGCTGAATATATGGTGTTTACGGGCAGTTTCCAGGTCTGGACTGCGGTAACGATTGTCTCCGTCTTCACTATGATTCTGACCGCTAGTTATCTCCTGTGGATGATTAGACGTGTCTTCTATGGTCCGTTTAACAAGAAATGGGATTGGCTGCCCGATGCAAGTCTCCGTGAGTTGATTCCACTCTTCGCGTTAGCTGCGGTAATCGTGTTTGTTGGCATCTACCCAACCGCCCTTATTAATGTGATCACACCTAGCCTGAGCCAGCTTATGCATGCGGCCTCGGCTGTTGTAAAGTAGAGATACTACTTTAGGGAGTACTGTATGCTCAAGTTGTCTGATCTCTACTTGCTCTCACCAGAGTTGACCCTCACCTTGGTCGCTCTGGTGGTGATGGCGGTAGACCTGTTCACAAAACGACGTATCGTCGTGGTGGCAACCGCACTGATTGGCTTAATTGTGCCAGTCGCGCTGACGATCTCGCAAATCTTTATTCTGAATTTCTCGCATGCTAATCATGCCTTCTTTAACATGCTCTCCGTTGACTCATACGCTGTCTTCTTTAAGATTATCTTCTTACTGATCGCGGTTGTGATGATTCTTGCGTCATACGAGTATGTCACGAAGTATGTAAGGTCCGATGGCGAGTTCTACACGCTCATGCTCTTCTCTGTGGTAGGCATGATGCTGATGGCAAGCACAACAGAGCTTATCACCATCTATATCTCGCTCGAATTGACCAGCATACCACTCTATGTCATGGCGGGTCTGATTCGCGCGAACGAGAAGTCAGCAGAGGCGGCTGTCAAATACGTGCTGCTTGGTGCGATGTCGTCGGCTATTCTGCTTTACGGCTTTGCGCTCCTCTATGGTTTGACTGGTACAACCGACCTGATGGGTATTGCGATGTTGATTAGAAATGGTATTCACACAGGCAATGTCATCATCTCGTTACAAGGCAACCTGATGGAACTTGTCGCGGGTGTGCTTATCCTGGCAGGCTTCGGTTTCAAGATTTCTGCTGTTCCATTCCACATGTGGGCTCCAGATATCTACGAAGGTTCGCCAACACCCGCAACAGCGTTTTTCTCCGTTGGCTCTAAAGCGGCAGGCTTCGCAGCCCTGATTCGTGTCTTCATTGATGGTGGTTTAGGCCAGGTTAACCTCACATCGCTCGTCGTGCTTATCTCGATTGTCGCGGTGCTGACCATGACGCTGGGTAACTTCGTTGCAGCAGTGCAGACCAACGCCAAGCGCATGATGGCCTATTCCAGTATTGCGCAGGCTGGCTATATTCTCGTCGGCTTCGTCGCTAGCTTCGCCAGCAATAGGTCCGATGGAAATGCTGCCGTGCTGTTCTTCATCCTGATCTATGTGGTGACAAACCTGGGTGCCTTCTCTGGTATCATCGCTCTTGGCGATCTGACAGGTGGCGATAGAATCGAGGACTTCCGAGGTCTGGCACGACGCTCTCCACTCCTGGCGGCTGGTACCGCAGCATGTCTGGCCTCGCTTGCCGGTATTCCGCCACTCGCAGGTTTCTGGAGTAAGGTCATTATCTTCAGTACCGCCTGGGGTCTTGGCCTGAACTGGCTCGTCATCATCGCCTTGCTCAATAGTATTGTCTCGCTGGTCTACTATGGGCGTATCATTAAGTCCATGTACTTCGATGCACCGCTCAAGCAAGACCGCCTGGCAACACCAATCGGCCTCGGCACCTCAATCACCTTCGCGGCCGCCGCTTTGGTTATCCTGACTGTTGCCGCCCAATTCGTTATTAATGCTGCCAACCCTGCTGCCAACAGCTTGTTAGCATTCTTGCTTGGTCGCTAAGCAAGAGACAGAACAAAAACAAGGGAAATGCGTAAAGTGCATTCCCCTTGTTTTTGTTCTATCTCTTTTCTATAATTTCCAATTCCTTCAAGACTTTGCAGACGTAATCCCACACAATAGCGTCAATTTTTGGAGCCGAAATCTCTATGTATTCGCATACCCGCGCAGCGCACCCCGATTATTCAATTGTAGAGGATGAAACCTTTTACGAGCGGCGCACCCCTACCAGTGTAAAACCTTACAGAACCACGCAACAGCCCGTACAGCAAGCCGCGCCCGCAGTCCCACGACGCCGAGCGACGACCGCGCCGCAGCCCAGGCGGAAAGCAGCGAGACGGTTTAATATCCTTGTCTATATCGGCGGAGCGGTGTTTATCGTATTCTTCATTCTGCTAGGCGTATATCTAGGCAACATCGTACCGGCAGCGTTACCCTTTATCCGACCGTGAAGACCTTTTCAAAATCCAAAACATTCACCAGCCAGGATATACCTATCATTCCGATAAGCGCAGTTTTTACGGCAGTAAAGACGGTCACGGCCACCGGGTACTATACCCGCCCCGCGACCGCAGCGCGAGGCGTGATAACGTTCTATAACGCCAGCACCGCCGCGCAGACGATATCGGCCGGAACCATTTTAACTGCCAGCAACGGCGTATCCGTAATAACCGACGCGACAAAGACCATAGCGGGAGCGCAGCCGCCAACCGAGGGCAGCACGGTAATACCCGCGCACAGCGTAACGAACGACGCGGCCGGAAACATCGCAGCCGACGCGATAAGCGGCACATGCTGTAACAGCCTTACCTTGTTTGCCTATAATTCGCAGTTTACCGGAGGAGCCGCCGCGACGAGCTACAAGGTAATTTCACTGTCAGACATAGCGACCGCCGCCGCCGAGCTTAAAACTGGCCTCGACAAGACCGAGCGCGGCGAACTGCTTAAAAAAATATCTCCCGATGATACCTTGCTACCGGAGCATTGCACTACCGAGACGACGAGCAGCAGACCGACAGGAGCGCAGGCGGAGCAGGCAACCGTAACCGAGCGCGAGACATGCAACGGCGCAGCCTACAATACCCACCAGCTTGAAAGTGCAGGCAGTGATTATCTGATTGCCCAGGCGCGGGAAGCGTTAGGCACGATGTACAACACTGGCCGGAGGGATTGAGACGAGCGCAGCCAGCATAGACACGGCCAGCACCCTAAAAATCACGATCACTCTAAGCGGCCTGTTTGCCTATCAACTAACCGACAGGCAGCAGCAGGCGTTAAAACGCCAGCTTGCAGGGAAAAGCCGCACCGAGGCCGACATAATCTTATTCCAGACGAAAGGAGTAACTAGGGCGCAGATTGACAGCAATACGGCGACTTTGCCGGATGCAGGCCATATAAATTTACAGTTCGTTTATGCATAAAGGAGCGTACAGGATGAATGACGACCAGACGGCGAAAGAGCGCGAGCAGGCCATGCTAGCCGCGCAGGAAATCGAAACCCATCTTTTCAGGCTTACGACGATGGAACTTGAATAAAGGAATGCACTCAGATAGTTTTGCACAGGAGCCGTGTTGTGTGCTATATTTCATAGTAGTACTTTGATCGTCATTATATAATGTTTATCTTGTTCGCCAGGGAGCTTGGGAAAGCCAGGCTGAGAGGGTGGCCTATCCTATCGCCACCGACCGGTTGAACCTGATCTGGATAATACCAGCGCAGGGACGGACAGCAACACCATGTTGAAGAAGTCTTTATCTTAGGGGCGCTGGCATGTGCTAGTGCCCCTTTTTTGTTGCTCTAGCATGTTTGGGAAAAGTTGGCATTCTCAATGTGCTAAGCAGAACGCTGATAGTGAATGCCGCTTCTTTCCCAATATTCAATGAGATATTCGATATTGAAAGTACCTGATCTGGATAATACCAGCGTAGGGAAGCGGGTAACGGTCCTACCAGCATCTCACAGAGATTCTATACAGGCCGCAACTCCTCTTCTCTCAGGAGTTGCGGCCTTTTGTATGCATGCGAGGTATGGCGTGGACTCATTCAAATTATCTGTACACGGCGTGACAAAAACCTATCGCGACGGACGCAAGTTGGTAGATGCACTTGCGCCAATTGACTTGGCTGTTGCCGATGGCGAATTTGTCACACTCATTGGACCAAGTGGCTGTGGCAAAAGCACACTCTTCAATATCGTCGCAGGCGTTGACGAACCAACAAGCGGTATCGTCGCCATAGATGGAAACCCTGGTAGCAAGCGTACAGGATTGTCGGGCTATATGCCACAGCAACCGCTCCTGCTACCCTGGCGTACCGTTGAAGAGAACGTTATGTTAGGGCTGGATGTGCGTCGTATGCCACGCAAGCAGGCACAACAAGAGGCACGCGAACTGCTGAAACGCTTTGGCCTATCAGACTTCGCGCAAAACTATCCAGCAACCCTTTCAGGTGGTATGTGCCAGCGCGTCGCCTTGCTGCGTACCGTTCTCTTTAATGCCTCGTTTCTTTTATTGGATGAGCCATTTGGAGCCCTTGATGCCCTGACACGTCTCTCATTACAGATATGGCTTCTCGACCTGTGGCAGTCGCTGCATGCAAGCGTCCTCTTTGTCACGCACGATGTGCGCGAAGCTCTCTTATTATCCGACCGTATCTATGTTCTCAGTGCGCGACCTGCACGCGTCCTCCGCGTTGTCGAGGTTGACCTACCACGTCCACGCCGTCAAGAACATCTCGCCCTTGAACCCGCGGTACGCTTGGAGCAGGAACTGCTCTCACTGCTCTTAAAGGAGCAACCAGTATGATTTCAACCCCACCTGTTACTTTAATGAAACACGCGCGACTGCGTGGCATCGCTGGCTATGGCCCCGCCTTTGTGCTTGCCTTTGCCCTATTTGCCATCTGGGAATTATTTGTACGGGCAGGTAGAGTCAGTACCGCCCTGCTGCCAGCTCCAACCGCGATTCTACAAGCACTATTCGATAACTGGGACGTTATCTCTGGTCACACGCTTCAAACCTTATTAGAAACAGTACTTGGTCTCGCAACAGCAACCCTACTCGGCGTCTTGCTTGCTATAGTAATAGATATATCCTCGGCAGTACGCCGCGCCGTCTATCCCATCCTTGTCACATCGCAGACCATTCCCATGATCGCGCTTGCACCACTTCTGCTCATCTGGTTCGGTTTTGATCTCGGTCCAAAGATCGTTGTTGTCACACTCTACTGTTTCTTTCCTATAGCAGTTGCCTGTGCTGACGGCCTCCTAAGCGCTGATCCCGATCTCTTGCGGCTTATGAAAAGCATGAAAGCGTCGCGCTGGCAAACACTCTGGTTCGTGCGCCTCCCCGGAGCCATGCCCTCGTTCTTCTCAGGCTTGCGCATCGCCGCAACCTATAGCGTCACGGGAGCAATTTTCGGCGAATATGTGGGAGCCTATCAAGGTCTGGGCATTTACATGCAGACCTCGTTCAATTCACATGCGGTTATCCTCGTGTTTGCCGCTATCGTCGTAACTGCTGTACTAAGCCTTGTCTTATTTGGCCTTGTATCATTGATCGAACATCTCGCCTTACCGTGGTATCACGGCGCAACCGGAAAGTAGTACATAGAAAGGACTTATTCATGAATTCTCGTATTCGCCTGGGCTTGAGTATCGGTATTCCCCTACTTCTCATTCTTGCCGTTGTCGGAGCATTCCTTGTACAGCAACAACGTAACAACACCTCTACTACTGCACATGGACCTCAAAAGCTTACAAAGATGCAGTTAGCATTGGATTGGACTCCAAACACCAACCATACAGGTATTTATGTCGCGTTAAAAAATAATTGGTACTTAGAGCAAGGGATTGACCTGAAACTTCAACCCTATTCTAGCAACGTATCTCCTGATGTCCTGGTAAGCAGTGGGAAGGCTGACGTGGGCATTAGTTCCACTGAAAGCATCGTTGCGGACGCCGCAGTGAACCAACCAGTTGTTTCTATCGCAGCGATCATGCAGCACAATACCTCTGCACTCGTGACACTAAAAAGTTCTGGCATTACACGTCCTGGTCAACTAGATGGTAAAACCTATGGCGGTTTTGGCGCACCTTATGAAGGCGCGGTTGTCAGCGAGATTATCAAGCACGATGGTGGACAGGGCACATTCAAAAATGTCACGCTAAATGTAGACGCGATGCAGGCTCTACAGTCCAAACGCGTCGATTTCGCCTGGGTCTTTGAGGGCTGGGAGGTCATTCAAGCGCAACGTCAAGGCACGCAGCTAAATGTCTTTCCTATCACAGACTATGGTGTTGCCGACTACTATACTCCAAACATTATCACTAGCCCCACCGAAATTCAGCAGAAACCAGAGCTGCTACGCCGCTTCATGGTCGCAACACAGAAGGGCTACGAATACGCGCGTACACACGCTCAAGAGTCCGCGCAAGCTCTAATTGATGAGGCTCCAAGAGGCACCTTTCCAGATACAGGCCTAGTCCTCCAAAGCCAGCAGTACCTCAGTCCGCGCTATGTCGATAACGGGCGTAAATGGGGTATGCAGGATGCCGCCGCCTGGCATGGCTATCCAGAATTTATTCTCAATTCCGGTGGCGTACAAGACGCGTCAGGCAAAACCGTCAAAAGCCTGAATTTTGATGCCATGTATACGAACCAGTTCTTGTCTTGAATACCGATTACTTCATACAACCTGCCTACTCATCTAGCGTATAAATGATAACAACAAAAAAATACACATCTGTTATAGATACCAGGGAGGCACATGTATTATGAGCGATAATTGGGACCCGCAGGACCCGCTATTTAAGCAAGGTCAGCCAAATAAAGAAGAGCTAAATAAGCGGTTAGAAGAAGTCAAGAAAGCATTCACACAAAGCGCGAGCGAGGCACAATTGCGTTTCAAGCGCGTCGTTGATAAAGCTAGCGATTATTGGCAGCAAGCACAAACAGCACCTGTACCGCGTCAAGCTACCAACCTTGATGAGCAACGTATCCGTCAGCTCGCCAATTTGTGGAGTAACGAGAACTGGCGCGTAGCAAAAGACCTCGGCACCTATATGGACATTGTCTCCTGGCACAACGACGAGGTGTGGGAGGTTACAGTACAGACGCGCTGGGAAACACGCTCTATGGAGTCTGTAACCGAACCCTATACAGGTCACTCTACCACAAATACACCTCAACCAATTCTGCCTGTTTGGGACTATGACCTGCCAGAAATTTCAAGTCTCAAAGCACCTGCCAGCCGTACAAAACTTGAGGGCTTGGAAGAAGTCGCCTCCTGTATGACTTGTAACGGCACTGGTCGAACTCTTTGTGCCTCCTGTAATGGGCGTGGCTGGATTGTGTGTCCCGAGTGTAAGGGCCGTACAAAAAAGAAATGCACCACCTGTCGCGGCCGTGGCTATGTTGCTGACTGGACAGTAGGCGAGAAGAAACCTTTCTTTCAGAAGCAGGCTGAGAATGTCGCCACCTCGGTTGGTGAGAGAGTTTCGGATGTGTTCGAGACCATTCGTCAGCAAGGTGTACCAATTCCTAATCCAGTCGATGCCGATCCTGCGAGCAAGGGTCCCACCGTTCCTTGCCCTGATTGTATCAATGGTGAGGTTGATTGTACTTGTGGCAATGGCAAGCGTGTCTGTGCGGTCTGCGAAGGCACAAAGATGTCGCTGTGTGCCAGTTGTGGTGGTACTGGTAAGGTTGTGCGCCACCGCGAGATCGCACGCCGTTTCGACCTCAACGTGCAAACGCGTATCGTCGGCGAGAGTCTTATTCCACAGCAACAATTGCTTAATGCGGGTGGTGAACTCGTCTACAATGCTGAGGTTGACGACACATTCCTGTCTGGTGTTGCTCCAAATGGTGTGCCAATGGATGTATGGAGTACTGCCGTTGCGCTTGTTAATGCAGAGCAACAGGAGAAGCAGCGGAGCACGACGAAGCCACTTCAGCCCGACGATAGCACACAAACAGCTTCACGTGCTACGTTGCAGGTCGTTGAACTTGTCCGTATTCCCTACACACGCGTAAACTATCGCTATGGCAATCAGGAATATGTCTTCTGTGCCTATGATGCTGAGGGCCGTGAGAAATTCTACGCAGACCGCTATCCCCCACGTTGGGAGCGCATTGAGCGACTGGTCAAGGCTATCTCAACTGACCTTCTAACGCCTGTTCAACCCGGTGATCCACCACCATCAAACGCAACCTACGGCGGTGGCTATCGTGTCCCCATCGAGGTACCACCCTACAATATCACCGAGGAGAACGACGAGGACACTACCAACAAAAAGTAATTCAGAGAGATAAAAAAGAAGATTGTGACTATACATAGTCACAATCTTCTTTTTTATCTCTCTGAATTACCTCGTTAAATGACTAACTGCTTGTATTTCATTAGATTTTCGATTGACAAGTAACCTTTCTTCATGTTATACATATTGGGTGGATAAACGTACCAGGCGTAACCAGGGGAATGTAGGAACTCACAACTACAAATACTACCCTGAACACATCCGCTCAACATTCACAAGCAACATTTCCGCGTGCCTCTAGGTAGGCGCAAACGTTCTTTGAGTTTTGTAGTGCATCCTTGTACATCACAATAGTGTAACGTCAAATCAACGTCAAAGTAGACCCTGAAGAAGACGAACATATGTGCTGAAGCGTACAGGAAACACTTTCCCCTCACATGGCATCTTGTATGTTTGCAAGCACGTCAACTCTCAGTGTAGAGAAGGAGAACGACATGGCAGGCAACAAATGCGTCGTCTACGTAGAGCCCGGCAAAGTTGCTGTTCAAAGTATTGATTACCCCAAGCTAGAAATACCAGCAGGTGTACCAGGAAACGTTCGCAAGGCTGAACACGGTGTTATCCTCAAGATCGTGGCGACAAATATTTGTGGTAGCGATCAGCATATGGTACGTGGGCGTACTACTGCTCCAAAAGGTCAAACATTAGGTCACGAAATCACTGGTGAAATAATCGAGATGGGTAGTGACGTTCAGTTCCTCAACGTAGGTGATCTCGTCTCCGTGCCATTTAACATCGCTTGTGGTCGTTGCCGTATGTGTAAAACTGGCAACACTGGTGTGTGTCTCAATGTCAATCCTGCCCGTCCAGGTGCCGCATATGGCTATGTCGATATGGGTGGCTGGGTTGGTGGACAGGCCCAGTACGTCATGGTTCCCTATGCCGACTGGAACCTGCTGAAATTTCCTGACCGTGACCAGGCCATGGCAAAGATTAAGGACCTGACTATGCTGTCAGATATCTTCCCGACAGGCTATCATGGTGCGTTCACTGCTGGTGTAACAACAGGTTCAACCGTATACGTTGCTGGCGCGGGACCTGTCGGCCTCGCATGTGCCGCATCCGCTCAGCTACTTGGTGCCGCGGTCGTTATCGTGGGCGACATGAATAGTGACCGTCTGGCACAGGCGAAGAGCTTTGGCTGCGAAACGGTCGATCTTTCAACGAGTGGTGACCTTCCTGATAAGATTGCTCAAATTCTTGGTGAGCCGTTGGTAGATGCCGCCGTTGACTGCGTTGGTTTCGAGGCGCGTGGTCATGGTCATGGTGCAAAAGAAGCACCTGCCACTGTGCTTAACGATGTCATGACTATCACACAGGTCGCTGGTAAAGTCGGTATTCCAGGTCTCTATGTGACTGGTGATCCAGGAGGCATTGACGCGAATGCTCAGGTTGGTCAGCTTGGCATGCGCATTGGTCTCGGTTGGGCCAAATCGCTGACATTCTCGACTGGTCAATGTCCTGTTATGCGCTACCATTATCAACTGATGATGGCTATCCTCAACGACAAAGTGCAGATCGCCAAGGCCGTCAACGCTACCGTCATCAAACTGGACGATGCACCTCAAGGCTACCAGGATTTTGACAAGGGAGCGGCTAAAAAGTATGTACTCAACCCCAATGAAATGATTCCCGCATAAGCAGGAACCATAGCAAAAACATATCGAGAGTGTGATAATGTAAAAGCGTTATCACACTCTCGATATGTTTTTGTCCCCCAATAGTCCCTTTCTCATCATTAGTTCTTAACTATCTTCGTTACTAATAGATAAGAAAACAGAAATATTCGCAAGTACATACGTCTTAACGCTATTTCAAACGAAGACAAGAGATAATAATGATTACTCCGACAAAACCTATGCCTTCGATTCCGTCGTCCCCTGAGTCTGCTGTTCGACCTCAGAGTCGGCTACAGCAGATTCATAGTGCGATCAGCATACTGCTAGAAGGGGGCAAGCAAAAAAACACGATTGCGGTCCTCGATGGTGTCCGTGCTATTGCCTGTCTGTCTGTGCTATTCTTCCACATCAACTTTTATGCACGCGAGACAAATATCTGGCGTCCTATTCATGACTTCGGCTCGGTAGTTGGCGCACTTGCCCTGGCGGGTCAGTCGGGGGTAACACTCTTCTTTGTTCTCTCTGGCTTCCTGCTCTTCATGCCCTATGCGAAGTCGCTCCTGTTCCAGGCGCCTTGGCCTTCACTGCGGCTCTTCTACCTGCGACGCGGCTTTCGCATCATTCCAGCATACTATGTGACGTTGTTCCTCATGATTGTGCTTTTCCATCAGGAATACTTAAAGCCGCAACACTTGAAGGATATCTGGCTATTCCTCACCTTCTTCATGGACTCACCATCGACCTTCCAGCAGATTGATGGTCCCTTCTGGACTCTCGCTGTTGAGGCGCAATTCTATATGCTGCTCCCTCTGCTGGCCTTAGGCATTGGTCTGATCGTGAGACATGGCAGTGTGGTATGGCGCACAATCTCCATTACACTTTGTCTTTTTGCTCTGGTTGCATGGGGATTACTCTCACGTTACTGGGGGCATTACTACCAGTGGAATCCAACCCAGACGTTCCTAATCGCTTCCGCGCTCTTTTATCGATACCGCTTTGCCCTTTGTCTATGGTAATCAGGGCAAATACCTCGAAGATTTCGCTATCGGTATGCTCATCAGTTGTGCCTACATCTACGCGCAAAACACACCTGTCGACAGTCGATGGAATCACTTTATGCGTGATGTTAGCCCAACACTTTTTGGTGTTGCACTGCTCGAACTCTTCATAATGGCGTTGTGGCATTTCAATATCTGGTACTACCACTATGCGCTGCATTTCCTCGACCCGCTTATTCACTACTATGACTGGTATAGCGAGTTATTCCTCGCTCTTGGCTTTGGTCTCTTCGTGCTAGCAATCCTCTTCGGACATAGAAATCTCAAGCGTCCCTTCGCGTGGTCGCCCCTACGCTGGATAGGGCTCATTTCGTATAGTCTTTATATGTGGCACGTACCGTTGATCGCCTTCTTCGCTAACGGCTTCATCAAAGGATTACATGGATGGCATCGCAGCATCGAATACGGTGTCTTGTGGGGTTGGGTTCTTGCCGTTATTCTTCCAGTATCATTCCTTTCATTCCTTCTTATCGAGAAACCCTTCGTTCGCCTGGGTGAAAGACTACGACGTGTTGTCCAGGTCTGATTGCATCGTCAGACCTACCTGGACAATCTATCTCTTTAACAACTTCCATCGCTTCCAGCGTTGTACCACCGATCTTTAAATGTATTATTAACGTTGAGACCATCTGGTTTCGCTAGCACATGCTGATTTTTATCTTGCATAACAATGGCATTGTTGACAAAGGACCTGATACCAGCAAGATTTGCGCTGTTCGTATTACCTCTAGCTAGCGTATTTGTCCAGCCAACATAGTGAAAGTTTGCAAGATCAGTCAAGCCACTACTACAACTTGGACGCTCATCAATCCATTCTGCACTCTGCATATCGGGTTGGAACTTGCTATCTGCTATAGTACGTTCGAGCGTGAAGCCTGTTGACAGGTTTTTGATAGAGATGTGATTTTTATTGATACCTTTACTATAGAAGTTGTAGTCTACCTCGGCAGTAAACGCATTCGCGCAACTAAAGCTTTGGTTGCTAATTATTGGAGGATTGGGAAATAACTCGTAGAAGAGATGAAAACGGCCATCGGTGAGCAAGGCAGTTCCTACTTGAAGCAGACGCTGACTGCCATAGATTCCGCCTATACCAACCCACTGTGCATCTAAATGATTGCGGTCAACTCTCCCTGAGGTACAAGGTGTATACCAATTTCCCATGACTTGCTTGAAGCCACTTCCAGAACCGGTACCAGCGTAAAAGCCAGCCCAATTTGAAGAGCTCACAACATTTGTGTGTGGCAGTGTATTTGCAGGAAGCAGATCAGAAGTGCGAGGTAACGCATGTACACCTCCGTGCAGACCAAAACTATGTGGGTCGTATACAAAACCAGTAGGAACGCCTACATTGCGAGCGAAAGATGCAGTAGTAGCGAATAGAAAGACACTTAGAGCTACAAGCATCAAAAAAATAGAGCCAATCCCGTGTAAAGACTTATGCATACTATTTAAACTCTTTCATTGATTATAGTCTACCTAAATGTACACTACCTTGTATGCAAAGGCAATAAATAAAGTACAAATGGATATACTCGCTACACTTTCCCCCCCACGCCGTCAGCAGAATCGCTACTCCGCTGAAATCTTCTGAATTTACCTCTATCTTGTGTAGTATGTGAATTATTCACTCTTTCCTTAGCCTGTTACAGTAGTCAATGTATGCAGACGTATGCTCTGAAAATTTCGTTTGCTACCACTACTACTTTTTCTCGACAAACTCCTACTATTGTGTTACACTTCTGATAGAAGAATGGACAGGTAGGAGGGCATTTGGGCATGACAAATATTTGGGATGACAAGATGAAGCGGATTTTTGCCGCCGCTCCACAGGATTATGTAAGTTGGCTTTTGCCAGGAGCGCATTTTGTCAGTAAGGTATCGCTTGAGCTAAAAACGCTGACACGTACAATTAATACAGATAGTTTGTATAAAGTAATCCTGAATGAGAAAGAGGTCATACTACAGTCGAGTTTCAGAAGCGCACAGACTCAGCAATGGCGAAACGCATCTGGGAGTATAATGTTCTGGCTACCCTTGAACACAATTGTCCGGTCTACTCATACGTTATTTACTTGATGAAAGATGGTAAAATAGAGGAACCGCCTCTTGTATGGGGTTTGCCAGATCATGAATCTGTACATGTTTTCCGGTATAAAAATGTCAAGTTATGGGAATTGACTGTAGAAACGCTGTTAGAGGCAAATCTAGTCGGCTTACTTCCGCTTTGCTTATTAACACAAGGCGGTATGAAGCATGAAGTTGCTGAAGACATTTTCGATAGTCTTGTTGGCGAGAAAGAGCTACTTGCACTTGCACTAACGTTTGCGTCAATGGTGTTTGATGCAGAGGCTGATAAGCAATGGCTAAGAAGGAGAATAGGTATGCTTGAAGATATCGTGCGCGAAACATGGTTTTATAAAGACATTTATCAAGAGGGCAAAGAAGAAGGGCTTGAAGAAGGAATGCAGGCACTTCGTTTAGCTGTCTTAGACGTAATACAAGAGCGCTTCCCCGAAGTTATAGACCTTGCAGAAAAACAAATAGCACCTATCAAAGATGCTGTGATATTGCGACGACTCATTGTGAAAATGAGCGCCACGCAGACTGCGGAGAAAGCACGGCAATACATCCAGGAACTAGGCAAAGAAAATGCGTAGATGCCATCTTAATTTTATAACATGGAATGAAACTGTACAGTAGCTGTCATGCGTATAACAAATAAGATGCAACCCTTTCTAATAGAGAAGCATCGATGCTACTCACATTTATACACATTTATATATGTAGGAATATATGGAGTAGCCACGTAAAGGAGAACGACTATGCTAGCATCACTACTAGTACTTGCTGACGGCATCACTGTGAAACTTGGCAATAACGTTTTTTCTATTGGTCTTGATCTTATACTCTATCTCATTATTGCAGCTATTGTAGGCTATGTTGCGGAGCGCATTGTCAGGTCTAGCGTGCCTTTTGGCATCATTGGTTCAATCATTGTAGCTCTGATTGGTATCTGGTTGATGACACGTGTCCTTGTCATCAACGGCATCGGTGACATCTATATATTCAATGTCCCCATTGTTAGAGCCTTGATTGGTGCCATCCTGCTCGTGCTCATCTGGCGAGCCATCACCTATAGAAGAGTTCCACGTCGCGCTTTGTAAGTAATACGTACAGCAAAAACAGAGAGGCCCTGGCATGCCAGGGCCTCTCTGTTTTTGCTGTACGTATTACTCTTTCAAAAGAATTTTGAGGTCGGCTGTCACCTGGTCGGGATTGAAATTGTTTCCACCGAAGAAGGTACGTTCATGCCCTTGTTTGTCGATAATGTAAATCGCAAGCGTATGGTCAACGGATTGCTGCTGCCCCTGTGCATAGACGTTGTATGCGGTCCATATTGGAGTTAATGTATCCTGTGTTCCTATAAGGTAGTGCCAGTAATCCTGCATATTATGCTGCATCGTAAACTTCTGCGCCGCTTGCATCGTGTCCCCTTTGGGGTCTGTACTGACTGCGACAACTCCCACTCTGGCAGCATCGCTCCCAAGACTAATCATTGATGAGTGCAGACGTTCTGCTGTAAGTGGACATTGGTCGGGACAGTGTGTATACAAAAATGTCAGCACAACTGGGCGTCCCTTGAATTGGGACAGCGAAACCTGCTTCCCATTCTGATCGGTCAGAGTAAACTCTGGTGCTGCTGTGCCGCCAAGATCGCTGCCCTGCAATCCCGAAGAACCTGCTGCTGCGGTACCAGAAAACATTCCTTTATTATTCTGTATGACCGTGACAATAACGACAACGAGTATTGCCAATGTAATGACCGAGAGCCGTGAGGCAAGACGCCAGTTCATAATGTTCCCGTGCCTGACTTCCTTGAATTAAAAATGCAGAACTCTGTCTATAACCATTACCGCGAAGATCGCAGCGAGATAGCAGTTAGAATACCAGAAGATAGTACGCGCCCAGTCTTTTGTCCTATCAACCATAAGCTTTATAGCCATATACAGCAGAATACCGCCAAGTATAACCGCCGCTACAAGATAGATATAGCCCATCGTATGAGTCACAAAGAGAATCAGCGTCACCGCTAACAGCATTAACGAATATAGCATAATTTGCTTGCGTGTCTCGCGTTCACCCATCATTACTGGCAACATAGGTACGTTTGCTTTCTCGTAGTCTTTTTTGATAAGCAATGACAACGCCCAGAAATGGGGTGGAGTCCAGTAAAAAATGATGGCGAATAACCAGATTGCTGGCATGCTTAACGAATTTGTTACAGCGGCCCAACCAACCAGCACCGGTACGGCACCAGCCGCACCGCCGATCACAATGTTCTGTGCCGTTGTACGTTTCAAACCAAGTGTGTAGACGAACACATAAAACAGGATTGCGGAGAAGGCTAGCACTGCGCTCAGCAGGTTCACAAAAAAGTAGAGTATCACAAACGAGCCAAGCCCCAGCACAACGCCAAAAACCAACGCCTGTGTTGGCTGAACCTTGCCCGCAGGCAGCGAACGCCTCTGTGTACGTCCCATGAGTTGGTCAATATCGCGGTCAATATAACAATTGATGCAGTTCGCGCTACCCGCGGCCATTGCGCCACCAAGCAGAGTAGCGATCAGCAGACCAAGCGCAGGAAAAGCTCCCTTTGCAATCGTCATCGCCGCCGCCGTTGTGCCTAACAAGAGTACCGTCACGTGTGGCTTGATGAGATTGATATAGCTAGAGATCGTTTGACGGATTGGCCCAGCTTCCTGCTTACGCGGCACCTGGGGTGTCGCGACGACATCTTCTGTGCCGTGCATAACCTTCATACAAAAATCCCCTTCGATAAATAGTTCGACTTCCCCTATTGTCGTCCTCTCACCTGATGTACCCCTTGCAAGGATAAATATCTACCTTACAAATCCCTAAACATAGATAGCATAATGTTCGACCTAAGAAACAGGCTTCAACTCCATTTGCTTGCTATCAACAGCTTGCTGCACTTTATTCTTGTCTCTCCTCCACGGCCAACCAACCTGCACGCAGAGGTAGCATAGTACAGAAAAGAAAAACGAGATAATAGTTATATGCAGTAGCGCTGCTAGCAATTGACCACCCGTGAATACCGTTATCATCCCACTTATGGCCTGCAGCGTAATCAGAATAAATGCTGACCATGCTCCGCGCACAAGATCACGACGTGCATTGTAGTTGCGTACGATAACAATAAGGACGCCAAGCACTAGCAACCACAGCGACGAAGCCGCGTAGCGATGGAGCACCTGAATACCCGCTAAAGAAGTAAGATTGGGAAAATACGTAGAACTGCATCCCACTACCTGAGACCCACAGGCCGCGACTGCTCCAGCATGTTCTACTAACGCTCCTGTGTATACAACGACGTACGTCAGGGCCGCCAAGCCCCACAATGCATACCGCAAGCGTTTCCCCTCAAAACGGACGCTCGTAGTGCCTTGTTGAAGTTGCCCATGGAGCTGATAGAGACGAATAGTAAGCAAGACAACACTCGCAAGCGCAATTAAGGAGAGTCCAAAGTGTACAGAAAGTAGCCACAGCTTTACGTATGTTCCTTCGTATATCACTGTAAGAGCACCTAACGCACCCTGTAAAATAACGAAGAACAGGCTCATAAGGCTAAAGAGCTTGACGCGAAAATCTTTTCTGTACAACAACCATGTCCCGGCGGTTAATGCGAGTACCAAAAGACCATCAACACTTGATGTGACGCGGTGACTGTATTCGATCACACCCGCAATGGTGATGGTACCAGGAATTATTTGACCATGACAAAACGGCCATGAATTACCACATCCTTGACCTGAACCTGTATTTGTCACAATCGACCCCATCACCAATATCACATACGAACTGATCGTTGTTATGATGGCAAATATTCTCATAAGGCGGTGAACATTCATTGTTTATTCCCTTGCTTGCTTCTCCAAGCATTTCACAAGTTAAGATAGGCGAAACATAATAGCAAACTATGTCTCATGAGATGATAACGAAACTTTAGCAAGATGTCAAAGAGAGAAAGAATGGGAGAGAGAACGGATGGACAACCCGAGGTTGTCCATCCGTTCTCTCTCCCATTCTTTCAACTTGTAACCCTTTTCTTCTCCTGTTATAGTATTACCGAGGAGATATAGGAAAGGCTATGCAGTATGAACAACGCAAATTTAGGACTCAACTTCTGGCTGACCGCTTGGAACTGGCAACCATCGATCATTATCGGCACCATTGCTATCATCTGCTTATATTTATATGGTGTAGGACCTCTACGCGTAAAATATCATCTTGCCGACCGAGTAAAGACGAGTCAAGTGTTCTCGTTTTTGCTTGGTGTCAACGTTATCTTTTGGACGCTCTTTACTCCTTTGGACAGGTTAGCTGACGATTATCTCTTTAGTGCGCACATGGTGCTGCACCTGCTCTTATCCTTTGCGGGTGCTCCACTGATGGTACTAGGTATTCCGGGCTGGCTTATTGCACCAATTCTACGCAATCGCATCGTACTAAGAATAGGCCAGTTTTTCACCATGCCTATTCTCACAGGTGTGCTGTTCAACGCGAATCTCTGGTTCTGGCATGCGCCTCCTATCTATAACGCGATGATTGTCAACCTGCCTTTGCATATCGTGTCGCATTTGCTCTTCATCATAACAGGTGTGCTGTTCTGGTGGCCGATCCTCAGTCCTATGAGAGAGGGCTTACCTCCGTTGTCCATTGGTAGGAAGATGGCCTATCTCTTCTTTAGTGATATGCCTATGGTACTTTTAGGCGCTGGCTTAACCTTTGTACCACCGCTCTACGCCCGTTATATCCATGCCCCGCGCCTCTGGGGTCTCTCAGCAGAGACTGATCAGCAGTTGGCTGGTCTGCTCATGTGGATTCCCGGCAGTATCTTCTTTATTGTCATCGTCAGCATTCTTTTCCTACAGTGGATGCAAGCCCAGGATGCCAAACAGCGTGCCGATGAATCAGCCCTCTACGATGATGACGAAGAGATCGAAATCGAACGCGAAACTGGACAGGCCAAAATCGTGTAGATACATAGCAGAATTTTCGCACTGACTATGTTACAATATGCTCAACGACGATAAGCTAAAAGGAGCGTCTGAGGTATGTATCTCAATGATTTATTACACGAAAAACGTGAAGATATTCTACAGCTAGCAAAAGAATATGGTGCATATAACGTGCGTGTCTTCGGCTCTGTCGCTCGTGGTGAAGCCGATGAGAAGAGCGATATTGATTTGCTGGTAGATATGGAGGAGGGACGTACCCTCTTTGATCTTGGAGGATTATTAATAGACCTTCAAGAGACACTCAATTGTAACGTAGATGTAGCAACCGAAAAAATATTACGTGATCGTATTAAAGAACGTGTCCTAAAGGACGCAATTCCTATATGAGAAATACAACAGAGAGGTTGCGAGATATCCAGGAGGCTATTGCCAACATACAAAAGTATACAGATCAAGGACGAGAAGTTTTTGACGAGAATGAATTAATACAAACGTGGGTTATTCGCCATCTTGAAATTATTGGTGAGGCGGTGAGTGCTATTCCACAAGATTTTAGGAAACGCTATCCTGAAGTTCCATGGAAGCAAGCCAATGGTGTACGAAATATTCTCATTCACCTGTATTTCAAGGTTGACCATGACACTATCTGGGCGATAGTAGAGCATGATCTTCCAAGCTTAAAGACAAACATTGATGCTATTTTGACGAATGAAGAATAAATTACACTATTTAGCCCCTCTTTCTTTTAGGTTACTGTAAGGTCAAATCGAGAAACAGCAAGCCCTTTGTCAGGCTCTCCTGCTATAGTCGATAATATGGAAAAATATGCATTTCTTAAATGCTACTATTTTCTTCGTTTTTCTTTGGTTATCGTCATAAGAACGTACTTCATGTACTCGTTAGGAGATCAAATGTGAGGAAGTCTCTATTTCGCAACGCAAGACCGTGGATGATGCTGTTCACGGGCATCTTGTTCGCGTTTTTCCTGGTCGCATGCGGTGAAGATTCTCCTGCCCAATACGGTCTACATACCACCCTGAACACTGCAGGACCTGTAGCGGACAGTGAGAGATTCCTGTTCTACGTCATTCTTGGTATTGCTACAACTATCTTTGTGATCGTCGAATTCGTATTGGTTTTCTCGATCATCCGCTATCGTAGCAGACCAGGCGCACCAAATCCGCGTCAGAATCATGGCAACCTGCGTGTTGAGGTGTTATGGACTGTTATTCCCGCGCTTATTCTGTTTGTCATCCTTGGTTTCACCATTCAGGGACTCTTCCAGGTATCATCAGTTCCAAATGACAAGAACACAGTCACTGTTGAGGCCATCGGGCATCAGTGGTGGTGGGAATTCTACTACCCACAGTACAACATCACGACGGCAGACTCACTGCACGCCCCTGTGGGCACTGTCGTGAATGTAAAGCTTTACTCAAACAACGTTATTCACAGTTTCTGGATTCCTGCCTTGACCGGCAAGACCGACGACATTCCAGGACACAACAACGCAAGGTGGTTTAGAGCTGATAAGACTGGTGTCTACTACGGTGAGTGTGCTGAATTTTGTGGAGCGCAACATGCGCACATGGCCTTTAACGCAGTCATAGACAATCAGGACACATTCAACACGTGGGTTACAACACAGCAACAGGCTGCTGTCGCACCCGCACAAGGAAGCCTGGAAGCGCAAGGCGCAAAGATTTTCAATGGCGTCTGTACAACTTGCCACGGTATTGTTGGTCACGGTGTCGCAGGAAGTGATCAGAATTACATCAAAGGCTATCAAGATCCAAGTGTTGCTTGTGATAATCCTAATGTCGCTTGTAAAGTGGGACCAAATCTCACTCACTTTGCGCAACGTAATCTTATTGCGGGCGGTGTCTTGACTCATGAGCACGACAAGTGTTTAGATCCCAATAATCTAAAAGACTGTAATCTGGCAAAGTGGCTTGCAGACCCACAAGGCATCAAACCAGGCAACGATATGATTGTAAATGTATCTTCATCAGATATTAAAGCGTTGGTAGCGTATCTAGAGTCGCTTAACTAAATGCCCTATCCGCCCCAATGCTTGGGGCGGACTAGACCTCGGAGGATTTGCCAATGGCAACCCAGACTATGATTGAGAGTCCATCGAGAGGAGTTCGCAGAAAGAGTTTCAGCGAAACCTACATTGGCCAGTGGATTACGACGACCGACCATAAGCAGCTCGGTATCATGTATCTCGTCACAGGCTTTTTCTTTTTCCTGGTGGCCGGCATGGAGGCTCTCCTGATCCGCGCTCAGTTGGCTGTGCCAAATGGACACGTGTTGTCTCCAGAGGAGTACAACCAGGTATTTACTATGCATGGCACCACCATGATTTTCTTGTTTATTATTCCTGTTCTCGCAGGCTTTGGTAACTATAGCGTACCGCTCATGATTGGCGCTCGTGACATGGCCTTCCCGCGCTTGAATGCGTTTGGCTATTGGCTGCTATTCTTTGGCGGTATCTTCCTGCAAGCAAGTTTCTTGTTCAATTCAGCACCGAATGGCGGCTGGTTCATGTATGCCCCCCTGAGCGAACTACAATCTGGTTGTGGTGGTTTACATGCTGTTGCCTGTACTCCTGGTGCAAACTCTGACTTCTGGTTGCTTGGTACGTTGATGCTTGGTATCTCGTCGATCGCAGGTTCGGTAAACTTCGTTGTTACCATTCTCAAGCTTCGTGCCCCAGGCATGAGCATCAACCGTATGCCTCTTTTCACCTGGATGATTCTGGTGCAGGCATTCCTGTTGCTCTTCGCACTACCTAGCTTGACCGCCGCGAGTGTTCTACTTCTACTAGATCGCCATGCTGGTACACACTTTTATGTAGCACAGGCTGGTGGTGACCCACTGCTGTGGCAGCACCTGTTCTGGTCCTTTGGGCATCCAGAGGTATACATTCTCATTCTGCCAGCATTTGGTATCATCTCAGAGGTGCTACCAGTCTTCTCGCGCAAGCCAATCTTTGGCTATACCTTTATCGCATGGTCTGGTGTGGCTATCGGCTTCCTGAGCTTCACTGTGTGGGCGCACCACATGTTTGCAGTTGGTCTTCCACCTATCGCACAGGCGTTCTTTGCCACCAGCACAACGCTGATCGCCATTCCAACCGCAGTGAAAATCTTCAACTGGATTGGTACAGTTTGGGGCGGTAAGCTCGTGCTTAAAGCTCCTATGTACTTCGCACTTGGCTTCATCGCCATGTTTCTAATTGGTGGTTTGAATGGTGCCGCCCTTGCTGTAGTGCCCTTCGACTACCAGATGACCGATAGCTACTTCGTAGTTGCACACATCCACTACGTGCTCTTTGGTGGTACGGCTCTCGGTATTTTCGCGGGTATCTACTACTGGTTCCCCAAGATGACAAACAAGTATCTGAGTGAAGGCCTGGCTCAAGTACACTTCTGGCTCATAATGATCGGCATCAACCTGACGTTCTTCCCCATGCACATTCTCGGTCTGTTCGGTATGCCACGTCGCTACTACACGTATCCGGGTACTGTTGGCTGGAACGAACTGAACCTGTTAGCAACAATTGGTGCCTTCATCATTGCTATCTCGATAATCGTGTTCCTATACAATGTCGTTATCAGCTTAAAGAGTGGCAAGCCAGCGGGTAGTGATCCATGGGATGCCTTTACACTCGAATGGGATACTACATCGCCACCAAAGAAGTACAACTTCTTGGAAATTCCTATTGTGCGTAGCCGTCGTCCATTCTACGATAAGAAGAATCCAGAGATTGCCGACTGGAAGACTATTACTCACTAACCTCTCTATCCGAATAAGTGAATAGGAGGGTGAAAGATACATGAATAAGAGGTCTATGGTGCCCCAAGAGCAAAAAAATAGCGCACAACAGCAAGAGGTGAAAACAGACGAGCAAGAGCGTGTGCAATTTGAGAATGAGGCAACGCAAGAAGCTTCTACTACTGAGACGGGCGTGCAAGAAAAAGAAGTTTACCTCGATGTTCCTTCTGCCTCTGGTAAGAAACGTAAGAAGAGGAAATTTCGTGAGCGACTTGTCTACGAGTCTGAAATTAGTCCAAAGCCGAGTATTTGGCCTCTTGCACTCGCCTTGTCAATTGCTCTGTTGCTCTTTGGGTTGATTTACAACGCGTACTTTCTGGTCATTGGCGCTGTTCTCGTCATTGTCTGTATCCTGGGTTGGGTTTTAGAACGTCAAAAGGCTTGATACGTGCCATAAGTATACACGTATCATCAAGATAGGGAGTCTGTTATGAGTACTGCTCACGGCGAACAAGTAAGAATACTTGAGGAGCACGTTGGTGAGGTAGGTCGAGGTATCAACTGGTGGGGCATGATATTTTTCATCTCCTCGGAAGCGTTGATCTTCGCTAACCTGATTGCTGCATACCTTTATCTGGAAATTCGCAGTAGTAGCTTGAAAAACTTCTGGGTGTTGCCTAGCGGTGGACATCTTGATTGGAGATATCCACTTTTCAATACTGTCATTCTGCTACTCAGTAGCGTTCCAATCATTTGGGCGCGTTCGAGTATTACAAAAGGCAACAAGCGCAAGCTTGTGCTTGGCTTGATTGGCACGATCATCATGGGTCTCATTTTCCTGGGTGGGCAGGTCTACGAATATGTTGGCCTCTTTGGTGAGAAGTTTAGCATTGGCTACAGCACCTTTGGCTCGGCCTTCTTCACATTGACAGGCTTCCACGGTATCCACGTCACCATTGGTGTACTCTTCCTGGTAGTCTGTCTTATTCGTGCCATTCGTGGTGACTTTAGTGACAAGAAGCATTTCGCTGTAGAAGCCGGTGAGATGTACTGGCACTTTGTCGATCTTGTGTGGGTCGTTGTGTTTAGCACTGTCTACCTCTTGCCTCTGTTACGTGGCTAGTGTGCATGCGTTTATACGTCAAGAAGAGAACTTGCCCCGGTGAGTTCTCTTCTTGACAAGTAATTTCCCTCCTACCCGTCTTTCCACTTTCAAGCCTCATAGAGTGTATATTATCTGGAATGTCTCTATCTTAGAAATTGTTTTCAAATATGATACAATTTCTAAAAGTAATGATGCAGAAATACAAGATGAGTTATAACAAGCATAGAACCGAAAGGAATGTAGGGATGAAAGAGGCAATGCGCAGAAGTGGCTCTGTGGTTGCAGTTCGTCACGAGGGGCCGCGTCGCCAGAGAAGACGGGTCGTAACCCACTGTTCCATTTGCAGTGGACGCATCTGGTTTCACCCTCTACGTGTTACAGAGCCGGAAGGAGTGCCAGAGCCGCGCCTGACATGGGCGCTTTGCAAACCCTGTTATCATGCTCTGGTGAATGAGATGCGTATATCACCCGTACGCTCCCCCCTACGGCTACGGGTAGCGGTTGGTATAGTCGCTTCTGAACGTTGGCCGCAGGCATACCCTACGCGAGTGCGTACCTACTTTGCAGACCGCAAGTGGTTAATCTTCATTGCAGTAGGTTTCATTATTGCTATGCTTGTCCACCTTGCCCTCATCGTCGCTATTGCTCCCCTACACTAAGAGAAATTTTTCAAGCATAGCATGCATTGTTAGAGCGCATTGACCCAAACGGGTCAATGCGCTCTAACAATGCATGCTTACATGAATAAACCTTGACCTCTACGCTAGAATATGAAAGAGCCTAATCTACATAATCAAAGACGACATGAGAAGGGGCTATTGTCTATGCAGTCAGGCGATGGGGATGGCATGGAACATACCGATAGAGTAAACAACACACCACGTGATGTAGTACCAGCAGGATTCACACAAGAATATCATGTGCTTGCAGAAGTTGCTGCTAATATGAGTAGTGGTCTACTCTTGCTCAACCAGCAGGAACATGTCAGCTATTCTAATAATAGTGCTCTGCGGCTCCTTACTCTTGGCAAGCACGATCTTACAACGTCACAAAACTTTGATGTACGCAAGCACCTACTATCAATCGCCTCTGACCCTGCCCTTGCCCAAATCGAACTTGATCGCGTCTGGAACCACCCTGACCTGGAATATTCGACTGATATAGCTGCGTTTGACGCGCTCTCTGACGCTGCTGTATGCTGGCTCCGTGTGCATAGCTTTCCCGTGCGTGACCAGCTCGGTCATTTACTCGGACGAGGCGTTCTCTTCGATGACGTAACGCTAGAACATTCAGCTATCGAGGGGCGCAGCGAAACATTAGCTCTTGCCGCCCACGAACTCAAGACACCACTCGCAATCATTAAAGGCTGTGCCACAACCTTGCTTGGCAGTTCAGCGCGTTGGGACCCCGCTATGCAACGCGAGATGCTACAGATGATTGATACGCAATCAGACCGTCTCTATGATGTCCTCAACACGCTTTTAGACGTGTGGCGACTCGATGCAGGAACACAAAACCTTCACCTTGCACAGGTGCATATACCGGAATTGTTACGGCAACTTCTTGAACGCTGGCAAAAACGTATCGAAGAGCATCCCTTTCAACTACATATTGCATCAGCGGTTCCCACTGTTGTATGTGATGCTCCACGTATCGAGCAAGCTATAAATCACCTTTTGAACAACGCCATAACCTATTCTCCTGCTGGTTCGCCAATAACTATCAGTGTTGAGTCAAACGATGTCGAGCTTCGTATAGGCGTTGCAGATGAGGGTGTTGGCATTCCCTCAGAACATCTTGATCGTATCTTTGATCGCTTCTACCGTATACAAAATAATGATGAGAAGCCAAGTGGAAGTGGTCTTGGCCTCTCAGCAGCACGTGCCACTGTTGAGGCACATGGTGGTAAAATTTGGGCTGACTCGCCAGGTCCTGATCGGGGAACGACAATTTACTTTACTCTGCCATTGTCACCCCGTATGCCTTCGACGCTACAAACGCATACTGCACTACAGAATATCGCGTCTCTGCAAAACGCTGTTGTACCCACAACACAAACGCTTCGTCCACAATCGTTCAAGCAAGACAAGCGAGTGAGCGTGTTATTAGCCGAAAGTGATGCACGCATGATACGTTACCTGCGAAACAATCTGGAAGAGCAGCAGTATCGTGTGCAGACGGTCAGTCACGGCGTACAATTTCTACGTCAACTGGACCTTGAGGAGCCAGACGTTATTCTGCTCTCGACGCGCCTCTCTGATATGAGTGGTATTGAGTTACTGCAACGCCTGCGCGAGTTCTCGCAACGTCCTGTTATCATGCTCTGCGACAACTGCGACGAAGATGAGCGCGTACAACTCTTCGATCTTGGTAGTGACGATCTCGTCATGAAACCCTTTGGTATGAAAGAGCTACTCGCAAGAGTTCGTGCCTTGCTGCGTCGGCAATCCGCCTTACCAGGGCAAGCACCTGCACAAGCCATCTTTACTACAGGTGACCTCGTAATTGATTATGCACAACACATTGTTACCGTACAAGGCAACATCGTACAACTTAGTCGTACTGAATACAAACTTCTAAGTACGCTTGCACAAAATGTTGGTATGGTTGTCACACATGAACTCTTACTGGAGAAGGTGTGGGGACCCGAATACAACCGAGATATCGACTTCATCTGGGTCTACATCAGCCGCCTGCGCCGCAAAATTGAGACGAACTCGCGCCATCCCAAGTATATCCTTACCATTCCTGATGTAGGTTATAAGCTAGCGAAACTGTAAGCTGTTTTGCTTTCGTTAGTTCTGTGTCTTCTCATTATGTAGCTCAAGAAGTTCTATTTCGGCTTCTTGTATTGTCTGCACTTGACTTATTCTATCAAGCAAATCTTGCAAAAGCGGTAGGGAGTTGATTTGCTCAACTTTTGCTCTCGCGATTTTCCCAAGTCCTGGAAAGCGCACTTGAACTACAGCTAAGATGCCCTGACGAATTCCTCGAATTTCTCCCTTTTCGAGTCCTTGTGAGAGTCCCTTTTCGAGTCCTTGTGAGAGTCCCTTTTCGAGTCCTTGTGAGAGTCCCTTTTCGAGTCCTTGTGAGAGTCCCTTTTCAAAGTATTCTTGCCCAAATTCCTCGTACACCCAAGTGTCCCGTATTAAGTCATGAAACATGCGAAACCTCTTTCTAAACCATTCTTGTGCCTCACCTCTAGGAAACGCTATACCACCTAAAGCAAATAAGATTGCTAACAACTCTGGCTCTTTAGATTCAATTAAACGTGAGACCATCGTATCAACAATTTCTGGTTGCGTCCCATTCTTTGTCAGTACGGCTAACGGTACTACTCCAGCTAGCCCTAATTGTAATAGTTCCTCTGCCTTAAGCTTGCTCAATTCGATTATTCCGTAATGAAAGCGACATATTTCTTGACCAGTTGGCAACTTTATGATTAAAGGTGATGTTGTCACATTAATATTCTTACGTAAGTATACAACACACGAATAGACAGGTAGATAATCATGTTCTTGACTTGCTAACGTATTATAAGCTCGCAATCGTTCTCCCATACGCATATCTGATTTGCTTTGAAATTCAATGTGAACCAGAAATGGCAAATTGTCTTGAGTTACTAGAAACAACCCATCTGCATACATTGTAATCTTAAACTCTTCCGATAAGCGGTTTTGTACAATCGCTTCCTGTAGAAGCCAAGAAACCAAATGTTGCGGCTTCAGTCTAATAAGCAACTTCATTAGGTCGTCCCACTGTCCAGGCATGACGTTTCCCCCTTCGATATATCTTTCACAAGCATATCATGTTTGTAGAGCTTCTACAAGAAGCAACCCATCTTCTTTGCTGCGGGAAATACCCTAGTGTAGTTACCTTATATTCTATTCAGGTGGTTGTAAGGAATAACATTCCGATATTAAACACTTCGCAATGTCTATCTTTTATGCTTTCCACTAGCGAGAAACGAAACACGATAGTACACGGAGAAAAGTGTTCATGTTGCAAGGGAAGAAGCCTACCGTTCTGCTGATAGAAGCAGATGCATCACTACGCCGCCTTATGACGCTTGGCTTACAGCATCATGATATACATGTTGTTGAAGCAAGTTCTCTTGCCTCTTCTCCTTGTGTAGAAACTCCTGATCTCCTCATTGTTGACGTGGATAGTGGTATTCACAGTGACTGGTCGTTACTCAACAAAGTACAGACGACACTAGCACTTGCTACGGTGCCTACCATTGTCCTTGCCTGGGAGCAACTTCCAATTATTTCCACATATACAACAACTACGGCGAAGCAGGCCCAAATCGCATACCTTACCAAGCCCTTCGATGCCCGAATTATGCAAGAGAGCGTTGACCAACTACTTGCTGTACGCGCCGCAAAAGAAGCTGCATTGCTCGCCCAAGCTGAAGAGGTACTTCTAGCAGCCTATAAGACACGGACTCCGCCAAGTATCTGGCCCATCATCACCGCCGTTGGACTCCTCATTACCTTCATTGGCATGCTCCTACAGGTTGCCGTCACCATTCTTGGTATTCTTATTGTTATCATTGCGCTTTTGTGGTGGACACTGGGAACAAAATCCGCTCATAGAGCAGTTGTGCTAGGATAGCACAATCCAAAAAATGTGACGATTTTTGCACTACCAACTTGCCATATTTTTTCCGCTTATTATGCTTGAGTCACCGATTGCTCTGCCTGTTCGTGTACCTCTATGTCTATGGAAAACCTGTTACAGGTACAGAAAGAGTCTCTTCTCGATGCCTACAAAGCCTTTGATGAGCGCGAAGATGGCTGGGTCAAGGTCGAACTTGTCCCCACAAAAATGGTGTAGAGAAATCTAAATGAGTACAACTGAAACCGTCGCTAGTGTTACAACGTGAACAAAAAGAGATAGGGATGCAGTAATAGACATCTTTGAAACGTATATTGTTCAGTTTGGAGGTACTTGTTCATGGCAAGTGAATCTAAGACTACAACCGATCACAAGACGATACAGGCATGGTCAGAGGCTCGTGGTGGAAAACCTGCAACAGTAAAAAGCACAGAAAAAGATGGTGAAGCTGGTGTGTTGCGCATCGACTTCCCAGGCTATAGTGGTGCGGGCTCGCTTGAGGAGATTAGTTGGGATGAGTTCTTTAAGAAGTTCGACGAGAAAAATCTCGCTTTCCTCTATCAAGGGCATACATCAAGTGGTGAAGAGAGCCGCTTCTTCAAACTTGTAAGCCGCGATACTGCCTCCGAAAAAGGCTCCAGTTCAGCACATCATAGCACGAAAGCTGAACACAAGGACGAGAGCAAGAGTTCAGTAAAGGCTGAGCATAAGGATGAAAGCAAAAGTGCCGCGAAAGCTGAGCACAAAGAAGATAGTAAGGCTCATAAGGCCGAAGAGAAGCCACACAAGACTACAAAAAAGTAGTAAAACACGTAGCGTACAAACAAATGGAGAACTCTCCACAGGGAGAGTTCTCCATTTGTTTGTACGCTACATGTTTTATACCCTACAACACTTCCTAGTGTCAGACCGTTACGCCAATAGCGTTGCAGGGGGAAACAGGGAGACCGCAAGGGTCTCCCCTACACGTCGGGTTCCACAAAGATGTAGGGGAGACCCTTGCGGTCTCCCTGCATTTTCATCAGTTTCCCTCGGAAGCACCATGTCTCTGTGGACAGAGACGAAAATGAAAATCGGCTATTTTGTGTAGAAGCGTTAGTAATAGGCGATTTTCGTAGGAAGGATGGAGACCTGTTTAGGTTGTTGTAAGGTGTCTTTGATGTACTGCAAGCCTGCTATCAGGCGCAAGCACCATAATCGGACTGATAAAATATACTATGCGAGAAAGATAGGTTATGAGCATCAATGGAAGCCAACAGCTTTGCACAGAATGATGACGAGCAGCTAGAGACAACAGATGTTGTGCTGGAAGCCTCAATTGTACAAAAAAAGCGCTCACGGAAGCGCAATATCACAATTTTTGTTGGAGTGACAATTCTCAATGTTGCGCTAATAGCACTACTCTGGACACAACTTATCACTCCCTCTCAGCAAGCAGCAACTACAAGTTCAGCTAGTGCTGCAGTAGTAGGAGAGTTCAATAGTCCACTTATTGGGAAACAAGCTCCAGACCTTACCGTGGCTGCTCTTGATGGCTCTTCTGGCGGGGCACATAAAGTACCTATCTCGCGGTTCAAAGGCAGTCCTATTGTTATCAATTTCTGGGCATCCTGGTGTCAGCCGTGCAATGATGAGGCACCTTTTTTGCAAAAGAACGTACCCATGTTGCAATCACAAGGTGTAAAGTTTATTAGCATTGATGCGCCTGAAAGCCAAAGCATTGCTGAAGCGTTTGCCAAGAAATATAATCTTTCCTATCCTAGCGTTCAAGATAACTTAACAGGCGCTACATCGATTGACTATGGTGTAACTACCTTCCCAATGACTGTCTTTATCAACCGCAGGGGCATCATTAAAGCGATGTGGAACGTACAGTTGAACGATGCAGGTCTCAAACTGGAACTGAGTAAGATCACGTCATGATACTGCTGGCCGTACGTGTGTTGGTACGTGTTGCGCATACAGTCGCGGCAGCAACCTGGGTTGGTGGCAGTATTATGTATCTGCTCGTTGTTCTTCCTGCATTACGTCTAGGAAATGCAACTCCTGCTGTTGCAGGCAATGTAGCAAATCTGTTTAAGCGTATGGTCAATGTCTGTATCGGTGTACTATTGGTAAGTGGAGCATATCTTACTTTTGACCGTTTGACGCAGACAACGCTCGGTTTACCCTACATAGTTGTACTGATACTTAAGATTGCGGGAGCTATCGGCCTATTTATTCTCGCACTCTATATTGGACAAAGTAATATTCGACGGCTAGCAAAGCGCACAACGCGCCTTTCAAAAGTCGCGCCACAACTGATGCTTGCCCTTGGCATAGTAGTATTTATACTCGGTGCTGTACTCAATCAATTATTCGAGTTGACAATCTCGACACATTGACGATAAAGAGAGGTTCCTAGCGTGCAACCTGCTATTAACGCACAAACACTACCTCAGCGTAAAAGGCGCGTTCCATTGAGCTTTTTACTTGCGGGCATCGCTGTTCTTGGTGCTATCGCATATCTTGTTTTCATCAACACACAGGTGAGCGCCGTCTACTATATGACTGTAAACGAGTTGCATAGTTGCACAACCTGTACAACACAAGCGGTGCGTGTAGCAGGAGTTGTGCAGACTGGTTCGATAGTGCGCGACGATGCTAAGCAACACATTTCGTTTGTCATTAACGATGGCAAAGCTGTCTTACCTGTAACGTATAGTGGCATCGTACCCGATATCTTTCGTGCGGGTATTCAAGTTGTGGTCGAAGGAAAGTATAGTGGACAAGGCGCGTTTCAAGCACAAACGCTGCTTGCGAAATGCCCATCAAAATTTCAATCGGCAACACCAACAGCGAAGTGACAAGGAATAATTCATCGTGTATTTTTCAGATCTCGGCATTCTCGCACTTATTCTAGCGTTGGGCTTCTCTGTCCTCGCTATGATCGTTGCAGGAGTAGGGGCAGTATATCGCACTCCTGCATCAGCACTTGGCTTAATTCAAAGTGCAAAAAGGAGTGTGCTTGCGGTGGCATTTTTTCTGCTCCTAGCCTCGTATGCATTGATTGAGTCATTTCTTAAGCATGATTTTGGGGTACGCTATGTTTCTGACCACTCTAGTTTTTCAATGCCGTGGTACTACACTCTCTCGGCCTTCTACGGTGGGCAAGAGGGGTCATTGCTGTATTGGGGCTTGATGCTAGCGGTCTTCTCGGCAATCTTTATTTTTACATCACGTCGCGTGCCCGCCGTACTCATTCCATACGTGATTGTAACGCTGATGGCTATCGAGACATTTCTGCTCATGGTGCTAACTTCCGTCTCGAATCCCTTTGCTCGGCTTCCTGGGCCTCCTCCTGCTGATGGAAGTGGACTCAATCCGCTGTTGATGGACCCTGGCATGCTGATTCACCCGCCAATGTTACTGATGGGCTATATGAGTTTTTCTGTGCCCTTTGCCTTCGCCGTTGCTGCACTTGCCACGGGTAAACTAGATAGCGAGTGGTTGCGCTCAATTCGTCGCTGGACGCTTGCTGCATGGTCCATTCAAACAACGGGTCTTATTCTTGGTGCGTGGTGGGCCTATCATGTTCTCGGCTGGGGTGGCTATTGGGGCTGGGATCCTGTAGAAAATGCGGCATTATTGCCTTGGTTGACTGCGACGGCCTTTTTGCATTCGACAATGGTGCAGGAGCGTCGTGGTATGCTCAAGGTCTGGAACCTATTCCTGGTCATAGCCTCATTCGCGCTCTCCATCTTCGGCACATTTGAGGTACGTAGTGGTATCATCAGTTCTGTGCATTCGTTTGCGTATTCCGCGATTGGCTCGTACTTCCTCGCATTCCTTGTGCTAATTATTGTTGTCTCAACAGGTCTCTTTCTGTATCGTTTACCAAGGCTCAAACCGGAGCAAGAGTTCGACTCGGTGATTTCACGGGAAGGCGTCTTTCTGCTGAACAACCTGTTGCTCATTGGTATTACCTTTGCGACGCTGTGGGGAACGATATTTCCGCTCATCTCCGTCGCTTTGCGCAAGCAGACGATGACGGTTGGCCCACCATTTTACAATAATGTCAACGGACCGCTCTTTGTCCTCTTGCTACTAGCGATGGGGATAGGACCTTTACTAGCATGGCGTCGTACCTCGCTTCGTTCGTTATGGCGTAATCTAAGTGTACCTGCTGTGCTTGCAGCACTGTGCGCCATAGTTTTGCCATTGTCTGGTATTACAGATGTACTCGCTAACATTGGCTTCTCAGTTTGTGCGTTTACTGCGGCTGCCATTTTGTATGAACTCTGGCGCGGTATGCTCGTACGTCATGCGCATGGAGAGCCATACCCTGTTGCCCTGTATATGCTGTTTAATCGCTATCGCCAACGCTACGGTGGCTACATCGTTCATTTAGGCTTGGCCTTACTTGCTGTTGGCGTAATTGGTTCACACTTTTTCCAGATACAAAAAGATGTTGTCCTCAAATCTGGACAAGAGATATCGCTAGCAGGCAACCGTTTGGTCTACTTTGGCAATCTTGATGACAAGCAATCAGATAAAGAAATCATCACGTCTCAACTGCAAATTTGGCGCGATGGTCATTTACAGGAATACATCTATCCGGGGCGCACCTTCTATCATAGTTTCCAGGATCAGCCCGCAAGTCAGATATCAATCACCTCTATTGGCTTGAACGACTTCTACGTTGTCCTGGAAAACTTTAAAGGGCCAAGCGAGGCTACCATTCATATCTATGTGAACCCGCTTACCTCACTCGTCTGGTATGGTGGCTTACTTATGTTGCTTGGTGGCATTATCTGCTGGTGGCCCGAACGCCGCAAAGTGATGGTGATACAACGCGTAGCACAACCCTCTCCTGTGAAGGAGGTGCTGGCTTGAAAAACGAGATGTTTGTAGAGACCGATGTATCGCGTCCTATTACAGAATCGACTGCTGAACGAGGACGCGACACATCGGTCCCTACACGGTCATTGTTTATTCTTATTGGTGTGGTCTTGCTGGTTGCAGCTCTTTGGTCTTACATGTCGTTTACAGCATCAACACATCAAACACTTGACCAGCATGTACAAAACTTGGGGGCGCAATTGAAATGTCCCGTTTGCCAGGGTGAGTCAGTTGCAGACTCTCCATCGGACCGGGCGCAAGAGATACGCGCTGTTATCCGTCAGAAGATACAGGCCGGCGAGTCAGATCAGCAGATTATCCAGTACTTTAGTGATCGTTATGGAGAGCAGATTGTGTGGTCGCCACAGTGGTGGGGCTTCTCGCTACTCACGTGGCTCGTCCCAGTTGGCTTACTGCTGAGTGGTCTCGTCCTCATCTTTTTCACCTTACGGGACTGGCGCACGCCTGCCGTTAACATGGCAACAAACGCCGTAAAGCAGGAAAGCTGTACAAATCAGCGTACAAGCAATGTTATATATGAGGAAGATGCAGTGCTTGCCGACATCGATGAGGACGAGCTAGCACGCTATCGAGCACAACTTGAGCGTGAGCTTGCCACTGAAGATGTGCTCTTTGAGCGACCTGTACATGATGAAAGACAAAAGGAGGCGCACTAATGCTCCTTTCCATTCTGCTTGCAATAGGGTTAGGTATTATTGGGATCACCTTTGTGCTCGCCCCACTCTATCATTATGTACCAGCAAGAACTACGAGCGAAGGCACAAATACAAGTGGAGAAGGCTTGCCTACGACAAGCAATGTAGCAACCGAACGTGAACAATCGGCACGAGGTGCCTTGCAGGAGATCGAGTTAGACTACCAACTTGGCAATATCTCAGAAGAGGACTACAATACGTTACGTGAACGCTATATGCGCCGTGCCCTGGTCGCGCTAAAATCTCGTCATGACGAGGGCCAGGATGTTGTGACAGTAGAGGCATATGATCGTGACAAAGAACTTGACGAACTCATTGAGGAGCAGTTGCGCAAACTGAAGGAACAAGGAACCGATGCAACGGATTGAACAGAGATACGCAAAAATCGAAAACACGAACACCTGTAGGGGCCATAATTCATTACGCCCTCATTCCTCCGCCATTATTGTACGGGGACGAGGGCGTAATGAATTATGGCCCCTACGGATGGTTGTTTATTCTTCAGCGTTGCTTCTTTGTATCCTGGCATTGTTTCTGTTTCTCCCTCTGCCCGCTTCGGCTCACACACGCGCTGGTAGTGGACGCATTACAGGACGGCTACTGGATAGTACAAAAAATAATGTGCCACTAGCAGGGCAACAGGTAACGCTTCAGGAGGCGCAAGGGGCTAACGCGCAAGACCTGGCAACCGTGAAAACGGATGTACACGGTACCTATAGTTTCGCTAATCTTGCAACAGATAAGACCATCAGTTATGCCGTATACATACGCTATCAGGGAGCGCAGTATGTGAGCGGCGTGGTTGCGCTTAACACTACTCCAACACAACAACTGAATTTGACTGTCTACGAGGCGACAACAAGTACTGCTAAGATTGCTGTACTACAAGGCACGCTTTTGCTACATCAACCTGATGCGCAAAAAGGCATGATGAACGTCTCTGAAATATTCTCGTTCAGAAACCTGGACTCGCATACCTATGTTGGCTCATTCGATACAAGTAAGGGTAAGCCTAATGCGTTGCGCTTCTCGTTGCCCGGTAACGCTAAAAATATCTCGCTGGGAACAGGCTTTGATGGTTATCATACGCTTCAAGTTGATTTAGGCTTTGCAACAGATGCCGCACTGCCGCCAGGAATTACACAGTTCTCGTTCTCATACCAGATTCCCTACAGCGCAGCGACGTATGATTTTCGTTATGTTACTGTCTATCCAACACTGCAACTATCGCTGCTGGTCCCTCCTACTATTCAGGTTGATCCTGGCTTCATGACCTCTGCTGGCGTCACAAACTCCGGCGATCATCAGTATCGACTCTTTAAATCATCGGACTTGCTTACAAATGATGAGGTTCACGTAAGCCTTGGCGGATTGCCAACAGCGGATACTAATAAGGCACCTCTTCTCAACATAAAAACCATCTGGTTTATCGTTGGGAGTATAGTGCTGCTCGCAATTATTGCCATTGTAGGCTATCTCTCTAGCTTTACGCGACGTAAGAAAACAACAGCGAAGCACGCGAAGGGCAAAGTAGTACATACTGCTACAAAAATAGCAAAAACTCCAAAAGTGCAGAAAGAAACTACTGTACCGAAAGACAAGAAAGAGGCACTTTTACAAGAACTGCTCGCTCTCGATAAATCATTCGAGTCCGGTAAACTCTCTAAAGCTGTCTATAATGAGCGTCGTGCCAAAACCAAAGCGCGTCTCCGTGTCCTGCTCAGCGAACAGGAGGCAGTACGCCAATGAACACGTTGTCCGACAACGAATTGGTTCGTAGGGGCCTCATTCATTACGCCCAAAAGATGGGTGAAGCTGGGCAAGCATCAGGGTGTGATACATCAGACCCGTACATAAACATCGTCGGTCTTAAAAAAACCTATGGTCTCAAACCGATTTTACGCGGAATTGACTTGACTGTGCAGCAAGGCGAACGTATCGCGATTCTAGGAGCTAATGGTACAGGTAAAACAACAATACTCCGTATCTTAGCTGGTCTAACAAAACCGAGTGCTGGAACTATTGTAGTCGAAGGTTTCGATATCCTAAAAGATGCGCAAGCGGTCCGACAACGGATTGGCTTTGTGGCGCACCAGCCCTACTTGTATGAAGAGTTGACTGCTGTGGAAAACCTGCTCTTCTTTGGACGGATGTACAACGTCGAGCATGCACAGGAACGAGCTATAACCCTTATTCAACGTGTTGGCTTAGAAAAGCGGATGCGTGAGCGTGTCAGCACCTTTTCGCGTGGACAGGTGCAACGCCTGGCATGGGCGCGTGCCTTATTGCATACACCGCGTCTGCTTCTACTCGATGAGCCTGATACCGGCCTTGATCAGGAAGGGCATATTTTGATTGATACCTTGTTACAGGAGCACACTGAGCGAGGGGGTACAACACTCTTTACAACCCATCAGCTAGAGTGTGCGTTGAATCTCAGTACCCGTATTGTGCTACTCAACAAAGGCCGTATCGTCTATCAGCAGAAAACAGCGTCTTTAGCGTTAGAAGAACTACAGCATGTGTATCAGCAGGCGGTGCTATCATGAGCACAAGCACAACGCGTACCTTTTTGGGGCATGTGTGGGCAATTCTTGCGAAGGATGTTCGGCACGAGGTGCGCAGCAAGCAGACCTGGACAAGTATGGGTATGTTCGCCCTCCTTGTGCTTGTCATCTTCAATTTCGCCTTTGACCTGCACGTCGATAACAAGTCAGCCGTTGCACCAGGAGTGTTATGGGTAGCCTTCATCTTCGCTAGCCTCTTAGGGCTAGGACGCACGATTGCAGTCGAACGTGAGCAGGGGTCGATGGATCGTTTATTGTTGTGTCCTGTTGACAGAAAAGCGATCTATCTTGCCAAATTGCTTGGAAATTTGCTATTTATCGGTGTAGTGGAGCTTATCGCGCTACCTGTATATGCGGCCCTTTTTGATGTGCCACTTTTCGCAGGCATGCTTATTCCAATAGTCTTGTTAGGCACACTTGGCATTGCTATCATTGGAACACTCTTTGCGACAATGGCGGCGGCGACACGGGCCAGAGAATTATTATTACCTATTCTGGTCTTTCCATTAATTGTGCCAGTTGTGATAGCGGCAGTACGTGCGACGGAGAACTTGCTGGTTCCCACATCCAACGAACCGCCATGGTTAGGACTTATCATTGCGTTTGACATTATCTTTCTGAGTGTCTCGACGCTCACCTTTCAGTATGTTGTAGAGGAATAAACATTATGGCTCTTGCAAATAAAGAGACAACAGGAGTTGCATCGCGTCGTGTTGCTGATAGTAGAGCAAGCAAAGAACGCCTGCCTCTTGTCTCGCTCATTCTCGGCGCTCTTGCCTTTGTTAGCATTATGACCGCTATCCCAATGGCCTTTTTATACGCGCCAACTGACCTTGTGCAGGGGCCAGCACAGCGCATTTTCTACTTCCATGTTCCCATTGCCTGGATAGGCATGCTGGCCTTTGTCGTCATGACTATTGCTAGCATCGGCTATTTGTGGAAGCGCGACGAGCATTGGGACTGGGCAGCGCGTGCCTCTGCCGAGATTGGAACGGTCTTTATCACGCTGACCCTTATCACTGGTTCTATCTGGGGACGTACAACATGGGGAACATGGTGGTCATGGGACCCAAAACTTACGGCTTCGCTTATTCTCTGGTTCATGTACATTGGCTACCTGATGGTACGCAGCTACATGGGTCGCACACCAGCTAGTGCGAATGCAGGGGCTGTACTTGCCATCATCGGTGTCTTTGATGTACCTATCATTTATGAAGCGGTCAACCTATGGCGTGGTCTGCATCCAAGTGCGCAAGTCGGTGTAGCAGGAGCCTTGCCACCAGAGGTTGTTATCACATTGATGGTCTCACTTGCAGGTTTCACACTACTCTATGCATTCCTGATGCTACAACTTTACCAATTTCAAAAATTGCAAACGCTGGCCCAACGCCTGCGTGCAACTGTAGAATACGACATATAAAAAAGAGGTTTACAATGCAAGCATATTTAGTCACGGCCTACGCAATCGCGTGGCTTGGTATCTTCGTCTATCTCGCGGTCGTTGCCTTACGTATTCGTGGTGTGCGTACTGAACTCGCAGCCGTCGAAGAACTGGTACGCGAACAACAAGAAAAACAGCAACAGCAAAACATACAATAATAAGGACAAAATGCTATGGATATCAAAGAACGTACAAACGAAATAAACACTTCCCTGGGCAAAACGTTGAACGCTCAGCGTAACCCTGGTTGGCAACGCTCAGCTATTCTTGTTTTTGGAGACATTATCGTCTTCCTCGTCTTTGCCGCTATTGGGCGACGAAGCCACAGTGAAGTGGGTGGTGTGTTTGGTATTGCCATTACTGCGTTACCATTTGCAGCGGCATGGTTTCTCGTTGCTCCCTTTGTCGGAGCTTTCAAGCGCAGCCTTGAGCGCAACACAGGCAAATTTTCGCTAAGAACTTTTCTTGCTTGGCTTGTGGCTTGGCCTGTTGCCATGCTGTTGCGTGGTGTCTTTGTCGACAAAGGTGTGCCACCCTTGAACTTCGCGCTCATCACGCTTATCAGTAATACAATTCTCTTGCAGATATGGCGTGTTCCCTTCTCCCTGTTCTTTAGAAAACGCTAGTGAAGCGGTATTGGGGCTTGTCCCTGACAAGCCCCAATACTGTTCAAAGAAGGAGAAAGGTTTCCCAACGGACGCCCACAAGGGGCTACCCTACTATAGAGAACGTGTGCGTAGCCACGCAAGAGAATATAGTAGGGTAGCCCCTTGTGGGCGTCCGTGCGTCCCTCTTCTTCTCCTGAAAGTGCGCCACGACATTCATGGTTCTGGGTGCTCCCTAGGAGTATGGGCTATGTGAACAGGATTGGGGGCAAGCCCTGTCACTACGATACGATGGACGGAGACGCCCCTGATATGCTCCTCGCCCGCTCGACGCACCCTTACACACCTTTTTCCGCTTAATATGGTGATATACTGATAGCACATGCTGTTCGTCGTTATCTCAGAAGGGACAACATTATGCGCTATCGTAACCGCAATCGTTATCGCAACCCTGGGCGTCGGCTTGGTGGCCTTATTATCTTCGTGATTATCATGATTGCTCTCTTTAGTGGAGGAATTGGGTCGAGTTTCTTTTTGCCGATTCTCATGGTGGGGCTTGCCTTTGCCACACTTATCGGCTCATTCTTCTCAATGAACCCAAGAGGCATCTATAGTGGTTTGTACGGCTTCGTATGGTTCATGGGTCTTGCCCTCTGCTTTGCTATCGGCTTTTGGCCCTGGATATTGTTACCAATTGTGATCTCCGCATTGCTTAGTATGCTTGCTCGTCCTATTATTGCGGCATTGCTAGGCTTAGGCATTTTTAGTGCGCTCAACATGAATCAGCCCCCACAACCGATGTATACACCGCCGATGCAGCCCTATCAGCCACCTGCCCAGCCCTATCAACCTCCACCGCAAGCATATGAGCCGTATGGTGAAGGCTATCAACCACCTACACAACAGCCCCCCAGCTATCAAGGGGGTGGAACGCAATACCAGTACCCTCCTACACCCTCACAATCATACGAGCAACCTCAATCACAATATCCTCCACAGGAGTTACCTCCTCAACAATAATTGTATAACAGCATAGAACGGGATTGAAGGGTAACCAAATGATTGCCCTTCAATCCCGTTCAATTTTATTACTACCTTCGTTATCATCACAACGTATATATGCTGACACAACCGTAAGAGGAGAGCGTACTACATAACGCTGAAGCAGGAAGGACGCAACTATATGAGCAATCAGGAACAGCAGTTTTATCCACCTGAAAGTTACCCCCCTGGACGCTATTCTCCACCCTCATCGAATCAATATTATGAGGGGCGTAATAGTGTGAATGTTGACCCAAGTGAACAGCAAGCGATGTACGGTGCCCCAGAATACTACACTGGTCGAGGTGAAAAGCTTCAGCCACATCCAGTGAGGCGCAAAGGTTTTCGTATACTCTGGCTTCTGCCTATTGTGTTGCTCTTCCTGATTGGGGGCATGAGCTACGGACTTTTTGGGTTTCATGAGCATTCCGGCAAACGAGAGTATAAGCAAGTTTTCAACATCGCTAATACACCAAAAATTATTATCAACGATAACGCCGGTACTATTCATATTCGTAGTGATGAAGAGAGCAGCAAGGGAAATACCATTACGATTCGTACAGACAAAAGCGGTGATTTCCAGCCCAACCCCATTGTGAACTACGATAAGGTGCAAGGTGTCATCAGAATCACTGCAACACAGCAGGGTTTTGGAGATAACAACGTTAATCTTGATATAACTATGCCAAAGACAAGCAATGTGCAACTCACTGATGGCAATGGAGATGTAACTATAAATGGTGTAACAGGCAGCGTCAACGCACAAACAACACAGGGTAGAATTGATGCGAACAATGTGAGCGGACAGGTCACACTTTCGTCAACAAATGGCGAAGTATCTGTTGAGAACGGGAATTTGAGTGGTCAGTCTTCTTTACATAGCGGCAATGGAGATATTCGCTATAACGGTTCGATTGACACCAATGGAAGCTACACGTTTGATACGGTCAACGGTTCCGTCGATGTGAGACTACCGAGCGATGCTGCGTTTCATCTGAATGCGAAAAGCACAATGGGTCGATACGAGAACGAGTTCCTCAGTAATGATGTTGGCAATGGTACACGTCCATCGCTCACCGTGAGTAGCGAGAATGGTTCGATTCACGTGGGCAAGAACGGGTAGTCTAAGCAAGAGAGTAGTATGCTGCAATGAGATATTGTTGGTCCTACTTACTTTGCCTCTATCCATGTACGCAGCGTCGGCATATGTTGATGATAATGCTCATACGAATTGCTTGCAATCACTTGCCACGGAAGCCAATTAGGGGGTATGTCGCGGAAACTTTTCGCATCATTCAGGTCTGCTTCGGGGAGTGCTTGTATCGCTTGGATGAGTTGCTCGAACACCATTTGTGCTTCGGCGCGTACTTCTTGAAGTGAGTAGTCGTGTTTTTCAGCAACCATTGCGGCGTTACGCTCTTCCAGCGATACCCGCCAGAGGGGAGACCCAACAAAGGCGCGTTGCTGTAAGATGCCCACTGTCTCACGTTCATACCACATCACATGTACGAGAATATCCTTGACCGACCATTCACCCGCAACTCCTGGTTGCACCATACGGTCCTCGCTAATCTGCGTCAGCAGTGACTCCCACTGTTCGCGCTCTGTGCGTAATGTTTCGATGAGTTGTGTCTTTTCCATGTTACTTCCTCCTGCTTATTGTCTTTGTATGCTCCCTCCATTATAGAACATGATGAGGACATATTCCGTCCTCTATTCATTAATTCTTTTACACCCGTATCTTTATCATAACCCAACCTTGCATAAAAGTACTGAGATATGAAATACTTGATAGAGGGGGTGTTTGTATAGATGTAGGCATCGATACAGAAAGAGTAGCAAAGAGGCAGAGACTATGGCAGATGCAACTTCTCACGAGCAAAGAGATCAAGAATATCGCGCTATGGAAAAGAAACTACGCAAACGTGAGAAACGCTTGCTTGAACGTTTACAAGAGGCACAAGTGGCTCAAAGAAACGCCGCTGAACGTTTTCAACGTGCAGAGGCGCGTCTGCTTAAACGCATGGCGCGAACACAGCGACTTGAGTCGCGTCTCGCAACGCTTCGTCAGCAACTAGAGACGTTTGCATCTTCCACCGTCACGATGCTGAGTACTGATATATCTCTCCGCTCAAGTGACAGTATAGAAGAACGTTCGCAAGTCAATACAGCGTCCAGTACACATGAAAACGAGACTGATGCAGTCGCAAAGGCTCGTGCGGCCCGCGCCGTTGCTGAGGCGACAGAGGCATCTGCACGTCTTGCGGTTGAGCGTGCGCTGCATATGGCAGTACGCTTAGAGCACATAGTCGCAGGTCGTCACCTCACGCAAGAACTTCTTGATCTTGAGTCAGAGGCTGCAAAGGCTAGTGTTGTAGCCCTTGATGCAGAACTCGCTGCTCAGGAAGCCGAACGCTTAGCCAGCGCAGAACCTATCGAAGTATCATTGCCTTTTGAGCCTGATGCTACTGACGATGCTGAAAATACTCCTCAAGTATCTGAGCAAGACACAAACGAGATCGAAACGCCTACAAATGAGATCGAAACGAATCTACACGGAGGTCTGCCATCTTCTACAGAGCGTGAACGTGTCGAAGAGATCGACGAAGATGAGGAGATGGTCGAAATGGTCGCGGCGATGATGATTGCCGATGTCGCAGCAGCGAATGCCGCGAAAGCTGAGTCACTGGCGGAAGAGGCGAGTGCTCGTACCGCTGAAGCGAGTCGCGTCGCACAAGAGGCCGATGCCGTGCTTGCGCGTATACGAGCTGCCATTCGGAGTGGTGCGGCATCTGGTGATGCAGCAGAGGCGATCCTGCTTGATGCGGAACGAGATGCCACCCGCACTCACGCGGTTCTAGCCGACGCGGAATCTGCCGAGGAACGTGCCCGACGTGCCGCTATGGAGGCCGAGGCAGAAGCCGAAGTTGCCGAGGGTATGGCCTTTGCAGCCGGAGACCACAACGAGCACGCCGAAATACGACGCGAAGAGGAGCCACCGTCCATTCTTGAGGATCAACCGCATACTGGCGATACAGGTGAGATTGAGCGTCTCAACGCCACTCAAAACACGACCGAGAAAAAACCGGAAGATGAAGATACTATCGAGGTACCCATTGTGCGTCCGAATCTGTAGGAACCGATGTATCACGTCCGCGTCGATGGTCGGAAAGCAAGAAGGACGTGATACATCGGTTCCTACTGTTGCCGAAGTATCTCTTCCACACGAAGATGTTGTTGTACAACGCTGGTCGTCGCTCATGCCAGGTACAATGTTACCGCTCATGCATGGTGGAATGTGCCAACTTGTCTTTGGAGGGCGCTCAGGTGGGCCAGCAGGACCAGATGTGCGCGATGCTGTGCTTCTATTTGCACAGGGAGAGCGGCGCATTGGCGACATCGAGTTTCATGTCCGTGCTAGCGATTGGGTAGCACACAAGCACAACATTGATCCGCGTTACAACAATGTTATGCTCCACGTCGTATTGCTCTGTGACGATCTCCATCCAACAATGCGCCAGGATGGATATAGTGTACCTGTGTGTTCATTGTACGACCTACCTATAGTCTTTAATCCTGGAGATAGTAACACGAGTAGCGTGGTTTGGCCTTGTCACACAGTTATGCGATGTGTAAGCCTTGCAGAACAGGAAAGGCTTTTACATCGTGCAGGTTTGTTACGCTTTGAGCAAAAAACACATGCCTTTGTCGAAGAACTGCATAGTGTGTCAGGTCTGTACGATAATTGTTTGATTCCAGCGTTAGCGGAAGCATTAGCCTACGGGCGAGATCGTGCATTTTTTCGTGCTGCTGGACAACGCTTGCTTGATCAAAATGCTTATGTTCCTGAACCACTCGGACGTACCTCCAATCCATCACCACTTGATGCAAAACGTCTGGACGTGCTACGTAAATTGCTTGCCAGAGAACAGAATGTATGGCAGGATGTGCAGGGTATTCTCTGTCAACAAGAACGTGCAGAAGAGACAACGCTACAAGCCTTACGCAATTATTTTTGCAGTGTAGGACTAAGCCTTGCCCGTACTGATATACTATTATGTAACGTTGTACTTCCCTTCGCCGCCGCTATTGCCCTCCTCGAACACAATACCGTGCTGGGAGAACGGGCGCAAAGACTGTATGAGATGCATCCAGGCTTATCCTCAAACACCATCACACGGATGATGTGTGTACAGCTCTTGCTTGCCAGTGAGCCACGTGGAAGTTGTAAGCAGCAGGGACTACAGTATATCTATCAACAAACATGTCAAGCCAAACATTGTGCTGAATGCATAATGGGAAGAAATATTCTATGAGTGAGCAATTCAACCAAGAAGAAATACAGAATATGAACACAGCGTCACAGGAGGGTGAAGAGCGACTTGCACGCTTCCTCGCACATGCCGGTATCGCCTCACGTCGTCATGCAGAAACACTTATTGCTCATGGTCGTGTACAGGTCAATGGGGCTACGATAACAACACAAGGAACGCGTATCGACCCCGTGCACGATCATGTGAGTGTTGATGGCAAGCTTATACATGGCGCTGTTGCGCATGTCTACGTACTGCTCCACAAACCCGAAAATTTTGTGTGTACGGTACGTGATGAGCGAGGGCGTCCAACCGTCCTCGATCTACTGCCAGCAGAAATGCGTAAACTGCGTGTTTATCCTGTAGGTAGACTTGACGCCGATACAAGTGGTTTGCTGCTTCTGACAAACGATGGAGACTTCGCCCAGCACGTAGCGCATCCACGTCACTCAACAACAAAACGATATGAGGCACGCGTGAAAGGCTGTCCCTCTTCTGATACGTTGAATGCATTGCGTACGGGGGTCGTAATTCCTGAAGATGATGGTGGGCAACACACAACCGCTCCTGCTGTCGTGAGCGTCCTGCGCCGTATAGGAAGTGATTGTCTACTCTCCCTTACTCTACACGAGGGACGCAAACGCCAAATACGTCGTATGCTTACCGTTGTCGGACACCCTGTATTAACGCTCACACGCGTTGCTGTTGGCTCTCTCACGCTCAAGGGAGTACCTCTCGGAAAATGGCGTTATCTGACTCAAGCCGAGGTAGAGGGGTTACGTTTTGATGTATGATATAATCCCAAAGCAGAACGATCACGTTACATGTACATGGAGGGTTCATGCACTGCACCTTGGGGCCAGGAAGAATTGCTATTGATGGACCTGCTGGGTCTGGCAAAAGTACCATAGGTGAGCAACTAGCCCAAAAATTGGGCTATCTCTATA
>JAABUQ010001079.1_pt1 | contig 61212 bp, 52 predicted proteins | sample 5560001 | NCBI WGS metagenome assembly JAABUQ01 (sample SAMN10711888, study PRJNA513371) | rock metagenome | isolation source: Antarctica rocks | place: Antarctica: Victoria Land, Finger Mt nord | collected 2015-12-18
TGCGGTTGAAGTCCAAGTTCGATGAGTCGAGTGTGAGTAGCATTGTAGTAGTGTTGCTCGGCCTCAAGGCGAGGATTTGGAAGACGTTCGACTTGTGCCTCTAACCCAAAGCGGCTGCTTTGCCGGAGCACCAGTTCTGCAAGTTCTGCCAGCGAAAATTGCTCAGTCATCTGATTAAAGACACGATACTCACCCGCTTGGGGAGGTGAGTCAATTGCGAGTTCAATACAGCTAATCGTATCTCGCAAGTTGATGTATCCGCGAATTTGCTGACCTGTACCATAGACACTCAAGGGATAACCCACAGCAGCCTGGATACAGAAGCGATTGAGGGCGGTGCCATAGATTTGATCGTAGTCGAAACGTGTTGCCAGCCGTACATCCTGAGCTGTTTCGTCGGTCTCAAAGCCATAGACAATGCCCTGATTCAGATCGGTAGCACGCAGTCCCCAGATTTTGCAGCAAAACGTGATATTGTGGCTGTCATGAACTTTGCTTAGGTGATAAAAAGAATTTGGCTGTTTAGGAAAAGGCAACACGTCCGAACGGCCTTTATGATGTATCTCAAGAAAGCCCTCTTCGATATCAATGTTCGGCGTCCCATATTCACCCATTGTACCTAGTTTCACGAGGTGACAATCGGGTGCAAACTCCTTCATAGCATACAGCACGTTCAATGTACCAACGACGTTGTTCGTTTGCGTGAAAACAGCATGCTTGCGATCAATCATGGAATATGGAGCCGAACGCTGTTCAGCAAAATCTACGACCGCTTCAGGTTGCAGGTCTTGAAAGACTTCTGAGAGTGCTTCATAGTCGGTAGTATCGGCAACACATATCTGAATTTCTCGTCCAGAGACTGCTTTCCAGATAGCAACCCGTTCGTGAAGAGTTTGGATGGGGATGAGACTGTTGAAGCCATACTCGAGGTCGAAGTGTCTACGTGCCAGGTTGTCGAAAATTGTGACATCGTGTCCTTTGCTAGAAAGAGAGAGTGCTTGAGGCCAGCCAAGATAGCCGTCACCCCCCAAGATGAGAATACGCATAGGTCCTCCACTATTGATGTTGAGATCATTGAACCTTCACTGGGAAGAGTTCGAGAGAGGATGGTTCTAGGGAAAGCCCAAAGAAGCATTTCTCAGATACACCTTAGCACATTTTTTGTCTTGTGTAGAAGATGAGTTAAGTCAGGACAAGAGAATGTCCCTCGGGACGCTATTATACGCGAGGGACATCCTCTTATCTCGATTGTGCTGACTTCTGTCTAAAGCTTACCCATCGAGTGTGCTAGTGTCGCCAACAGGTTCTCCGAGTTCGCGGGCGCGAATGACGCGGCGCATGATCTTTCCTGAGCGTGTCTTGGGCAGACTTGGCGCAAACTCAAGTTCGTCGGGGACGGCAAGCGCACCAACAGTTGTGCGAACATGTAGTTTGAGCTGCTTCGCCATTTCATCGGATGGCTCAAAGCCGTTTTTGAGGATAACAAACACTTTGACATGTTCGCCCTTCACCTCATCAGGTTTGCCAATGGCTGCGACCTCTGCAACAGCAGGATGGCTGACAAGACTTGACTCGATCTCCATAGAGCCAAGACGATGACCGCTTACCTTGATCACATCGTCAACGCGTCCCTGAATGCGGAAGTAACCATCCTTGTCCATCGTTGCCGCATCACCCGCAAAGTATACACCCTCGATAGTGTTCCAGTAGGACTCATAGCGTGCGGGATCACCATAGATGGTACGCATCTGGCTAGGCCACGGCTTGCGAACAATTAGAAAGCCACCACGATCACTGCCTACCGCGACACCGTTCTTGTCTACCACTTCGGCTTCAATAGTTGGTAGAGGACGACTAGCACTCCCAGGTTTCAATGGTATAGCAACGCTTGGACTAATCAGGATGGAGCCGGTCTCGGTCTGCCACCATGTATCCATGATGGGAAGTCGATTATGTCCAATATTTTTGTAATACCACATCCATGCTTCTGGGTTGATTGGCTCACCAACACTGCCGAGAATATGTAGACTTGAGAGATCATGCTTGGCGGGCCACTCTTCACCAAAGCGCATCAAGCCACGAATGGCGGTAGGTGAGGTATAGATGGTTGTCACTTTGTATTTCTCAACGATGCTCCACAAGCGGTCAGGAGCAGGATAAGTTGGCGTACCCTCGAACAATACGTTTGTGGTGCCGTTCATTAATGGACCGTAGATGATGTAACTGTGGCCTGTGACCCAACCAACATCAGCGGTACACCAGAAGATGTCGCTCTCCTTCGTGTCAAACACGAACTTGGTGGTGGCATAAACACCAACAGCGTAGCCTGCATGCACATGTACAACACCCTTTGGTTTGCCTGTACTACCACTGGTGTAGAGGATGTAGAGCATATCCTCGCTATCCATTGGTTCACAAGGCACAACGATGTCTTCTGGAACGTCTGCCAGGAGATCGTCTAAATAGACATCACGGCCCTCCTGCATTGCAACTTGAGTACCAAGTCGCTTGACCACGACTACTTTTTCGATGGTCGGCGTCTCGGCAACTGCCTCGTCGGTAATCTTTTTCAGTTCGATATGTTTGCCACCACGATAGTTGCCATCCGCGGTAATCACCACTTTCGCTTGCGCGTCGATGATACGGTCTCGCAATGCGCTAGGAGCGAAACCACCAAACACGACGGTATGCACTGCGCCAAGACGCGCAACCGCAAGCACTGCCGCGATTTGTTCCAGGATAGCAGGCATATAGATGGCTACACGGTCTCCTTTTTGCACGCCCAGGTTTTGCAAGCCCTTTGCGAAACGGTTTGTCATCACAAACAGTTCTTTGTACGTGAGCGTGCGGCTCGAACCATCATCACCTTCCCAGTAGAAAGCGACTTTGTCACGTGTTGACGTGTTCATATGCTTGTCGAGGCAATTGTACACGATGTTGAATTTGCCACCTGTAAACCACTTAAAGAAGGGCTTTGTTGTCCACTCAAAGGTTTTCTGCCAAGGCTCAAACCAGTACAGTTCTTTGGCCTGATCTTCCCAATATTCAAAGCGGTTTGCTAACGACCATTGGTAGAATGCATCGTAATTGTCAAAGCCTTTTGACTTCATGTAGGCCGTGATATTGGCATTACTAACAACGTCATTAGAGGGGGGAAAAATACGTTCTTCAATCAAAATATTGTCAGTGTTTTCAAAGCTGAGATTACTCATAACTACTTGTTTGCCTTCCTTTTCATAGTCAGACATCTTTGTTTACCGTGAACATGAAAACTGTAGCACATTTCTCTTGTAGCCTGCAATTTGCACGATACGAGAGATCATAACTGTACGTTCAAAGCTTCAGGCATAAGCATAGAATCTGTTTATACCTGAAGCTTCTAGAGAGACACAGGTTAAAGAAGCATGCTAATCTACCGCATCGGGAATATTGGAAGCGCGAATGGGCCGCGACTGGCGCTCAATACACCTGCTAGTGCGTTATACCATGCAACAATAGCTGTGAGAATACCCAGATAGCCGCCAAGTACACCAGTACCACCACCAAATTCTCCAATGGTAAGGAGTAAGAATGTAAGAAAGAGAAGACCGAAGAGAGCAATGAGTCCACCATTCGTTCTTAGCGTACCAAGAAACATGATGAGAGTGAAGATGGTCCAGCCAAGAAGGAAGTAACCAAAAGCGGTGTGGCTGGTAATCCAATTAAACTGTACACTCGCACCAACAGCCATCCAGAAAGCGCCATAGGAGGTAAAGGCGGTAGCACCAAAGGTGTTTCCTGTTCTAAATTCCCATATACCCGCAAGAAGTTGTGCAAGACCACCATAGAATAGAGCAAGGCCAACAACAATCTTAAGGTCTGTGGCTGCGAGCAGTCCAGCGTTAACGCAACTGAGGACGAAGGTTGTGAGCGCGAAAGCACTGAGACCGAGGGGGCCAGGGTTAGCAACTGGAGATACAGCCGCTGACGCTACGGGTCCTTGTATTCTCTCTTCTGCATATTGAGCCATTTGAGTGTGTCCTACCTTTCATGAAAACCAGCAATACATGTACTTTTTCTGTGTACGAAGCAGGCTTTTCCCTGCCTGAGCTGCTTTGTGTTTTGTAAGCAACGGTGCTTACAGACCATGAAGAAGGATGAAATCGTCTCCGCTATTGTGTAGATGACCAGAAAGGATTGATGATAGAGATGCTCCTTTCTTAAACCGTTATTTCTTAACCGTTAGTAACTATGGTGAGCGTTATTGTGTTAAAGGTAACGCTCACATACAAGTATACCATATCAGTAGTATCTATATATATACTATTTTACGTTCTCGACTGATCGAGATGATGCTACCTCCGTTTGTACCATCTTTCGTTGTATGCCAGCCTTGCATGATTTTTGGATTAAACGGCACAAAGAGCAGTAGACCAAGTGCACCAATCGCTAACCGTATAAATACAAGAGTGAGCGGTGACATATCGGCAACAGCAACCTTGATGAAGAGAAATGAGGCACCACATAGTGCCGCTAATAAGAATAGGACAAGATATTCTTTTGTGCGCACGATGATACTCCTACTGACTAGAAAAATACATCGTATTACAAGAGGGGATACTTTGTGCTTAACTTTGTCTGGTACCTGAGGGGAAATGTTCAATGGATCGTAGGAGCCTAATTCATTACGCCATTGGTTGTGATGATAATGGAACTGATGGGCGTTTGATGCGGGGAGTTTTGCGTTGCGGGTCTTGTGGAAGGGGTTCGGCTTGACTACGGGAGACTTTTTCACGAATAAGCGTTATCTGTGAATGAACTGCTTGGCGGGACTGCTGAAGTTTACGGGCAATTTCGGAGGGACGTTCATTGTTGATGAGATAGTGACAAATGACGACTTGTTTTTCTGTCAGGTCAATACGTGGATGATCGAGGGCGGCGCGTGCGAGGTCTTCTAGTTCACCATATTTACTGCGTCGGTAGTGATGGAGGTCATCGAGGGAGAAGAGCCATCGGTCAACAATACGGACACCGGAGATACGTCCCGCCTCAACAAGGTGCATAAAGTGCCAGTAACTGAGGTCTAGCTGCTTTGCCGCTTCGTGTGTCGTTAGCATACCGTTGAGATGTTGTAGGTTACTCTGTAGCTCGTTGCTCCTAATCGTCATGTCTGACGCCTTTCTTAACGCGGTTTTTTCATGCCGTCGTATGCTGAAGTGTCGGGCAAAGACATACTATGTCGTCTTGAGTATACCATAGAAGTGTAAGTTCATGCAAGATAAGAAAGCTGAACAACAGGGTGGGGGCCAACGGGCGACCACAAGGGTACGCCCCTACTATAGCATCAATATATTTTGTACCGATCATATTATATAGTAGGGGCGTACCCTTGTGGTCGCCCGTCGTCTCTTCAATGAACTTTTAGATAGCCCTAACTGAACAATATTGAACTATCTGCCTGTTGGAAACATATTTTGCAGACGCATTGCGAGCATCATGTCGCCAGTCACTTTGACTTTGCCGGTCACAAATGCGTTCATAGCATCGATTTTACCCTCTGCGATGGCGAGCCAGTCGGTATCTTTCACGTTGAAGGTAATGTCGGGCTTTTCCGCAGCCGAGCGAATGAGTTCACATGTTTGATTGGCAATTTTTAAGACCCATGTACCAGCCTGTTCGCCACTAATATTCCACTGGAACGTCTTGTTCAGACCAGTCGCCGCCGAAGGATTAAATATGCTCTGCATAGTCACGAAGCTCTCGTCAACTGTCATTGTTTTGCTCCTTCTTTTGAGTACAGGATATGTCCCTGTTAACACGAGTATAGTATAACAGCCAAATTAAAGAGATGTCTAGTTAACCAGTTGACGCACGAAACCAGTAGGGCTGTTGCAAAGTTGGTTGAAGTCGACAGTGGTGGCATGACAGGGACAAGCCCTCTCACTCCTCTACGACTTTGCAAGCGCGATGAGTCAGGGACTCAGAGAAGATGATGAAAGTCGAATATTTCACGCATTATCCTTCTTTTCGGGCGACTTTCGAAGGAACAGCCCTGGCGAGAACAGTAGTACGGCTTGTCGCTTGCGTTCTCTGATGATATCCTACAGAGGAAACATATTTCATTTCACGAGAAGTACAAGGAGTTTTTACATGGCAGGCACACCGATTATGCGGAAGGTAAAGGTAGAGGGGGGCAACCTCAAATTTAGTTCTGCCCATTTTATTACCTTTGGAGGCAAGTGCGAACGCTTGCATGGGCATAACTATGGTGTGCTGGTTGAGCTGGTAGGAGACCTGAGCGAGGATAAGGTTGTCTTTGATTTTACAATTTTGAAGCGGTTTACACGCGAAATTTGTCAACGCTTAAATCATCGCTTTTTGTTACCGCTATACAATCCTCATCTCGAACTGACCTCCTCCCCTGACGAATGGGAAGTTCATTTTCAGCAGAAACGTTATGTGTTTCCACGCAGCGATGTGGTGGAACTTCCCATTGACAATTCAACGGCTGAGCGGTTGGCAGAGTATATATGCGGCGAACTACGTACAATGCTTGCTGAACATGATCTCTCGCGGTTACATACCATTATGGTCGGCGTCGAAGAGGCGCCAACACAGATGGCTTACTATCAAACGTCTTTACATGATGAATAGTCTTGCGTGTACCTGCTCCAATCGTGATGCCATCGGAACGTTTCGCACCATACACACGGAAAAACCATTCATCGCCAGGTAGCAAGCTTCTAAGCCGCTGACCTGTGACACCTCCAACCGAAGACCTGCTGCTCTCTCTGCTCCTTCGCACCGTTGATACAACTATTATACCCTTGTAAGAGGCTTCTTCCCCCATGCAGTCACGTGAGGCCAAATCGCACAGAAATTGGGCTGCTCCATCTCTTTGCAAAATTGGTGATAGAGGGCATCGTATTCTTTCTTGGAGATCCCTGTCCACTTTTGTATAAAAGGGCGCATTGCTTGATACCCATGTCTCATGTCTTCATTGAAAAGCTGTCCTTCCGGTGTCCCTGCCTGAAACTCCAGCAGGGAGGCTTTGGTCTGGACATCCTCGCACCAACTGTTCGTCAACAGTTGTGCGAGATGATTGGTCAACCCTGTACTTTCCTCTGTAAACAGATTTCCCGCCCGATACAGGGCTTGAACGCATATCGCATTGAGTTGGATCATCGCTAGGCTGGTGCATTGGTGACCAGTCTCACACTCCGTCACGCGAATGACCCCACCAGGACGCGCGACCCGCTGCATTTCCAAGAGCAGGTTGGGCCAGTCCCATGTCCGCACATAGCTGATACCAAAGCGCAGGTTAACCAGATCAAACGAGTTTTCAGGAAAGTCGAGTCCCTGAAGCACATCCATCTCCCGAAACGCCATCCGCTCCGCCAGACCCTGCGTTTGGGCCTGCTCACGGGCGTACTCAAGCCTGTGAGGGTTGATGTCAACACCCACCAACTGCATCTCAGGGGAAATCTGAGCCACATCCAGGAGCCACCCGCCAGAACCACAGCTGACATCGAGAATCCGCTGAAAGCTGCCTGGATCCGCTTGCTCTGGAAGCACGCCACCCATGGCCGTTGTAATCATGCGGTCCTGAATCACCAGACGGTGAAGTTCTGCCTCTTTCTTACTCTTGTATATGACATAGGTACTAGGCTTATCGCCCTTCGCGGACTTGTTATTGGATGACATAACGACCCCTCTTCTCTTGTGGTCTCATCGATGTATTCTGCTTGTCCGACAACACCCTCTCGCTGTCTCGCAGCAGTGAGTGGATCGCTATCACGAGAGACGGTACCGCCAATACAATCGCTGTCGAGAAACAGAGTGTTGCCGTTCTCTCCCTGTTCTCTTCAGAGCATACTCTATATTTCCAGTTACTGCAACTACGACACACCGTTTGTGCCGCTTACACGTCTTATGCTATTCAACTTACGCCAGAGGTTTGTGATAAAATCATAGAAGCGTTTCATGAGCATCTCCTTTTAGCTTTCCTTTTAAACAGGCTTTGCATATTGAGACTCAATCTTTCTCAAACATACCACGCTATTTTAAAGGAGCAAGTGTCTGTGCTTTTCTCTCTTCATCCATTCTCCGAAATAGACCTCGATGCCGTCACTGAAGTTGTCAAAGCAGCCTATAACTTACCTCACAGTCGTAAGGATACGCTTCGTCAATATCTTAAGCTACAACCTGATGGTGCTTTTGTCGTGAAGGATAATGATACTGCCATCGGTTTTGGTGCGGCACTCGATTATGGCCCTTTTGCCTATATTGGGTTGATGTCCGTCCATCCATCTATGCAAAAACGGGGTGTTGGACGATTACTCATGGATACTCTTCTAACATGGTTAGCGGAGCGTGGGTGTCAAACGGTGCTGCTTGATGCGAGTCAGGCTGGTGCGCCACTCTATCTCCAATATGGTTTTGCAGAGGATGATAGAACGTTGGATATGCGACAAGTACAAAATATAGTACTGCCTCGTACTCATTCCGCACGGGTTTCGCGTCTAAAAGATACGGATTTTGCGAAGCTGGTTGCCTTTGACACTGCGCAATTTGGTGCATCACGCGAAGCATTGCTGGCGGCGTATTGTACGGATGACCCGCAGCGCGTGTTTGTTACTCATGATACGAACGGAGATATTACTGGCTATCTCATCGCACAAACACGCACTATCGGCCCTTGGGTCGCTCGTTCGACGAGAGATGCAGAACAGTTGTTACATCACGCACTAACACTTTCTTACAGCGCAGAGCCTATGGTATTTGTTTCTGCGCAGCATTCTAGCGCGTTAGCCCTGCTTGCAAGATATAGCTTTACCCGCACACGTTCATTGAGCCATATGCGAAAAGGTCTAGTAGTAGAACGCAATCGCGCTACGACATTATATGGACAAGCAAGTTTAGGCTTTGGTTGAATACAGGGTTACAGAAACGTTATATAAACGTATAGACTTATATAGTTTTATAGAGATTTCTTGTATTTTTTCTTGATTTTGCTATAGTAGATAAAGTAGTAAAAACTACTATTGACAAGTGACCTTCTTTTGACAATGTGTTTTTATGGATCAGAAAACTGGAAAACATGACGGAGTATTCAGAGCGGATACCAGCCCACCAGCATGAAGAAGAGAACCAGTTACATGACCTCCAACTCGATGCCGTACAAGTTATTACTACTTCTGTACAAGACGATTTAGAGGCCCGTACTCGTCTCGTTGATCTCATTGTTGCTGTCAGTGATGCCCTTATATGGAAGGGTACACTCCCTGCAATATTACAGCGATGTTGTGAGGCACTTGTCGAAACTTTAGGCGTTGCGTTTGCACGTATCTGGACGCTTAATGAGCAGGAACAGATGCTCTACCTTCAAGGAAGTGCTGGTCTCTACACGCACCTGGATGGTTCTCACAGTCGTGTTCCAATGGGGCATTTCAAAATTGGTCTCATTGCTACCGAGCGGCTTCCACATCTCACAAATGCAGTTATTGGTGATCCGCGTGTGAGCGATCAGGAGTGGGCCAAACGGGAAGGCATGGTTTCTTTTGCAGGCTACCCACTACTTATTGAAGGGCGTATGATGGGTGTGATGGCAGTATTTGCACGTCATCCGCTCTCATCGATGACACTAGACACGATGAGAGCGGCAGCCAAAGCTATTGCATTAGGCATTGATCACAAGCAAATTGAGCAAGAACGGGAACACTTGCTACTCACTACTCAACAAGCAAGGGAGCAAGCCGAGGATGCTCTTGCGGCTCGCAACGCTTTTCTTTCCAGTGTTACTCACGATTTAAAAACACCTCTTACATCCATCAAAGGCAATGCTCAAATGCTACAAATGCGGGTTCAGCGTGGTGCTCTCTCATCTCCTGAAGATATTGCACGACTGCAGCAAGGTCTTACAACCATTGAAACATCAGTCAATAAGATGAGAACAATGATTGATGATCTTCTCGATCTAGCGCAGTTGCAAGCAGGCCAAAAGCTTACCTTTGATACAGGTGAAGAGAATTTTGTGGCTCTCGTACAGCGCGTTGTACAGGAACAACAAGCAACAACGACACGGCATCAGCTTGTATTTAAAACGTCCATCTCCGAACTGCTTGTCTCTATCGATGCGACGCGTTTAGAACGTGTTTTAGGCAACTTACTGAATAACGCTATAAAATACAGTCCCGTGGGAGGGGAAGTCACTATCAGTCTCTCTCAGGAGCAGAGAGAAACTTCTAACTGGGCAGTTCTGGAACTACAGGACCAGGGGATAGGTATTCCTGCCGAGGACCTGCCGCATATTTTTGAACCATTTCGACGTGCGGATAATAGTAAGGGAAAAATTCAAGGAACAGGTATTGGTTTGACCAGTGCGGCTCAAATCATTGAACAGCATGCCGGAACGGTAACTGTCAAAAGTGAAGAGGGTGTGGGAACACTCTTCACCATTCGTCTCCCCTCACGTTTATGAAAAGGTACTCTTCTCGCTCTCAGGGACAGCCTGTTCCTGAAAGCATCTCTGAAGGGGAAACGTCCGCGATCATCACGCCACAGCAGCCGGAAAAAGGTCTGCTGCGCGCTTTTACCTCGTTACGTCAGCGCAATTATCGTCTTTTCTGGTTTGGTCAGATGATCTCGTTGATGGGTACCTGGATGCAAAGCATCGGGCAAGCCTGGCTGGTGCTGGTACTGACCCATAGCTCCTGGCAACTCGGTCTGGTGGGCGCGCTGCAATTTCTGCCTGTACTGCTCTTCTCGATCTTCGGAGGGGTCTTTGCCGATCGCTGGCCCAAACGGTGTGTCTTGCTCGTGACCCAATCGACGGCCATGATCCAAGCTCTGCTCCTCTGGGCGCTGATAGCTACCAGCACAGTACAACTCTGGCACCTGTATGTCCTGGCAATACTGCTGGGGCTTACAAACTGCCTGGATACACCCACCCGCCAGGCGTTTGTCGTCGAGATGGTCGGGCGCAAGGACTTGCCCAACGCCGTTGCCCTGAACTCCTCCCTCTCTACTCTGGCACGCATCGTGGGTCCAGGTCTTGGAGGTATCATCATTGCGGCCAGTGGGGTGACCATGCTCTTTCTACTCAACGCGCTCAGCTTTCTCGCGGTGATTGTGAGCTTGGTGCTGATCAAGAGTCACGAGTTGCACGCCCAGGTGCTTCAACATCCTAACGGAGGCGAACAGCAGAAAATCTGGCAGAGCCTGCGCGAGGGCGTGAACTATGTCTGGAAAACGCCTGCGGTTTTGTTGGTGATCCTCGTCGTTGGTCTGGTTTTACTTTTTGGTAGTAACTTCAACGTCGTGCTCCCACTCTTTGCCACAGACGTACTGCATGTAGGAGCAACGGGCTTTGGCCTTCTCTCTGCTGCGATTGGCGTTGGCTCGTTGATCTCGGCGCTGTGGCTGGCCTGGGGCAACCAGAAGCCAACTATCCGCCGTGTGCTGATCGGGACGCTGGTCTTCGGAGTGTTGGAGGCAGCTTTTGCTATCTCGCACATTTATCTCTTGTCATTGGTGCTCATTGCAAGCGTTGGCTTTGCAGAGACATCCTTTGCTCAGCTTTCCATTACGGCGCTCCAAACGGTTGCCCCGGACCACCTACGCGGGCGTGTCATGAGCGTGTATGTGCTCTTCTTCGACGGAAGTGTCCCGCTAGGATATCTACTGATGGGCTGGTTGTCGGGTCTCTATGGAGCTTCCATCGCACTACTCATTGGTGCTCTTCTCTGTCTGTTAATCGCGGGAGCGGGATGGGTATGGCGGAGACAAGCTGAGACGGATGTGGCAGAGTCAGCACACCTGTAAATATCTACTCAAGAAAACTTGCTATCTTTAAAAGCTGTAGCGACATGTTATACTTAAAGTAGTCCTTGAATATATCAAAATGCTGAGAAATTGGAAGGAGGAACGCCATGCCTAATTATAGAGAGTGGATTACATCAAATCCAAATGTGCTCTTTGGAAAACCAGCAATTAAGGGAACCCGTATTCCTGTTGAGCTTATTCTTGATGAGCTTTCAGCAGGCACAACATTTGATGAGCTACTTGAATCATATCCTCGCCTCTCTCACGAGGCGATTTATGCTGCCCTTTCGTTCGCGGCTGATAGACTAAGGTCGGAGGTGACTTACCCTCTGGACCAAGCGGCATCATGAAATTTATGTTAAAGCGACACCCACGATCTCTTTGATGTCTTCCACGCCCTCCCTCTCTAAAAATGCCTCGATACCTTCGACAACCTCAATGCCCACGCGTGGATTTACAAAGTTGGCGGTACCGATTTCGATGGCAGATGCACCTGCCATGAGAAATTCAAGCGCATCCTGTGCGTTTCGTATGCCACCGAGCCCAAGAATTGGGACGTTGGGATGAGATGTTCGTAATGCTTGCGCCACTTCGTAGACCATACGTAGAGCGATTGGCTTGATAGCAGGACCCGATAGGCCGCCTGTTCCATTTGCAAGCGTATGTTTGCGCGTAGAAATATCTATGCTCATACCTGTGATGGTATTGATTAATGAAACGGCGTCGGCCCCAGCTTCTGCTGCTGCTAGAGCGGTCGGATGTACATTCCCAGTATTGGGTGAGAGCTTTACGATAAGTGGTAGTGTTGTAGCTATACGAAGTGCGGCAGTTACCTCGGCAACGGTTCGCGGGTCGGCTCCAAAAACGGCTCCTCCGGCACGCACATTGGGACAGGAAACATTGACCTCAATGCCTGCAACGCCCGCTACACCTTCGAGTTGCTCGACAATGCTCACAAACTCTTCGATATCTTCTCCCGCGATGTTGACGATGACGGGTGTGTCCCACCCTGCCCAGATTGGCGCATATTTAGAGATGACCGTGTGCACACCTGGATTTTGTAGGCCAATAGCATTAAGCATGCCTGCCGCTGTTTCTACGGTACGTGGCTGCTCGTTGCCTCTACGAAATCGTAGTGTTGTTCCCTTAGAGATGACAGCACCGAGGCGTTGCACCGAGGCAATTTTCGCGTTCTCAACGCCGTAACCAAAAGTGCCTGACGCCATCACCACAGGATTTTTTAAGAGTAAGCCGCTTTTATGCTGTGGAGCTAATTCTGTTTGTAGTTTCATAGTATGTTACTTATGCATTTCAGCGATAACTGTTGATGGCATCTCGGAGTTTTTGTGTCGCATCTCGCGCTGCTTGCGCAAAATTCTCATCTTTAGAGGCATAGATAATATCCCGCGACGAGTTGATTATCATGCCCAAGCCGCGACTATCTTTTCCTGCACGCACTGTGGCTTCTATATCGCCACCTTGCGCTCCAATGCCTGGAACTAAGATAGGCATGTCTCCTACAATTGTTCGTACTTGCTTGAGTTCAGAGGAATACGTTGCGCCAACGACAATTGCACAATTACCGTGTGTGTTCCACGTCTGTGCGATATTGCGAGCAACAACTTGATACAGTGGCTCTTGTTTATTCCCTATCAACAAGCTTTGGAACTCGTTGCTTCCAGCATTTGATGTTTTCACTAATACAATGATACCCTTGTCTCGCCGTGCAAGAAAAGGGGTTAACGCTTCTTTGCCGAGATAGGGATGGACAGTAATAGCATCAGCACATATATTGTCAAAGGCGGACTCTACATAGCCACGATTGGTGTTCCCGATGTCTGCTCGCTTGGCATCTAAAATCACAGGAATGCACGGGTATGTCTGCTTTATATACTCGACAGTCTTCATTAATGCTCGTGTTCCTGCATCATCTAGTGCCTCATAAAACGCGGAGTTCGGTTTGTAGGCACAAACAAGGTCATGCGTAGCGTCGATGATCTCACGATTGAACGCAAAGAACGCGTCCTCAGACGATACGTCTTGGCGTACCTTTGCGGGAAGTCGATCATACACAGGGTCTAGCCCGACACAGACACATGTATTTTCTTGCCAGCATTTTTCTAGCATAGCCATAAACGTAGGCTTGGTGGCACTCAACTCTTGTTCTTGCATATTATAATGCCTTTTGCTTTGCCAGAAACATGCGCCCATTACCTACACTTGTATTGATGGGAACCTGCTGTTTACAGAAAGGACAGTCCTCTTGTGTATAGGTTTCCAGATCGAGCGTGATAAGTGTATGAATTGGCACATTTCCTACATCTTTTGGTTGTACATTGCCGCGGTTGCAGAGTGCGCTTACGCCCATGACGTTACCGCCATGCCGACGTACAAGTTCAATTACTCTACGCACCGAGCCACCTGTGGTTAATATATCTTCAACAATCAAAATGTTTTTACCTGGAATATGCTGGTCATAGCTTCGATAGAACGCAAAAGCCTGGTCGGAACCCTGCTCTTTTTCCGCATAAACCGCCAGCGTTTCGCCTGTCGCACGCTTATTGTTGAGATGATGCGCCGTCCATTGAGACAAGACTATGCCACCAAGCACCGGACCTACAACAACATTTATCTGGTTCGCATCATAGGGTTGCACCATGCTTTGACAGAACTGTGAGATGATGCCGGTATGCAGATATAAGGCATCTTTATTGATATAGACAGAGCTATGGCGACCAGAGTTGTACACAAAATGACTATCGGTGATGATAGCGCCTGCGTCTACAAATCTCTGCATAATTTCTGGATCGTTCATGCATACCTCTCAACGCGACTACCCTGAGCAACACCTAGAATGTTGCCGTCTTGATATACCATCGTACCACGTAGGAATGTTGCTACTGGTCTACCCACAAACTCTCTACCTTCATAGGCTGACCACTGATTTTTTGTGAACAGGTCTGCTTTTCGCACCGTCCACGTTTTTGCAGTGTCAACGGCGACAATATCGGCGTCTTTTCCAACAAGCAGGCCACCCTTTGAGGGAAAATCAAAGATATGTGCGATATTCTGTGAAGTCACTTGCGCGATACGTAGCAGGCCCTCCTCAAGTGTCTCATGCCCAAATTGCTGTATCCAGCCACTGACAAGAATGGGCAACGCCTCCTGAAAACCTGGAATGCCCGATGAGACCTCCCAGGCACTCTTTTTGTGCTTCTCTGCAAGTGTGTGTGGCGCGTGATCGGTAACAACGGTGTCGATTTTTCCCGCGCGCAGAAGTTGCCAGAGGTTTTGCTGCACCTCGGGGCTCCGTACCGCGGGTGAGACGTTGATGAGGTTGCCGTGCGTTGCATAGTCGTCGGTGTTGAATGCGAGATGGAAGGTAAGTACTTCACCGTACACGTCAACGCCTATGCTGCGACCAAATGCGATTGCGGCAAATTCCTCCGGCGTGGATTGATGCAACAGATACAGTTTCACATCAAAGTGCTTTGCAAGCGCAATCATCTCAAGCACTGACGTCAGGACGACAGTATGATTTCTCGCCTCACTCCACGCAGCGGGATCATTCCGTTCCAAGATAGTGCGATAGTGATGCGTGAAGTAGTCTACCAATTCTTGATTTTCCGCGTGTATCAGGGCCATAATGCCACGCTCGCCAAGTATCTCGAAGATCCTGGCGATGTCGCTGATATGAGCTATCGTCGTGGGCGTGGTAGCATGACCAGCAGCGAAGATTTTGACGCCTGTAATCAGACTCTTATCAATTCTTTTCAGTTCCTCACTATCCTCAAGCGAAGTTCCCATGTTGATCGCAAAATCTGTATACGATTTTTGCTCATAGCGCTGTATCTGCTCTGCTACACGCGCGGCGGTTGTCGTTGGCGGCTTTGTGTTGGGCATGTCAAAGACGGTAGTATAGCCTCCGGCAAGGGCTGCACGTGAACCATGGGCAATGTCTTCTTTGTAGTCCAACCCTGGCTCACGTAGGTGTCCATGCACCTCTAATAGCCCAGGGAGTAAATACTTTCCACGAAAATCATGCGTTGGGTCTTGTACAAACCCTTCCTCTATCCGTTCAATTTTCCCGTTCGCGACATGAATTGTTCCCTGCATTATTTTGTCGGGCAACACAAGAGAGCCAATAAGTGTTGTTGACATATTATTCATAACTCTCACTGCTATCACCATCTACATTTATTGGTATTCGTTCCATGATTTTATGGGGATGGTTGCGAGATCTTTCTCGACGATGGCTTTTACAAAGAGACGCGCTTGTTTGACTTTAGTGAACAACTGGATGTTGTGGTCAACAGCGTAGCGGCGCATAACGTAGTCGTCGTCAAATTCTTTTTTGATGTAGCCATCGACGATGTTGATGGCAAGGTCGATTTTGTTGTCACGGAAGTACGTCAACACGTTAGGCGAACGCTCTTCATGAATTTTGTACAGCCTGGTGGCATCAATGCCGTGCGATTGCAAAAACTCACACGTCTTCTCTGTGGCATAGAGGGGTATCCCCAAAGTATGCAGTTTTCTCGCACCCTCTAAAAAGTCGAGCTTTTTCTCCTTGCCGCCAATACTAATAAAGACGCCTCTCGTTGGTACAGAGCCGCCCGTGGCAATAATGGCTTTGAGATATGCCTCCTCAACATCGTTTCCGAAGCATGCGACTTCACCCGTTGAGGCCATTTCAACACCTAGCACAGGGTCTGCTCCCGATAGGCGCGAGAACGAGAATTGTGGCGCTTTCACGGCAACAAAATTTGGTGGGAGAAGAGGAATAACGGGAATGTTCTCTTCAAACAGCGCATCCACGAACAAGGCCATGAAGTTGACACCAATCACCTTGGAAATGAACGGAAAGGTGCGTGACGCTCGTAAGTTTGCTTCAATGACATACACCTGATTGTCTCGTGCCAGGAATTGCATGTTGAACGGGCCAGTAATGGCGAGTGCCTTTGCGATGGCATGTCCCACATGCTCTACCTTTGCCCGCGTCTCAGCATTGATATTTTGCGGTGGTAGCACAATGGTGGCATCGCCGGAGTGGACACCAGCATTTTCAATATGCTCCGAGATGACAAAGGCTTTGATTTCACCATGCTGTGCTACCGCGTCAAGCTCAATCTCTTTGAATTTCTCAAAAAACTTGGAGACGGTAACGGGATGCTCTGGCGAGACTGCCGCCGCCTCTTTTGTGTAGCGCACCAACTCTTCTCGCATATAACAAATGTTCATTGCGCTTCCAGAGAGTACATAGGATGGTCGCACAAGCACAGGATAGCCAACACGCTCGGCAAAGTTCGTAAGTTCTTCAGTATCGGTGAAGCTGTTCCACTCTGGCTGGCGAATGTTGAGCGTATCAAGCAAATTAGAAAATTTACCACGATCTTCGGCACGATCAATGTTCGCAGCATCAGTTCCTAAAAGTGGAATACCGTAGTTTTGAAGCGCTTTAGCACGATTGTTTGGCGTCTGCCCACCAACAGAAACAATGACCCCATAGGGCGACTCAAATTCACAGATGTCGGTGATCCGCTCGAAGGTAAGCTCTTCAAAGTATAAACGATCTGATGTATCATAGTCGGTCGAAACCGTTTCGGGGTTACAATTAATCACAATAGAGCGTTTATTGTGACGTTGCAGTGCCTCGATAGTACTGACACTTGTCCAGTCGAACTCGACGGATGAGCCGATGCGATAGGGGCCGGAGCCAAGAATAACTACTCCTTCGTCGCGTATCGGCTCTACATCGTTATGGTGTCCGTTATAGGTCATGTAGAGATAGTTTGTGTCAGAGGGAAACTCGGCTGCCAGTGTATCAATCTGGAAGACGCTTGGTGTCACGCCAAGGTCTTTACGAAGTTTGCGTACCTCTAACCCTGTTCTACCTGTCAAGACGCCGATACGCTTGTCCGACATGCCCATCTGCTTGAGTTCCCAAAGCCTGGGGGCAGAGAGGTCCTGGCTGGCTTGCAGGTCATACTCGGCATCGACGATACGTTTGATTTTATATAAGAACCAGGGGTCAATACCGGTGATATCGTATATTTTTTCGATAGAGATACCAGAACGCAGGGCCATTGCCAGCGCGAATATACGTTTTGGTGTGGGCGTGTAGAGATATTTCGTGATTGCATCATGTATCGTTTCGCTACTACCAAAGACTTTTTCCGAGGTAGCGCCCTCAATGTCCAGGTCCAGCATGCGAATAGCCTTTTGATAGGCCTCCTCAAAGGTGCGCCCAATCCCCATCACCTCACCAACGGATTTCATACCTGTGCCGATGGTTTCATCCACGCCCTTGAACTTCCCCAGGTCCCAGCGTGGTATCTTCACCACAAGGTAGTCCAGGCTTGGCTCAAAACATGCCTGTGTGACGCCTGTTACCTCGTTTGTCAGTTCGGTTAAGCCATACCCCAGCGCTAACTTAGCCGCAACATAAGCAAGTGGATACCCTGTTGCTTTACTGGCAAGGGCTGAACTACGAGAGAGACGCGCATTGACCTCGATGACATAATAGGTAGAAGTCTTGGGGTCGAGCGCGAACTGGACATTGCATTCTCCGACGATGCCCAAACTGCGGACGATCTTGATTGATGCGGTACGTAGCTCGTGATATTCTGCGTTTGTGAGCGTCTGACTTGGAGCCAATACGACAGACTCACCTGTATGAATGCCAAGTGGGTCCATGTTCTCCATGTTACACACGGTGATACAGTTATCATAGCTATCACGCACCACCTCGTACTCGACCTCTTTATAGTGATGCAAGTATTGCTCGACAAGCACTTGTGGTGCGAACGCGAGCGCACCACCAACAATCTGCTCTAGCTCTTCTATATTCTGTGCAATACCTGACCCCTGCCCACCAAGCGCAAAGCCAGCGCGAACCATCACGGGAAATCCGATTTCTCTGGCAATGGCAAGCGCATGCTCAAGTGCTTCAGCACTTTTGCTTTGTGGCGTTGGAATGTTGATACCACCAAGATGTTGCGAAAACTCCTGGCGGTCTTCGGTCAGGATAATTGCCGAAATGGGCGTTCCCAACACCTGCACGTTGTATTTTTCTAGCACGCCGCTTTTGAACAACTCGATACCGCAGTTGAGCGCGGTCTGCCCACCGAAAGAGAGCAGGATGCCATCGGGTCGCTCCTTTGCGATAATTCTCTCAACAAAAAAGGGCGTGATGGGCAGAAAGTAGACTTCATCTGCCAGGGCTTTTGACGTTTGAATCGTTGCGATATTTGGATTGACAAGCACGGTGCCAATGCCTTCCTCGCGTAACGCTTTAAGTGCTTGTGAGCCGGAGTAGTCAAACTCTCCAGCTTGTCCAATCTTGAGTGCGCCCGCTCCCAGCACCAACACCTTGTGTAGTGTTTTCACGTATTATTTCCCTTTTACCTTGCCTAGAAAGTAGTCAAAAATCCACTCGGTGTCCTCTGGTCCGGGCGTTGCTTCTGGATGAAATTGGACGGAAAAGAAGGGCAAGGTGTCATGTCGCATGCCTTCGCTGCTGCCATCGTTCGCGTTGGTAAACCAGGGAGCAAACTGCGCTGGAAGCTTTCCTACAGCAAAACCATGATTTTGTGTCGTGATATAGCAACGCTTTGAACCCACTAACAAACACGGCTGATTCTGGCTACGATGCCCGAATTTGAGCTTATAGGTATCACCACCTGCAGCAAGTGCTAAGAGTTGATGGCCTAGACAGATGCCAAGCGTCGGAATTTTCTGCTCCAACGCTGTACGGATGGTCTGAATGGCCTTCTGCGCCATCTTAGGATTGCCGGGACCATTAGAAATCAAGAGACCATCAAAGTCAAAGCCGCGGGTTGGCGAGAAGAGATCGTAGTCCCAGGGAACAGTTATCACACGAATGTTACGTGCAAGAAGCGCTTGCACAATGTTAGCCTTCGCACCACAGTCGAGCAGGACAAGCGTGATATCACCGCTGCCATCCACAGAAACGTGGGGATTAGAGACCTGGGCAACGAGATTGTCAGTGTTCGGGTCATGAAAGGGAATATCGGAGTCAAACACGATTTTGCCGAGCATTGCACCATGAGTACGAATGTGTTTTGTCAGAAAGCGCGTATCTTTGATTTCCAGTGCGGGAACTTTTTGCTCTTGCAGCCACGTTCCCAGGTTCATGACGCTTTGACGATGTGAAGGCTCATTCGTGTAGTTTGAGACAATAAGGCCAGAAACTTGCACTCTATCGCTTTCCCAATGGGAACGATCAGGAACACCATAGTTGCCGATAAGCGGATAGGTCATGTTTAGAATTTGACCCGCAAAGGAGGCATCCGTCAGGGCTTCAGGATAACCAACCATACCAGTGCTGAAGACGACCTCACCTGTGGTTGCTCCTTCGTAGCCAAATGACATCCCTTCCATGATAGTCCCGTCCTCAAGGATAAGCTTGCCGTATGTGGGTGCTGTCTTCTGGGTAACAGTATACATGGGTTTTTCCATCGTTAGCAAATTATTTTGTATCATCATTTTTGAGATGGATGTCCTTTCAGTTATGCCTTTCCAAGCACTAATGCAAGCAAAGCCATGCGTATATAGAGACCATTGCGGATTTGTGAGCGGAGATACACGGCACGTGCGTCTCGATCAACCGAGGGTTCAATTGTTCCCACTCTTGGCAATGGATCCATCAAGATCATATTTTTGCTGGCGCAGCGTTGCATAAGTTGCGGTGTGACTGTAAACGTCTGCTGCGCGACACCATTATAGTCTTCGAGAGATGCAAAACGTTCTTTTTGTATCCGTGTCCAGTACCAGAAATCGCAGTCGTGCGGTATCTCTTGTTCGCTTGCGATTTCAATAATAGTAATACCACGTGCGCTCAGTTGCTGAAAATCCTCACGCGGCAGTTGTAAGCGTTGTGGTGAGAGCAAGTATACAGTATTTTGTTTGAAGAGCGAAAGACCTCTTATGAGCGAATGAATGGTGCGGCTATTCAATACGTCACCAACGAGCAGTCCTGTAAGGTTATCGAGCCTGCCAAACGTTTCATAGAGTGTATAGAGGTCGAGTAGCGTTTGTGTTGGATGCTCATTGTTGCCATCACCAGCATTAATGATAGGCACAAATTCCGCTGCCTCTGCCGCTTGCTTTGCTGCACCAGCTATCTTGTGACGTAACACAATCGCATCTGAGTATGCCTCAAAGACGCGAATAGTGTCTTCAAACGACTCACCTTTATATACGGAGGTTACAGTTTCAGGACTTTGTATGTCAAGCGTTTGCCCACCTAGCCGTTTGATGGCTGCCGCGAACGAGCCAAATGTTCTGCTAGAGGGCTCGTAGAAAAGCAGCGAGGTTATTGTGCCAGCAAGCAGATTTGATGGTACACTATTAACTGCAATATGTTTCATCTCATGCGTTAGAGTGAAAAGCTTATAAAGGTCTTTCTGTGAAAATTGATCGAGAGAAACGATATCTTTGCCTTTAAAATTTCCATCTATACGTGTACGCAGGTGTCCAGCAGAAATTGTGATAGTGCTCATAAGTTCACTCTCCTAGAGAATAAAAAAGGTCAAAAAAATTCCTCACCCCTGAAAATGGAATGAGGAAGGAAAAGAGCTTTCTTGAAAAACGCCATCTGGCCCATCTATAAGATGGGTTATGCAGCAGTACATTCTTTGTATTGTTACTTGTATTGTTACAATCCAGATGTTAGAAGTCATGATGATACACGCCTTTTCATAGCATAAGATTACTGGGATACATGTTTCAAATTGTTAGAATTATACCTGCTCTGTCTTCATCATGTCAAGGGAAACAAAGTTCTGAATTTTCAAGGGGCAAGTGCTGTTCTTGCCCCTTGAAAATTCAGAACGCATATGATTATTTAACTGCGACAACTGTTACATCGAAAATGAGTACAGAATTTGCGGGAATAGGGCCATTTGCCTTGGAGCCATAGGCTAACGAGGGAGGAATAATGAGGCGGCGTGTACCACCAACTTTCATACCAACTAATCCCTCGTTCCAGCCTGGAATAATTTGTGCTTGCCCAAGGGGTGTCACATCATATGGCAGACCACCATGATCGAAACTACTGTCAAATTTTTGACCTGTACTTTGTAGCCAGCCAGTATATTCAACAGAGACAGTGCTTCCCGCTTTTGCTTCAGCACCGGAGCCAACTTTAGTATCTATTATCTGTAAACCATCAGCTAGTTTGGTGGGAGATTGTGTTACAACAGGAGGCTTTGTAGGACCGGATGTGGGTATTGGTGTACCAGCATATACTGTACTCACCGTCCGAGCAGCAGAGGTTGCCGATGCTTGTATGCCAGCGGTAACTGAGGCATTGGCCTGCGCAGTAGACTTCAATTCTGCTTTTGTCGTACTCGTACCGGTTGCAGCCACCGCGAGAGTCTGCTGACGGATTGTATATGCTTGATATTGGGTAATACCAACAATACCTAATACAATTAGGATTATTGCCACAATACTACTCAAAATAATCTGTTGCCGCCTCTTTCGACGCGCGATGCGCTGCAAACGCTCCTGTTGGCGTTGTCCAGGACGATTAAGTTTTTGCGTTGTTTTGTTACCATCGTTCGCGGTCTGTGCCATTAGGCTCTTTTCTCCTTATAATACTTTTTGGCTAATTTATTGCACGTCGAGGTTAACATCTTTTTGTAATTCTGACAAGGGGTAATGAGGTCAGAAAACGGATGCGTGATGTTGACACATCACGCATCCGTTTTCTGACCTTGAAGCCAAATATGTTTTATCACATCAGATGAGGCACCGAAGAATAATACATCAAGTACGTCGTCTTCAGTCCAGCCATATAGCGAGGGATGATTGAGGTCGACGGCGACGAAATCAGCAAGCATTCCAGGGGCAAGTATACCTGTCTCTTGACCAAGAGCAACCGCGCCACCATGTGTACCGATATCGAGTAAGAGTGGACCAGGCGAGGCGAGTTGTTCACAGACGAGAACACGACGGCGTTGATAGCGCATGCGTGCAGTGTATTCCGCCCAACGCAACTCCTCGATAGGGTCGAGCCGCGTGTTGCTATCTGAGCCAATGGCGAGCAGAATGTCTTTTTTCATGAACTCATCATATGGCGCAATGCCATCGCCAAGATCACCCTCGGTTGTGGGACACACACAAACCGTACAGTTGTGTTTCGCTAACAAGGCAAGTTCGGTTTCGTTGGCGTGCGTTGCATGAATAATGGTGGTAAGTGGTCCCAACACGCCAAAGCGTTCCAGTAGTTCAATAGGAGTACAGCCATATGTAGCTTGACATTGCTCAATCTCTGCCAACTGTTCGTCGGCATGTACGTGAAGAGGCAGGTTGTGCATACGGCTATAGTTGGAGATGGCGCGAAACCAGTCTTCCGGCACGGCACGGACAGAGTGTGGAGCAACACCTATAGCAACCCCTTGAACGCGCAAATCCTCGACGCGTTGTAGATAAGCATCCACTGAGGCATCACAGAAACGGCGTTGCCCCTCTTCTGGCGGCTGGTGAAAGCCGCTTTGTGCATAGGCAGTCAGCAGCAAGACGACGCGCATACCTGCATCACGTCCTGCGGCTAGCACCGCCTCGGACATTGCGTTGGGATTGTCATAGGGTTGTCCGTTAGGTTGATGGTGGATATAGTGAAACTCGCCGACAGTGGTATAACCCACCGAGAGCATCTCACGATAGGTACGTAACGCACTCTCATAGAGACTATCGGGTGTGAGTCGTTGCGCCTCAGCATACACCGCCTGTCTCCATGTCCAGAAACTATCGTGCTCAGCGAGTGGACGATGCGTGCGGCCTCGTAACGCACGCTGAAAGACGTGGCTATGGGCATTGACGAAACCAGGAAGCAAGAGCATGTTGGGGAGATGGGTGAGCCTATCAGCAGAAAGAGTTTGTAGTACTTCGCTGTTTTGCCTCTCAAGGGTTGCTATACACCCCTCATCTGTGATTGTGACCAGCATATTCCGCTCTATACCTTGTGGCGTGTAGATATAGTCAGGAGCAAGATATTTCATGTCTCTCTTCTTCGTTTCTTCAATTCATTCCAGGCGTGAATAACATCCTTTAACGTTTTCTTTGGATAGACCTCTTCACTATATCGCTCAGCAATAACATCCTGGGCCATGCCCATATTTCCCTTATAGAACTACTACGGAATTGCAAGAAGAACAAGAAGAGAACGGGAAGCCATATCCACACGCCGCGTAAGTACGCCCAACGAAATGCAGATAGGAAGGGGACAAAGCTGTTAAAAACACCCCAAACAACAAAGCAATATGAACTTAGTAGGCAAAACGCGAAGATGCGTACTGCAAGAGCTATATTTACGTTACTCCACACGCCGCTGTCCTCCGGTTCGCTTGCCTCTATAAGGGCAAAGATGCCAAAAAAGGTCACAGCATACCAGGGCCAGAACCATGGCGCACCGAGCAGACAGTAGAGAAACCACGCTATTGCCGTCCATCGTATAAGCTGTAAAAAGTTTTGTAGACGGTGACGTGTGAAGAGAGCCTGCCAGCAGAGAAAGGCATAGGCGAGCACAAATGCTCCTAGACTAAGCGTATGCGCTACGCGCTCGGCCCGTGAGCCAATATCAGCCGCTCGTGGATGTCCTAGCAGATGGCGTATAGCATTGTACAATTGGCCGACAAAATCAGGTATGGAGTTTTCGTTGCGAAACGTGCCGGGATTCACATTAAGGAGGTTCAGAATGGCACCACGATCCCAAAACGGTGCGTAGAGCAGGACAACCGTTCCAAGATAGACGAGCAAGACAGTGCTCAACGCTCGTTTGCCCTGCGGTTGTAACCACAAGAAAATAAGCAAGCCTGGGAGAAGTAAGGCTGCGTTGGCTTTTAAGCACGTGGCAAGCGCAAGCATCAGCGCTACACATGCATAAGAGAGTAGCGAGGTACGGCGTACAAGAAACCAGAAAGCTAGCAGAATGAAAAGCAACATCACGGTATCATTATGGGCATTGACGCATGCCTCAAACAACAGCAGTGGATTCCAGGCAAATGCAAGGGTTGCTAGCACGCGTGTGCTGAATCTGTCTGTTCCATGTATGTGTTGCAAATGTCTACTGATCGACCACACCAACAAGGTAGACCAAAGGTGTGCTAGCAAGCCCAACAAGCGGAATGCTAGCACCATAACGGAAATATTTCTTGTGCCAGATATAAAACTGGTACTCCATTGTAGCAAACTACTTAGCAGAATCCACGTTGGTCCATAGGCCGAGGGCTGATCTTTCCAGTACAGATATTTATACACTGAGTCTTTAGCAACGGGTAGTGCTGCTAAAGGATTGAGATGATACAGTGTCTCCATACGAGCATACATGATATATGAGAGCAGGTCTACTGAAGTTACGATAGGAATGAGCATGCAGATGATGCCAAGCAGACATGCAGATATAAGAATAAAGCGTATGCCGACTCTTTGCGGAAGATATTTCAAGGCAAGGAAATAACAAAAAAAGAGGAGCAAAAACGTACAGAGGAGTAAACCTGTCTCTTGCCACGTTCCTACTGAAGTGGGATACGGCAAGTATCCAAACTTTGAGAAAAGAAAGGGTGACAGTCCACGGCCCGGAAATAATATCCGACTAGGCTGAAGAAAACGTTGACTAAGCGGAATAAGCTGTGCAGAAGCGAAGTATAGACTACGCAGGGGAAGTACTGCGTCTACGATAATCCAAGCTGTTGCCATTCCTAGTAGGAATGCACATGGTACGATAGTGTGGTACCTATGCGTTACAGATGTTGTGCTACTGTTTTTTGACTGTGCCACTAGCATAGATGAATGTAACCTTTATCTCTTTTCTTCTTACAACGACTTTAAGATGTCGAAGGCAACACTTCGGTAGAGGTTCGCTGAGATGACCGTCTTTGGCTATTTCTTATAAAAGGATAGAGGCAGAAGACAAGCAACGGTGGACCCCAGATCCAGAGTCCCCGAAGATACAGCACTGGTGTATTGAAAAAGAGATGAATGAGAGCAATATGTGGCGCCCACGTGTAGAAGCAATACACACTAAGCAAGGTAAAGGCCAGGGTACGCGCAACTAGCGATATGCGCAAGAAACCCAACCATGAGTCACGCTCTATCTGGTCGGCCTCGACAAGCGCGAAGAGGCCAAAGAATGTTACCATATACCAGGACCAAAACCAGGGTGTACCAAGCAAACAGTAAGCAAGCCATGCTAACATCATCCATCTCACAAGTGCGGGTAGTGTGTTAATGGAGCAAGGGACAAGAAGCGCACGTACACAAAGTACAGCATACACGATAAGAAAGAGGATAGTGCTGGCAATGTGAGAACTATTCTCTATTGCGATACCTGTAGGCCTCGTTGCAGATGGAATAGTGATATGTGTATAGCCGGCATAGAAACGCACCAAAATCTCATAGAGACTATTTGCATCATGCGCTGTGTTAGGATTGATCAAGAGCAACTGTATAATCTGCGCATGTTGTAAAAAAGGAGCATAGAACAGCAGAATAGTGATGCCACAGACAACTGCGACTCCTGCAACATTGATGACACGCTTCAACATGGATAGGTACGTGCGTTGTGTCCATACGAAGAGGAAGAAGCCTGGCAACAACAAGAGAAAATTCACCTTAAGACAAATTGCTGCTGCGAAGGCAACTACCGCAAGAAAATTTGCATAGCGTGTTGTTTGGAGTCGTGGAAGCAGAAGCCAGAGTGTAAGCAAAAGCAAAAATAAAACTGTTGTATCGCTATGAGCATTGATACACGCTTCAAAAAGTAATGCTGGATTCCAGGCGAAAGCTAGTGTTGCTTGCACGCGCCGTGTCTGCGCTAGTGAAGAACACAACACATTCTTTCCCTGTACATGTCCGACAATTGACCATATGAGCAGAGTAGAGGCAAGGTGCATAGCGAGACTAAAGAAGCGAAGCAACAAAACCATAGAAGGTACGCTCGTGAGACCGCAAAGGCGTGCCAACTCTTGAATGCCACTGGTAATAAGTATCCACGTTGGACCATAGAGCGATGATTGTTTGACCCAGAACACGAAGGGATAGGCAGCATCGTTATGAATGGTGGTAGGCGGATTTGTAAAGGGATTAAGATGGTAAAAGACCTCCATACGCGCATAGAGGATATATGAAAAAATGTCTTGTGAAGCAACAACGGGACAAAGCGCAAGCGTTGCTCCTAGAAGCAAGGTAGAAAGCATAACATAGCACCACGAGACACGTCTAGAAAGGATATAGACTGCTAACAGATACAGCAAAAATAGCAGGATGAACACTCCGAAGAGCAGGTAGGTTTCCCTCCAAGTCGTATTTAGTGAAATTGGCATACGCGAATGTCCCTGTCCTACCATCGTTTGCAAACGTGGAAAAAGCAGGTGTTTTGGGAAAAGCGACCATGAACCCAGTTGTGCCAACAATGCATCGTAAAACCAGAGGCCTCTTAAGGGAAGCACTGCATTTACAAGTAGTATAACGCATTCGGTGAGAAATAAGAGTGTAAGCGGTAGCGTCCAAAACCGTTGCGTCCGTGGTTGAGATGCAAGATTCCTTGCTTGAGGAAAAAACAAAGGCATTTTTGTTTGTGCCATACTGTAGTTCTTCCATTTCTATGAAAAATTCTCCTTTTATAACACGTTTCATGTCTCCAGTATTTAACAAGTTCAAACAAATAGGTAGAAGCTCTAAGCTTCTTTTAATTTGCGTTCTGACTCTTCGATTTTATTGAGCAATTGCTCTATGGATTTCCCTTAAATATTATGAAATGTCAACCGTGTAGAATGGCATCAGACCCGTATAAATCGTTTAGGTCCGAAATAGTGGGCCAGAGTCGCCGATCAGGTGAAATGCGGCCCAGAAGTAGGGATGGACGCGGTAGGGACGTACAGAGGTTCGCGCACGAGCGAGAAATGCACGTTGTGCTTGCGCAAGTGCGTCTGCTTTTGAGTAGCCATGTAAGAGGGCTTGATAGAACATTTCCATCAGTTCGGCACTGCTGGCATCATCCACTTTCCATAAGGTAGGTAGTAAAGAAGCGGCACCAGCGTAAAGAAAACCCCGTCCAAGACCGATGACTTCATCGACGCCACGCACAACAGCGCGTCCAGTCTCACATGCGCTTAGTGTAACCAGCGAGCAGGCAGAAAGGTCGAGATTAAACACTTCTATTGCGCTTAACTGTCGGTCAGCGAGTCTGACATGCGAAAAATTGGGCGCGTCAAGTCGAAACAAGCCATGCGCTGCAATATGCACAATAGGACTACGCGCCCCAACTTGCTCTAAAAGTGTGGCCGTGGCTTGTGCGTTCAAAGCGCATGGAGCGCCTAATTGTTTCGCCACAATCTCAGCTTCGTGGGCAGCATAGGCAAGACGCCCATTATCAGAAAGTCCCATCACGAGCGAGTCCTCGACATGTACCTCGCTTGCCTCGATACGCTGCCCCCGCTGACGACAAATATCAAGGAGTGCCGCCGATGGCAAATATGCTATGTCCAGATGCTCGATGACAAATTGGACACCGTCGAAGAGACAATGAAAGGGCAAATAGTGCAGTATACCATATGGCACAACAATGAGATGCTCGCATGCGTAAAGCGCGTCTAACACTGGACGCAGAAGTAGATCATACAGACGTTGCAATAGACCAAGGCTATTCTCTTGCAGACCAAAGAAGGCTTGAGCGCGGTCTGCATTGCCAGCGGCTTGACTTGCAAGATCAAGATTGGCACGCCACAAGCTCAGCAAGCGGTCGAGTTTGGGAACAGCATTCTGTACAACTTGCACATCAATTCCGTTGCGTGTAAGTTGGAAGATATAGATATCCTTGTCGGTCAGGTAGTATTCGAGCATGAGCGACGTGGGATCAAGTTTGGGCCAGAGCGAAGTGACAATACTATTTGTCCAGCCGACCCGTGGACGTGCTACAAGGTCACCAACTGAACGTAGTTGCATCTGTTCCAATAACTGCTCTATGTGTCGCTCACGCTGCTGCATCTCTTGCCGTGCCTTGACTGGTCCAACGGCACGGATACGCATGATCGCGGTATCGCTCAGGTTCGCCTCGTTTTCTGTCTCGTAGACAATAGAGCTAAACCATGCTTGCTCTTCGCGCAATCGCACCAGGTCTCCAAGAATAGCTTCACCAGCTTTATCACCTGCACGTAGACGAATATCAATATTGTTGCGCAGGTAATCACCCAGCACACGTGATTTGGCCTTCTCGACATAGATAAGCGCCTGATTTTTGTCTTCACGCTTCAAGGCAAGCATGATGGCACGCTGGTAAATCCCGGCTTTATCTTCAAGAAAGCTGGTACGTGCATCCATCACAAGACGGCTCTGCACATCGTCGATGCCTTGAACTGCGCTTTCATAGAAGTACGCGGCAGTCTCTAGCTCGCCGCGTTGCTCTGCGAGTTGACCGAGCAGGTCGTCACAATGATATTTGAGTTCGAGTAAGCCCTGACTTTTGGCAATATCGAGGGCGGAGTCGCACAGATATTGCGCCGTGGGAATATCGTGTTCTGCCTCGGCAATGCGCGCTTGCAAGAGTGTTGCCCGTGCGAGTTGTGGCAGGTCTTCCTGTTCCGCGAAGGCATCCGCGACATATTGAGCCTCTTGCAGACTGGCCTGCATCTTTTTATCTGCAAAGTACATTTCGGCGCGTCTGAGACGTGCAAAGGCAGCAAGACGGACTAGACCACCTTCCTCTAGCAGGTCGCTGGCCTCCTGCAACATATCTTCTGCGGCACTGATCTCGCCTTCGAGCGAGGCCGCCGTCGCTTGATGCATGAGTGTTTGCGCTAAATTGTGGTGGTGCGCAGGTGAGGTACGGAAAAACGCCACGGTCTCTTCAGCAAGCTCGTAGGCTTCACGCACGCGGTTCAGGCGCATCAAACAAAAGCACATTTGCTGTGCCACCTCTGCGGCGGAGAAGGACATAGCGTAGCGCATGAAGAGCGCACGACTCTGATTATAGAGTAGCAGCGCTTGACTGTAATGACCCTGTGCTGCGTAGATGTCGGCGATGTTCAAGTCTTCGCGTGCCACTGATATCTCTTCACGCTCCCCATGTGCAAGAAAGGTCACACGTGCCTGCTCATGGAGCGTGACAGCTTCGCGAAATCGTCCTTGCGCTGCCAGTGTGAGGGCTTTGTTGCCACGCGCGCGCGCAATGTTGAGATCCACATGTTCGCCATGCATAAGGTATGTTTCGATGGCACGATCAAAGAGACGTAGCGCTACATCGTATTGCCCTAGTTCAAAGTTGATGACGGCAGCGTTTACATCAATTTGACCTGCGCGGAGCAGTTTGCCGTTGCGCATGAAGATATTCCGTGCCTGAGTAGCGTCACGGAGAGCTTCTGTTGTGCGGTTCAAACGAAGACAGGAACTAATGCGCCCAATACGTGTCCTGGCCCAGCCTACTTCGTCTTGAATTGAGAGGAATTCTTCGCCAGCTGCATCAAAAAAAGGCACAGCATCCTGGTCTCGATCTAAACGGCGCAATGCGTCACCACGCGCCATTAGTCCAAGCGCGTGGTAATAGGTGTTGCGCGTGAGGTCTCCTACAAACAGAAGATAGCCTGATAGCAGAAATGACGCTTCTGCGTCGTTTGCCCAACGGTGGTCTGTCTCTTTTTTGACGAGGAAAACAAACTGATCGAGCGCGGTATCATGCAGCAGAGGAACCTGCGCCTGTAATAGCTGTCGCCCCTGCTCTTCACTCTTCAGTAGTAAGCTTGATACCAGTTCTTGTGGTGTCATAAGTAGTGTATGTTTTCGGTTGTAGGGGCCTCATTCATTACGCCCAAAGATGGGGACGGCGGCGGGGCAACGTCTCGGCAACAATCCCTTTCCCCGACGCATTGCCCCCACCACCCGACTCAAGGCGTAATGAATGAGGCCCCTACAGGAATTTTGTTATTGTATTTCGATGGGTAACTGATCGACGACGACGACACCATCTGTAAACTGAATTTCCAGAGTGTAGGTTCCTGCCACAACAGCGGGAAAGACGAAATTGCCAAGATCATCAATTGGCTCCGCCTCTTCGCGCCTCGAAGTGGACGTCTGTGCGATCAGCTTTACGGGAGTGCCATCTAACACCTCAAGCGTCATCCCTTTACGCGCAACAAATCCAATCACTTGGAGTGTATCCTTGTAGGCAGTACTCGGCTCTATCTGGATAGAAATGTTGACGTCTTCCGCACTATAACGACGGGGCCATGCGACAATTTGCTGTGCAGTATTCCGTTGAAAAGCTGTGCGCGCTTGCTGTGGTACGAGCGTAGCAAGAATACGTCTCGCACTCGCAAGAGATGTATTCCGCAAGTCTTCCAATGTGCGCTTTGCTTCTTGCACTGATCGCACCGCGTTTACAGCAGGGCGAGCGGCAACTGCATTTTGTGGCACAAGCATTGGATCATTAGCAAGGAACTCGGTGAGTTGTGCCACCTCTGCTTTACAGAGGACACACATACTCAGGTGATTACCAACCTCAACAGCTTGTTGCGGACTGAGCAGGCCAAACTGATAGTCACCAAGTACCTGATTGGGAGGGCAGTCCCAGCGGTACAGATTTTTAATGAGTTTGAGTTCTAACCGTTGGTATGTCTTCGCCTGAGATGAGCAATACTGACAGCTTGCGAGATGCTGTAGTACCGCCGGTCGCACACTCTCCCCCTCAAGATAGGCGAATAACTCTTCATCACGGATAGCACCCGGATTACTACACTCCATGAACATTTTCCTCTAGTCAAACGAGAGTAGGTTTGGCAGTAGACGCTCGACTCTCCCCAGTGCCGCTTGTGTACTACGCGCTACTCAGCAAACTTTTTCTTTTCATCTCAATAAACGATGTATTCCACCGTTTTAGCACTCGTCTTATCCTTTCGCGTGAGAACTGAAAAAGAGCGCTCACCGAGCAAGATAGACAGGCTACAAATGCTCATGAAGCAGCGTAAGCAAGCGGCGGTTACGGCGCAAACGCTCCAAAACATTGCGCTTTATACGATAGACGTCATCGACGGTTGGAAAGAGTCGCCTATGCTGACTACTGATTTCGCCAGGCTTCATGCCCTGAATATAGGCAAGGTAGATGAGAACGCGCTCATCTTCACCGTTTAACTCTTCTTGAATAACTTTCCAGAGACCCTGCGCCGAGATGTTTGATACAACATCATCTGCGGGGTCGTCCGATGCAGGCTCATGCTCAATGAGTTCCAATGTTTCTTCGTACTGCCGTGCCTGGCGCGAACGTACTTCATCGGCAACCACACTGTGGACACACATCTTGAGATACTTTAGGATGGCAGCGAGTGAGTCAAAGTTTGTCATTTTGATGGGTGTAAGAGCCTGCGAAAATTTAGCAAATGCAGCATTGACCAATGGACCACTACCATCTTGCCCCAAAAGCGGAGTTGCACTCTGATGTTGCGTCACCCACGTCAAGACCAATGGCGCATACTGCTGATAAATACATACCCATGCGTCATCATTCCGGGCGACAATCGCACGGCGAAACATTTCCAGGCAGAACCGATCATTCGAGGCGTTCTGCTTGAGAAATTTGTTGGTTTCTTCAGAGCAACAACGAGCCAGATTGTTGATCGAAAGCAGTTCGGGTTGTGCGACGTTCTGCTGCATGACGTTTATATTCCCCGCACCATTTGCGCTATTCGTACCATCACCCGATCCACTCGTACTAGGAGACGACGCTGATGACTGGGAGAGGTTTCGAGACTCCATCGAAGATTAAGCTCCCTGTTCAAAATAACACGCTTGTTATATCTGTACGCCCATGCATAGCACGGACACTCTATAAGGTACAAGTTTGACAGCAGAGCCTGTGCCTCTTTCTGTTCCCTGTCAACATGCTCTAGCACAGGTTTTAACCATTATCGCATGTTCAGCAAGTAAAGGCGGCATGACAGGGGCAAGCCCTGTCACTACTATACGACGAGAAGCTACTACGTGGCAAGCGACGCGTCCGTGTATAGTAGTGACAGGGCTTGCCCCTGTCATACCGCCCACAGAGACAATTCGCGAGTGAGTTGGTGTCAATGGGCTTGCCCCGGTCATGTCCATTAACCTACTCTCCAAGCCATGTTTGCAGAGTTCTACGTATACAGAACGAAGCAGAAACCACATATCCATATGCATCCAAAAGTACTAGTGAGAGAGTTTAGCAGAAACGTAGTACAAGTATTTCGTGAGAGAACGACATATATTTTGTCAAAAGTTGTCATATATGTTATCCTTGAGTAGCAAACTCAATCTTCACAAAAGGAACTGTGCTATTCTTACAGATGATGTTGAAGAAAGTACATCACCAGTGCCAAATCATCCGTTTACTCTATCATTAAGGATTCAGAATGCTCAGAGTTGGAGTGATATGTCCATGCCACAACAACGTGGGACGGAAACAAGCCGACTTGCCAACGTCATTGAGGTGATTCAGCTTGGGCGCAAAACGGGCGTTTTAACAGTTGAACGTGAAACCGATTCGTTCCCTGAAATAGGGGAAATTACGTTTGCGGGTGGACAAATCACGCAGGCTCGTTGTAATCGTGGTATGCAAGGTCAATCAGCATTGCTCTGGCTGAAATCGTGGGAGGCTTGTCGCTTTACATTTGTGCCATCGCAAGAAATAGCTCGCACAACACAACCACTTCCTGCTGTACACCACAATGGGTTGAAGCAGAAGCAAGGTGAGACACAACCGCACCCTGTACCATCAGCGCCACTACATGCACCGTCTCTAAATGCTGACCTTCTCGCTGTGCCACAACGCACACAGTTGCTCGATCATGCCTTGTATCGTATAGAACAAGCGCACTTGTCGCGTGCTCATCGTCAAATCTTCTTATTAGTGGGTGGACAAAGGAACGTAGCTGAACTTTTACGTCTAACAGGGCGCGGGCAAGATGAGGTACTCAAGCTTTTACGTGATCTCGCATATATCGACGTTATTCGATAAAAAATAAAGGAGGGTTGATTTCATGGCTCAACAAGCGTTGCAAGGAGTGCTACCGCTTCAACGGAGACGAACATCGTTATCGGTACGTATCTCAATAGGATTGGTGTTCGCAGCAGTGTTACCCCTGCTTATAACATTGGTGTTTAGCGAGTTGCAATCACGCCCAACCTTGACTACACAGGCAAATGAGGCAATGACAAGCGATGCGCAATCGCGCGTACAATTGATTAACACCTACTTCAACGAACGCTTACTCGATGCCCAGACATTAAGCCAGGTACCATCGGTACAGACATTCTTGCAGGCTACTCCTAGCCGTAGCCGTGTGTATCACGATCTCGCCGTTCACGCTAGCTATGCACTAGGTGCAGGAAGTTTTCGCGATAAGCAGTATACGACTTGGGCATTGTTCGATACACAGGGGACGTTACGGTTGTCCTATCCAACCGCTCCGCAAGCACATGGACGGTATATAGTGCCACCAGAAGACCTGCAGAGGGTGCGTGCGTTCAAAACCTTTGTCTCGGCGGTGTACTACAATCCAACAATAAAAAAAGCTTCGGTTGACATTTATTGCCCTATTGGAGGAACTGCTGGCATACCATTTCTTGGCTTTATGCGCTCAACGCTGCATCTTGATTATATTTGGAATATTGTGCAGCAAGACGCGAACAAACATAATGGTGGGCGCGATGCCTTCATTCTCGACGAGAACGGCGTGCGTATCGCAGGCACACAACAAGCTCGTCTCTTCGCCTCCGTCGCCCCACTGCCAACTCAGACACAACAACGGATTACTAGAGAAGACCGCTATGGCTCTACCACGAAGGTTCCGCTGCTTGCTGATACGTCCTTAGCACAGCACCTTCATAGCACATCGAACACTACATTTCAGGAGCAACCAACTGGCCAGAATGAGACGTTTCAAATCGTGCAGTTGGCCGCTAGCACGGTTCCCTGGACATATTATGTACTGAGTCCATTGAACACGGTTACGCTTGTTGCCAATCAACAACTACTCTTCACAGGTGTTATTGCACTTGCAATTTCTGGCCTTGCTGCTATCATTGGTATCATTGTTGGACGACGCATCTCGTATCCAATTATGACCTCGGTGGAGTCATTGCAAAAGAGCAGTTATGCCTTGAACACATTGGCAACGCGGCAGCAAGACGCTGCATCGGAGCAGATGTGGGTAGTGGACTCGTCACAGGTCGGCCTGCAATCAGTACAATACTATACAGATGCAACAAAGGTTGCGGCCCGTCAACTCAACGATACTGGAACAGAACTAGCGCGCGACTGGCATGCTATCAATACACAACAAGCCTTACAGCATTTAGAGCGCGTCGTCACTGCGGCTCAGTATATCGAAAGTGCCGCGCGCTACCAGGGAACGAGCAATCAGAAGCTTGCGACAGCGCTAACGGTGGCAACACAGGTGACGGAACAACTTGCGGCTGGCGCAACCTCGGCAACCAATGCAGCAGCAGAGTTGGAGCGTGTTGTTGAGGAATTGCGCTATGTTGTTGGAAAATAGGAACAATGCAGAAGATTGGGCATATCATTCTGGTGCAAATACAGCCAGCGTCGATTAAAGTGGGCAAGCCAGAGCGCTATGACCCGACGCGGCTTCTTGTTGTTGACGAACTCTTGCTCTCACAATCAGGAGTTGTTGGTGTGACATCCGATGGTCAACACATTGTTGACGTTCACAATGCTCATCATCCAGAAACGAAAAGTCGCGGCGATAATGGCTTCTCAATTGGCTTCACCAGCCACTACGAGTCGATGCGCTGCCGCTTTGGGAAGCACATTGCCGATGCATGTGCAGGGGAAAATGTTCTTGTCGAAACCGAGAGGATGTTTTCGCCCTCTGACTTACACTGTGGTTTAGCCATTCAGCAGACGCGAACGGGCGAGTTCATCTTTTTGACAGATATCGAACCTGTCGTTCCTTGTCTTCCGTTTAGCACCTATGCCGCAAATAGGCTGCTTGAGCCGAACGAGGTCAAAGAGACGCTGCAATTTCTTATGGATGGTCGGCGTGGCTTCCTGGCAGAACTCGAAGCTAAAGGAAAAACAGTGTCTGTGCGTGCAGGTGATGTATTGCATAGAATATAGAGGTCCAATTCTATACAGCGTATTATCGTTTGGTTTCGTCAAAACCTGAACGGACAACCAGACGCGGTGGTAGTGGAACCTCGTCCTGTTCGTCAGTTTCATCTGATTGCGGTGCTGCTTTTTTGAGGTATAGTCGTGAAAGCAGCGCAAAAACAACACCTGCCAGGAGAGGTGCCCAAAGCCCTGGCGTTAGTCCTTGCCCCATTGCTATTGCTACTGCTGGATTGAGAATGCCCTTACTCGTAACCAAGCCAGCAGCCAGGGCAGCACCAATAGCTATACCACTTCCTGATTTAGGAATGTATTTGTCGGAGACAGACATGACGACTACAATCAAGAATGCGACGCCGAAAAACTCTGCAAAGATGTTGCCTGCAACATACTGTGGTGCAAGGGTACCGACAAGACCCGCGACGAGACGTGCGAGCAGTGCGCCAATAATTTGCACAATAATATAATATGCGCCCTTCATAGGCGAAAGACGACGAATGGTAACAAGTGCAACGGTAACGGCTGGATTGATATTGCAGCCGGAAATATCTCCTATGGCATAGACAAACGCTGCCAACGTCAATCCGACAACAAAGGGTGAGCCGCTTATCAAAGCCGCCAGGGTTAAGAAAAACGTTCCGATAAGTTCTGCTAAGGCCGCTTTGTGCAGCTCAGGTTTCCGAAAATCTTCCATGTCTCTTCCATCCTCCAGGTAAAGAACAACGCTTCCAGAACACCTCTGTTGACGTTATAAGAAACTCTTACATTACATTAAAATAAGAGTTTCTCTCTTTATTACACAGAGGGATACGCTTTTAAGGGAAAAACGGATTACGTTTTGACAAATGCTCTGATACAAGCGGTAGGAGCTCAATGAATTGACTCACGCACCATCGGTAGGTTCAAATGGAAAGGTTTTGCTGTTGAGATGAAGTTTGTCTTCTTGCCAAGAAAATGAGCAGGAATGCAAGAAGGGAGGATGTGTCATGCATGACACATCCTCCCTTCTTGCATTCCTGCTCTAGGAAAGCTTAATGCGTCACATTGAACGCGACATCATCAACGTAGAAGTTTGTGACAAGTGCGCTATCGGTTGTGCCCTGGAAGTAGACCTGGACCGACTGACCCTTGTAGTTGCTGAGTGCCGAGGTGACATCGAAGGTGTACTGCGTCCAACCACTAGCGTTCGCATTACACTTTGTCTGCACTGTCGTAATTGTTGCGCCCGCACTGGTACGAACACGCGCGGCGAAGTAGTCGTAACAGGTGCTGCCCGACTCCTGTGTGCTGATATAGAGCCAGTAGCTGAACACAACTTTGGTTGTTGTGCTGGGCAGCGTCACGCTCTGGTAAATCTGGTCATTACAGTAGTTGTAGCCACAGAGGTACGCACTTGCACTACCGCTATGCGGATTGCTAGTATCAATAATCTGATAGCCTGCCGCAGAAGACTCCTGCCATGGCGATTGACCGCTTTCAAAGCCCGGGTTAGCGAGTAGTTGCGTGGTTGTACCACCGCCGCCGCCACTGGTTGTACCAGCGGCGTCGCGAGCAAAGTTCCATACATCAGGCGTACCAACACCAGAAGCAGGATCGTAACCAGCCGTTGCTGAATAGTACAGGTTGTTGCCACTGGTGATGTCGTGGTAAGCAGTGTATGTCTGCGTGGTATTGAACAGCTTGTAGATGGTCGCACTTGCACTACCAAGTGTGGCCTTGCCTAGTCCAGTAAGATACTGGTTGGTGTCATTCGCAATGCCGGCCCATAATGGAGCCGCTGCACTGGTACCACCGACAGAAAGCCAGCCGCTACAACCAGCCGCCGAAACGGTGCAGTAGACCGAGTAGCCTGTCGCTGGGTCAGCATCACCAGATACATCCGGGACTTCGCGGTTCGCGCCTGAAACGCCTGTGCCTGTCTGATAGCTGGGGCGTGTAAACTGGTTGCTGATACCACCACCACCGCCAGCACCTTTGGGACTGCGCTGTGTATCACTTGGATTACTCCACACCGACTCACTGCTATACGTGCCGCCACTACCAACCTTGAGATTGGTACCGCCAACACCGACAACGTTGGGATCACTTGCGGGCGAGTCAACCGCAAGATTGGTGTCATTACAGTCATACGCACCGGAGTCGCCAGCAGCGGCGAAGAACGCCTGACCCTGTGCTGCGCCTTGCTTGAAGATGTTGTCGAGCGCAGTGAGCTCCGAGCTACCAGAAGCGGTTTCACACTCGCCCCAGCTTATGCTTGTGACCTTTGCTATATTATCTGTGACAATCCTGTTGTAGGTATCATTGACACCCTGCGTGGTATTGGGACCAATATAGATTTTCTGCGAAGCATTAGGAGCGATAGCCGAGACGACCTCCATGTCTAGCTCGACCTCGATAGCTCCCGCACCCGCCGTATTGGTCGCACCATCGACCAGTACGTTGGAGTATTTCGCCCCACCTAACCCATAATTGCTGAGATAGGTGTTGACATCGGATGGGTTGTAGCCGTCCAACTCGAAGATCGCTACAGTACCTGCACCACTATCACCATTGCTAATCAATGGATTGATGTCGTATGCGGTACGTAGTTCACTGGGTGTATAACCACCACCTGGGCCGGTTTGCGCCTTTGTCTGCTTGCCCGCATGCAGATTGTACATGGGATGGTACTTGGCGACATTGTCCAGTCCATTGATACCTGCAACTATACCTGTTAAGGTTGCCGGTATCGAAGGTTCGTTGGTTGGTGCATGCACAACCTGCTTACCTACCACATAATCAGCGATAGATACATTGAAGGCTCGGCTGACGTTTGCAACTGAGCCGGATGCGTCAATGAGCAAATGATTTGACGAGACCGACGAGACAGCCAGACCCTGGCTATGCAGATAAGCGACAACCGTATCTACAGTTGCCTGTGTGGGGCCGAACTGAGCGGCAAACTGCTGTGGCGTGATGTACTGGTGATACAAAGCCGAGTGTGGGTCATTTTGCGCCGCAAGCAATGTATTGAGAACGGCTTGATTGCGTAAGTTTAACGAGATAGAGAGTTGCAATGACCCGTTACCCGCCGTTGCATGAATAGGAGTATGATGTTTCAATGAAGGAACCAGATGACCTGGAAGAACATAGCGACTACTCGGCTTACCTAGTGACGCGGCAAGGGCAGAGTTATTAGTAACCAGCGCTGTCGCAAATAAGCCCAGCGCAACACATGCAAGAATCGCAATGCGAAGGGACAAATGCCAGAATGCTGTATGCTTCACTTTCACCTCTACAGTGTGTATTGAACACAAAAAACAATATGTTTCTTGCGGAATACATATTTCCGCTCTGTCTGGGACAAACATTCCATGATGTTTGACATCGTACCAGGGAAGGAAACAGCTAAAAACGCTATTTTGCTGTGTGGAGAAAAACCTCCTTTCCGTCTATAATGAAGATGGGTCGTCTACCAGCGGCACAACAAAGGAGATGAGACAAGTAGTTCTATGCTTCTATAGTCCCCCAACTATTTTGCTTACTACCTATCCTAGATGTAAAGTATACACTATCTGCCTCCCATGACCCTTTATCACAACATTCACCTTATATATACTTTAGAAGGTTTCTGCAAGCACAATTATAAAAAGCTATGTAAAGTAGTATAAGACAACACAGAGAAGACAAAACAATTCTTCTGTAATTTTATGGTAGGATACAACGGGGGAAAAACTCATGCATACGTTTTATGATCAGCTTTCATGCACTAGAAATAGTGTCAAGAATTGAGCAATGTTTCCGCCTTCCATAGAGTCGCTGTGTTGCGCGCTGGTTCATACCAATATGTGTTGTGATGCTAGTACGATTTGACAAAGTAATATCTACATTTGTGTTAAATATGATGTAATTTTGCTTGAAAAATGTTAAAGGTAATGGTATTGTTTTGTACGGGATTTTGCTTCAAGTCGATTTGTATACTCAAGGATATTTATAGGAGTGTGTTATGCACTATGAGCAATTTCTTATTGTACACGATGTACATACGATCAAATATCATCGTTGTCCCTTCTGCTATCAGTCGGCACGACTGCATGTCGATATTGAAACAGACCTGATACCTCAATTAGACGATGAGGGCTATCTTCAATACTATTGTCTGCATTGCCAAGAAACGTTTTCCGTCGAAACACCAACAACATCTCGTTCGTAGTACATCTTCTAACTTCTGACTAGGACCAGGGCATCCGCAAGGGGCAATACTGTTCACATAAGATGAATGCTATATATAGCTCACAACGGACGCCCACAAGGGGCTACCCTACTCTACTCTGGTGCGTGCTACGCACGTCGTGTATAGTAGGTAGCCCCTTGTGGGCGTCCGTTCACCCCCCTTCCGACACTTCCTCCTTCTTTGAACAGGATTGCCCCTTGTGGGCGTCCGTGCGTTTTCTGCCAAGAGAGTACTCTTATTTGAACAGGATTGGGACAAGCCCTGTCACTACGATACACAGACGCGTGGCAAGCCGCTTCGTGGCCTCGTGAGTATCGTAGTGACAGGGCTTGCCCCTGTCATGCTCCCCAGCCGCTCTGCTGGCTCTTAGAGCCGTTCGTTGGTGTCAATAGCGTACTGCCTATTTTCTAGTTTATATTCTCATTATGCTACACGAACGATGGTACGGCCTCTTATACCACCTTTTAGAATGGTGGCTAAGACAGAGGGAAGCTCTTCTAGGGATGCCTCTTTACCAATGCTATCGAGGAGGCCAGCGGGTTTGTACTCGCTGGCGAGTTGCTGCCACAGTTGGCGGCGGAGTTCCATTGGGCAGTTCACGGAGTCGATGCCAAGTAGATTGACGGCGCGTAGGATAAATGGAAACACGGTTGTCATGACATTTGGGCCGCTCGTGTTGCCACAGGCTGCAACCGAGCCACCATATTTTGTTGAACGCAATAGGTAGGCCAGGGTTGAGCCGCCAACAGCATCGACGCTACCTGCCCAGCGCTCTTTTTCCATTGGACGCGTGCTCTCCGCCGAGGCCTCTTCACGTCCTAGAATTTCGCTTACACCAAGGCTTTTGAGATAGTCATGCTCTTCCGCTTTGCCTGTGCTAGCAGCGACGGTGTAACCCAGCTTTTTGAGGATGCTAATAGCGATGCTGCCAACACCACCCGTTGCGCCCGTAATCAAGACTGGACCATTAGCTGGTGCAAGACCATTCTTCTGCAGTTGGTGTATCGAGAGTGCAGCAGTAAAGCCAGCCGTTCCCAAGGCCATCGCCTCTTTCAACGTCAGCCCCTGCGGAAGTGGCACAATCCATTCGGCCTTGAGGCGTGCATATTCGCTGAAGCCCCCGTAGTGCGAGACACCAATCTCATAGCTTGTGGCGAGAATCTCGTCACCAACCTTGAAACGGGAGTCACTCGACTCCACAACAGTGCCAGACAAGTCTACACCCGGTACAAATGGATAGGTGCGGACAATCTTACCATCAGAAGTCGAGGCCAGGCCATCCTTGTAATTGACACTCGAATACGCGACCTTTATCAGGACTTCACCTGCTGGAAGATCGGTCTGCGTGAGGTCTTGAAGACCTGCTGTGAAGTTATCGTTGGTTTTGTTGACAACAAACGCTTGAAATGCTGACATCATTTTTCTCTTTCTACCAAGGGGACATGACAGGGGCAAATTAATTTATGCGTTTCTCGCGCCCAGCCCATTCTTTTTCACGTAGGACGTATTTTTGGATTTTGCCTGTTGACGTTTTAGGTAGGTCGCCAAAGGTGACGGCGGCGGGACTCTTGAAATGTGCAAGCCGTTCCCGACAAAAGACGATGATCTCTTGTTCAGTCACAGTTTGATTGGGCTTCAGAGTAACGAAGGCTTTGGGTCGCTCGCCCCACTTTTCGTCGGGAATCGCGACAACGGCACATTCGAGCACGGCGGGATGTTGCGCGATGGCCTGCTCCACCTCAATTGTTGAAATATTTTCACCACCGGAAATGATGACATCTTTCGCACGGTCGCGCAGTTCTACATACCCATCGGGATGCATCACGCCAATATCGCCTGAGTGGAACCACCCGCCCTCAAAGGAGGTCTCGGTTGCGGTTGGATTGGCATAATAGCCCTTCGCCACGTTGTTGCCATGCATCAGGACCTCGCCCATCGTTTGTCCGTCGCGAGGCACATCATTCATGTGTACATCCACAACACGCAAGCGGTCTGCCACCACGTTGCCCTGTCCCTGTCGCGCCATAAGCCGCGCCTGCTCATCCCCTGGCAAACTGCCCCATTCTTCATGCCATTCGTTGACGGAATAGGGACCATAGGTCTCGGTCAAGCCATAGACGTGAACAGGACGAATGTTGAGCTTTTTCATCTGTCCTAGCAGCGTCGGCGATGGCGGTGCGCCCGCAACGGTTGCGGTCAATTCACGTTCGAGTCGATGTGCTTTTGGATGATTGACGAGCAGAATCTGCACGGTGGGCGCACCACAATAATGCGTCACACGTTCACGCTCTATCAGGTCCCAGATGATAACGGGGTCAAGTTTGCGCAGGCAGACATGCGTCGCGCCAACGGCAGTCACCGCCCATGTGAAGCACCAGCCATTACAATGGAACATGGGCAACGTCCACAAATAGACGCTCGTACTGGTCACACCGCTCTCGATAACCTCGGCCAGCGCGTTCAGATATCCACCACGATAGGTATACATGACGCCTTTGGGATTGCCTGTAGTACCTGAGGTGTAGTTAATGGAAATCGTCTCTTCCTCGTCCTCTAGCCAGCTTGCAACTGGATGTGTCGAACCTGTTGCGAGGAAGGATTCGTAAGGGTCATCTTCTGCTCCTGTATCCTCGATACGCACAACATGGATAGCGCCGAAATCGATATGCTCAATGGGAGGAAATAGTTCGGCATCGACAAAAAGATATTTGACGCCTGAATGTTTGAGAATAAATTCCACCTCATATGCACTCAAGCGAGTGTTTACAGCAACGAGAATACCACCTGCCGCCGGAACACCGTAGTGTGCCTCTAAGAGTGCGGGTGTGTTTGGTGAAAGAAACGCGACTCTATCATATTTTTGTAGGCCAATTGCACGCAAACGCGACGCGAGACGATATACACGCTCCGCAAATTGACGATAGGTATAGCGTCTGTCGCCATGCACAACAGCGATCTTATCGGGATAAACTAGTGCGCTACGCTCTAGGAAGCTGAGTGGTGTCAGTTCCGTGCGGTAGACTCTTTCATCTGCCATGATATCTTCTCCTTTTGTATCACGTCCTATTCGGCAATCACAGTGTTGATGGGTATGACAACATTTGTGTAAATGCCAATAGATTTAGGAGGCGATGGAGCCACCATCGACGACGAGAATTTGACCTGTTATAAAGGCGGCGGCGGGCGATGCGAGAAATACAATGACGCCTTGAATGTCGTTGGGACCACCAAACCGCTTTAAGGGAATGTCAGAAAGCATCTGCTGCTCATATTTGTCGAGGAGGCCGCGCGACATTTTGGTGGGGAACCAGCCAGGAGCAATAGCATTGACGGTGATGCCGTAGCGCGCCCAACTGGTGGCAAGATCACGCGTCATGTTGACAACCGCGCCTTTGCTCGCATGGTAGCCAACCGCCTGAATGTATTTGGGATTGCCACCAACAAGACCGGCAACAGAGGCAATGTTGATAATGGTACCACCCTGACCTCGGGCAATCATCGTTTTGCCGACGGCTTGTGACACAATGAAGGTGCCATTGACGTTAATGTCTACAACACGCTGGAATTGTTCAAGCGGCATATCCTCAGCTGGCGTACCCCAAGTTGCGCCACTATTATTGACAAGTATGTCAATCGCGCCAAACGTCTTCTGTGTCTCCTCGATGACATGTGCGACATCGCTCGGCTGCGTGATATCACAGGCGAGGGCGAGGGCTTTACCGCCGCGTGCCTCGATCTCCTGCTTTACACCTTCACAGGCTTCGAGTTTGCGCGAACACAGCACAACATTTGCGCCAACATCGGAGAGTGCATTCGCCATGTATTCACCGAGGCCACGTCCACCGCCCGTGATAATTGCCGTTTTGCCATCGAGCCGGAACAGGTCCAAAGTCGTCATGTTCTATCATCCCTTCTCAACACTGAATGGGTGTTTTTTCAATACTCTATGGTATCACGTTTTTGGTGTAGTTGGGATTGTTGGAAACATGTAGGGTTCATTGAGGAGAGCATTTACTACGTCGAGCACTTCGCTTGCAGAGACACTACTAATGGACTTTTGTGTACTCTTTTACAGCCCTAGCAAGCCTGTCCCAATGCCAAAGCCAGCACAAAAGATAATCATCCATAGCACAAGGTCTTCCCAGATCGTCCCAACTTTGAAGCGCCGGAGAGCGTTGGGCGGAAAGCCATAACGCGTGAGCGAGGGCCAGAAGAGCGGCACACCCCCTTTTGTGAGGCCGTCAGCGAGAATATGCAGTACCCACCCTGTTACAATTGCCTCAAGAGCTACCTTCACCTCGGCTAAAAATACTGGATGTATTCTCATTCCGCCCATCATAAATAAAATCGGAAGACTGACTCCGACAGTTGCAAAAAAGAGGCTTACCAACAAAACGCCAAGACAACTATGTGTAAAACCGCGATGCCCTCCCAGGAATCGCCCAAACTGGCTGTGCTGATCTATGTCGGGCAGGCGAGCGCATAAAACGACAAGCACGTAGTACGTTGTCTTATACAGCAGGAGCGGTGACAAAAGAGCGTTTGTCAATTGAGGGCTTGTAGCAAGTGTAGTCAATTGATGCCATGTATACGCTGCTCCCACGGTATGAAACAGGCTGTTAATGGTTACAGCCGAGAACGCATTGACCGCCGTATGTGAACGTCCATTCATAATGCAAGAAGCCCTCTCTATGCCACCTCTGCTATCCCTGCGTTTTCTAACTCTGTAATGTACCATCGTCAAATACAGCATGTTAGAATAGGTGCTTTCATGAAGAGCGTGTCTTGCATTTGTGCATGCAGCTACATTACTACATTAGCGTGCAAAGGGAGCATCACAGGGCATGTCCCATTAAGTCCAACTCGTTGCTGCAAGAGCCTGCAGAGGGGGTGGGGAGCATCACAGGGGCAAGCCTATTGACTCCAACGAACTGCTATAAGAGCCTGCAGAGGGAGCATGACAGGGGCAAGCCCTGTCATGCCGCTCGATGGGCTTGCCGTTGACATGCTCCCATTCTCAGAGTCTAGCGACGACCTAACCTTGGGCGTTGTCCGGGAGTTGGTTCTAGCGCGGGACGTCCCTCGATGAGGCGCACAGCTTCGGCAATGGCACGATCTAGTTGTGGATCGACATTGTTGGCGAAGTCTTGCGGCGCGATATCTACGTCGATGTCGGGGTCAGTACCGTAGTTTTCCACGTTCCAACCGACATCTTTGAACCAGAAGGAGAATTCCGGTTGCGTCGTCATCGTGTTATCAACCAGCTTGTGACGGGGATAAATGCCAATCACACCACCCCATGTACGCTTACCAATCAGTGGTCCCAAGCCCATGAGCTTGAAGCTATGGCTAAAGATGTCGCCATCAGAACCCGCATGCTCGTCGGTGAGTGCCACCATCGGGCCGCGTGGTGACTCTTCTGGATACGGCTCCGGTTGACCCCAACGCGTGAAGTCATAGCCAAGCCGCTTGCGTGCAAGTTTCTCTAAGAGCAGGCCAGAAACATTGCCCCCACCGTTCCAACGCACATCGATCAAGAGTGCAGGATAATCATACTCGGCTAGATAGCCGCGATGGAATTCGGCATAGCCCACGCCCGACATATTGGGAATGTGGACATACCCAACCAGTCCTTTTGAGACGCTATGGACTGTGCGCCGATTGCTCTCAACCCACTCGCGATAGCGGGTAGGACGCTCCTCTGAAAGTGCCTCGACAGTAATCACGCGCCGCTTGCCACTCTCGGCCTCCTCAAGCGTCAACTGCACCTCATTGCCAGCTTGATTGACAAGCAGTTCTTGTGGATGTCGTGTAGCACTGACGCGCTGTCCGTTGATTGCTAGCACTGCATCGCCCACGCTCACGTTCAAGCCTGGGCTCGTCAGCGGCGAGGTCGTTTTGCTGTCGGAGGGATCGCCCTTCACGATATGCGCAATACGGTAGAGGTCGTTTTCCGTGTCATACGTCCAATCGACACCGAGGAAACCTTGACGATACTGCGGACCACGCCGGTACTCACCACCCATTTCGTAGGCATGTGACGTTCCCAACTCGCCCTGCAACTCCCACAGCAGGTCGGACAATTCAGACCGCGAACTGACACGCTCAATCAATGGAGAATATTGTGCATAGATGGCGTCCCAATCTATACCAGACATGTCTTCGGACCAAAACTGTTCGCGTTGCAGTCGCCATGCCTCAGCGAACATCTGTTTCCACTCTGCCGCAGGTTGTACAGATACCTTGACACGGCCTAGATCGAGCCAGCCATTTTCACGACTCGGTTCCTTCTCATCCTCTGACTTGGAAGGTTTTTCGCCTGCTTTGACCACACGCATACGACGCCCTGAACGATAGATGAGCGTTTTATTGTCGCGTGACACATCAAAGCTACTTACGCCTGTAATGATACGTTCATGCTTATACTTCTCAAAGTTGTAGGAGTCAATACTGCCTTTTGGCCCATGATCCTCTTTGTCGGGGTCGTCTATGGTTCCCTCAATGGGATAGGAGAGAAACAGTGCTTTACCCTTGATACCGTGTATGGCATCATAGCGTCCCTCGCTTACAGGGAAAGGCAGTACGCGCTCAGTGATGCCTTCCAGGTCAATGACGGTTGACTCGACTTTTTTATCCGCCTTCTCTTTGCCGTTTATCTCCTGGGTCGTATCCTCTGAAGGAGTTTCGGTATCATCACTCGTTTCTGGCTTGTCCTCGCTATCCTCTTCTACCTTCTTGTCTTTCTCGTCTGGTGCCTTTGGCTCTGGTATAAATGGAGAACGCAGGTCACGCTGCAACGGAATGGCATACGGTTTCACGCCACGCGGAAAGCTGAGATCGAATTGCAGATTGTCATGCACGGGATTGAACACACGATGGCCCAGGAAGTAAAGATATTTGCCTTCTGGGTCAAATACGGGTTTGCCATCCTCTAAGATAGGCTCTGTTGCCTGATAGGTTGCACCACTTTCCAGGTCACACAACTTAATTGCTGTCTTCTGTGATGAAATTGGGAAACCGTAGGCAAGCCAGCGTCCATCAGGCGACCAGGAGACACCATTGATACGCTTAAAATCGCTGCGCTCGACAACCTGCGATGTATGCGTTTCAAGGGCAACAACAATCAGTTCGTTGCGATGATTGGTGACGGCAACGGCATCATCAACGGGCGAAACCACCAGATTCACTACACGTCCAAGGTCAAGATCAGCAAACAATTCTGGCTCGGTTACTTCTTCTGGATTGAACACGACAAGCGTTTCGTATCCACGTGCATCACATACAGCGATACAGCGTTTGCCATCGTTTAACCATTCGAGGAAACGATAACGTACACCATCCTGCTCACCGTGTTGCAGCACTGGTCCTTCCCAGTTGCCCATTGTAAAGGCTTTGCCACGTGTCGTTAGCGCGACCTGATAGCCTTTTGGATGGAGCGCATAGGTATCCAGGTAGGTCATAGCAGAGACAAACTTGCGATTACGCTGCGTCCGTACGCTTGGTAGCGATACAGAAAGTTGACGTGTCTGCTCTGTACGTGGATCGAACAGATATAGCTCTGCTCCGGCATGATACACGAGGCGTTGCCCATCGCTTGAAAGGTGGCGTGCGTAGAAGTCTTGCCGATGCGTATGCTGTTGGATATCTTCGCCTTGTGGGGTACAGGAGTAGACATTGCCTACGCCGTCTTGATCGGAGAGAAAGTAGATGCGCTCACCCACCCAGCACGGATTGACGATGTTGCCTTTGAGAGTTTGCAGTCGTTCAAATGTGCCGCTTCCAGTTGCATCACACCATAGATGACCTGCTGTGCCACCGCGATAGCGTTTCCAGTGCGCGATTTCATTACCATTGCGACCAAGCACAACGCCACCCTGTGGACCAATAGAGATTGCATTTGCCATGCCGTAGGGAAGCTGACGTGGTAGGCCGCCGGTTGGTTTTATCGCATAGATCACGTCAAAGCGATGCGCAAATTGACCTGCGTTGCTGGCATAGAGAATTTCTGTACCATCAGGCGACCAACCCAGCACGCGACAACTACTGCCGTGAAAGGTCAGACGCTGCGCGGTGCCGCCGAGGGCAGGCATGATATAAACTTCACTCGGCCCCTCTTCACGTCCCACAAATGCCAGTAGTTCGCCATTTGGCGAGAAAAAAGGATAGGTTGCTTCACCAACGCCTGCGGTCAGGCGTTCCGCACGTCCACCCTCACTTGCTGTAAGCCAAAGATCATCTTCAGAGACAAAAACGATACGGTCCTGGAAGATATTGGGGAAGCGTATATAGCCTTGAGATGCCATGTGTACTCCTTTAGAAGAGATGAGGTAAAGAGACATAGGACGGTATGTAGACCTATAGCAGAGTACAGGAAAAGACGTACCGTCAGAAGAGCTACATATATTCTGTCACAGGTCGCATGACAGGGGCAAGTTCAATGAGTTGGACTCATTGAACTTGCCCCTGTCATGTGACTAACACGTGTTACAGTCCATTGATCAACGCTGTTGTACAGATTCTGTGCGTCCCTTTTGTATCCCTACAGTGCCAAGTCCAGTGAGGAGCAAGAATTTCTTGATGAGGTAAAAGCCAAACTCGACGCATGGGCCAACGCCGAAGGCGAAGAGTAATGTACCAATGCCGACAGTACCACCGAGGAAAAAGCCGAGGAGAAGAGCCGAACATTCAAGTAAGGCACGCACGATAGCGATGCGCGTTTTTGTGAGTGTGTATAGACGCATCATAAGGCCATCACGTGGTCCTGCACCAAGACGAGGACTGATGTAGAGGGCGGTACCAATTCCTGTAATGAATACGCCGACTGCATCGATAAGCAAGCGCACCAAGAGTGGGGCACTACTGAAGTCGGGTAGCCAGTTGAGGCGTAGTTGCAAGTCAACAAAGAGTCCAATAAGCGCCATGTTGAGGATAGTAGCAACGCCAGGATAGACGCGTAGGAACAGGCCAGAGAGGATGATTATCGCTCCAACAACAATATTGGCCTCGCCAAAAGTGAGCGGTGTATGGCGACTGATACCAAGGTGTAAGACGTCCCATGGCCCAAGCCCCATATTTGAACGATAGGTAAAGATGGTTCCGGTAGCGAAAAGAAATAAGCCAGCGATACATATAAACAGCCGTACAACATAATTCCACAGTGTGCGCGGAGTAAGAGAGTGCATGGGAATGTGTCCTTTTTGTTTTTAATTTTAATTATAGAAGGTAAAAATACACCAGACAACAGCCAATCGAGTGGTATGCGTAGTGCATCTGCTGACAAAACAGTGCTCATCTGGAAAATGGACGCGTCATAAGCGTATACTTTATTCTTAGAGAATGTAAGGTGAAAGGATAGAAGAATGCGTATCGTTTCTTTACTAGCAAGCGCGACAGAGATGATTGCAGCCCTCGGATGCCTCGATCAGCTTGTGGGACGGTCTCATGAATGCGACTCCCCTCTTGAAGTTTTGCGCCTTCCACTTGTCAGCACGGTACAAATTGATACAGAGACAAGCAGTAGTCAAATTGACGCACAAATTAAGCAATTAGCACAATCAAAAGATACTGTGCAGGATAATGCATTAAAGGCTCTGAGCATTTATCGTATCGACGTTGCGCTCTTACAGGAGTTACAACCAGACGTCATTTTCACGCAAACACAGTGCGAGGTGTGCGCAGTAAGTGAACGCGATGTGACACAAGCACTCCAACAGGTCACAGGTCTACACCCATGTATCGTTTCGCTCTCACCCTATCGTCTTGCCGATGTATGGGAAGATGTTATACGCGTGGGCAAGGCATTGGGGCGACGAGAGCAAGCTGAGGCCTTGATCAAACAGTATCAGCAGCGCCTTGAACAATTGCAGCAACGAAGCGCGAAACTTTCCATAGGCAGTAAGAAACCCCGTGTTGCTATCCTAGAATGGCTCGATCCACTCATGGCGGCAGGCAACTGGGCACCTGAACTTGTGGCGTATGCCGGAGGTGAAAGTCTGTTTGGTGAAGTAGGAATGCATTCACCGTGGCTCACGTGGGAAGCATTGCAGAGGGCAGACCCTGATGTTATCGTGCTCGCACCTTGCGGCTTCTCACTCGAACGTACACAAGTTGATATACCGTTGTTACAACAACATCCACAATGGCAAGCGTTACAAGCGGTACAAAACGGTCACGTGTACGCTATTGATGGCAATTATTATCTCAATCGCTCGGGACCACGCCTTGTAGAATCAGCAGAATTGTTAGGACATGTGTTGTGGGGTGAGCAGTTGGGTATACCCGTCGATGGATCAGCATGGACACATGTAAGATAACGCAAGCACAAAAAAGACACGTTTGCAAACGTGTCTTTTTTGTGCTTGCGATTATTTACTTATTTACTTTAGGAGCATGTGCCCAAAAGAGGAGGCCAGCCGTGACCAGGAAAGCGATAATCATTAGTGACATGGTGGGTCCTACAACATTAGAGGCATCCCACTGGAAGAGTGCTGCACCAGCAAGATAGAGTATCCAGAGGATGCCAAATATGGGAACTATGAGCAACCAGTTGAAGCGTGCATTTCGTGTGGCGAAGCGTGATGGTTGGCGCTCACGCACAACATAATCAAGGTCTGAATCGAGCGGTTCCATGAAATACCTTTCCTCATCTTTAGACTTGCGCTTCCGCGCCAAGCGAGATGTACTCCATTTTTATCGTAGAGCAAATTATGTGTTCTTGCATTGGTATGAGCAAGCTACCTACACAGTAGGTAGCCACTCAACATTGTTGCTATTATAGTCCTTGTCTTGCTCTAATGCAACCGCTCACAACTCCTCTGAAATAAAAAAAACGGCCTCAAATGGCCTAAGCAACAGAAGGGCGGGCAGCAATGGACCAATCGTTTGTATCGGAGCACGGTAACGAGTCTTGAGCAGAGGAGGCAGAGAATTTCACGGTCGGAAGAGGACGAAGTTTGTTGAGGTAGTGACGCAACTCAAACGCATTCACTTGATACATAGAGCCGTCAACCGCGGCATCTATATGCCCCTCAGCAATCGCACTACAAACATCAGCAAGAGTGGGGAAACGGTCGGCCATGAGACACCTCCCTACAAAATACTGGGTACGCTCTTTGTTGACAGAGTTGTGAGCCATGTCACAACCTTACCAACTACACGAGTAAGAGGACACCCTGGTTTCGTTATGTTCCATACATGCAGACATGGGAAACACTGAGTTTATTTCGTCATCCGACACTACAAGGTGCCGTTACTCTTTCTCCTCTTCTAAATTCTCATTCTGATCGTCTAGTACGGCATCGTCGTCAAGCAGACCCGCCATAGGTTCAATATACATCATGTGGCGAATAAGGTCAATCTGTTTCACAACATCTTTAATAGCGGGAAGAAGAATTTGCTTACCATCATCGCCTTTCACCACATAGACATCATTGCTGCCCGTCTCCATAATCTCTATAATCGTCCCTATTTCGCGCCCATTCAGGATTGCGACATGCAGGCCTAGAATGTCATGTTGATAGTATGAATTCGGCGGTAACTTGGCAAGTTTGTCAAGTGGAATAGAGAGATCAAAGTTTCGCAGAGTCTCTGCCCTGGTAGCATCATCTATCCCTACGAATTTGAGGATAAGCATATCACCTTTGTATGGGCGGACAGCGGTAATTTTGCATGGTGTATATTCAGGGCCAACAAAAACGCTGTCTAATTGTGCGAAACGATCAGGAATATCGGAGAGCGAAAATACTTTTAACTCTCCGCGAATACCAAAAGGGGCCACTATTTTTCCGATAGTAGCCCATTCTGTGTTGCTTGGCTTTGGCATAGTGGCCTCTGTCGAATTATTGAAGCACAGATATCAGCGTAGAGCAGTACGAGTAACATCAAGACATGGCTGATAGGTATACATGTATTTTCTTCTACTACAAAATCTCCAAGGAGGTATGACGACCTTCACGCGCACCACCGGCACGTAAAAGTGCTCGCATTGCCTTAGCGACACGTCCCTGGCGACCAATCACCTTACCGAAGTCATCCTGCGCGACATGCAGTTCTAGCACCAACGCATTGCGGTCGTTGCGAACTTCACGCACCTGAACGGCCAAGGGTTCATCTACAAGTGACTGAGCGATGTACTCTATCAGTTTACGCATATCTCAACCTCACCTTACAATGATGATCTACGCCTGAATTGGTGCAGGAACGGTTGCGGTCTGTGTATCAGTGTTAGCAGCGGGAACAGTTGAAGCCTGAACAGTTTTTGACTGTGTGAACCGGTCCATAATACCAGTTCGCTTTAAGAGAGAGGCAACTGACTCTGTGGGCTGCGCTCCATTTTTCAGCCAGCCGATTGCTTTCTCGGCGTCGATATGAATGGCGGAAGGCTCAACGCGTGGATTGTACCACCCAATATTTTCAATGATGCGACCATCACGTGAGAAGCGCGAGTCGGCAACTACCACGCGATAGCTTGGGGCTTTCTTCTTGCCCGTGCGTTTTAAGCGAATTTTAACAGTCATGCGTTCTTTTTCTCACCTCTTCCCCACTTGATGGGGGGTTGTATTTTCGTGGCGTTCGAGAGGAGTGCATACAATGATTTACAGCTACCCCAAACTACGGCCCAACTAGGATAGCATGAAGCATACACTTTGTCAATGTTTACGGCGAGTGCTTCAGGGCTGTTGCAAAGTTCGTTGAAGCCGACATGGTTAACATGACAGGGACAAGCCCTGTCACTCCTCTACGACTTTGCAACAGCCCTGGCGAGTGCCTCAGAAACGACGGGCGACCACCCTATCTTTCAGCGACTTTTGAGTAGTCCTGCACCTTAGCGTCATTCTAATGATAGAATGATAAGCAAAACATGTAGTCAATATATAACTATCCTGAGAGGTTGAACGCATGCGCCGTACAAAAATTGTCTGTACGATAGGTCCAGCGACGAATAGCAAAGAACAGCTTGAGGCATTGATGCGTGCAGGCATGAATGTTGCTCGCCTCAACTTTTCACATGGAACACAACAAGAACATGCGGTAGTGATAGAGCGGATACGGTCAACGGCTACGCGCCTAGGATATGCTATTGCTATCTTACAAGACCTGCAGGGGCCGAAGATTCGTACAGGTGCATTACAAAACGGCCAACCTGTACGCCTGATTGATGGTGCCAGAGTTACTATTACGTCGCGTGACATGCTTGGGACAGCTGAGGTGATAGCAACGACCTATAAAGATTTGCCTCGTGATGTGAAAGTAGGGGACCGTATTTTATTGGATGATGGCCTTTTAGAGTTACGCGTGCTAGAGAGCAACGACACGGACGTGCTCTGTGAGGTTATTCATGGCGGTCTCTTGAAAGAGCATAAGGGTATTAATCTACCAGGTGTAGCTGTGAGTGCGCCCTCACTTACGGAAAAAGATCGCGACGACCTAGAGTTTGGCTTGCAGCTTGGCATTGACTACGTAGCCTTGAGTTTTGTACGCAGTCCACAAGATGTGCAAGAAGCAAAACGCTTTATTAGAGAGCATATAGGTGAGCAAGACAACAAAAAAATTCCTGTTACCGTTCCACTTATTGCGAAAATCGAGAAGCCTGAAGCAGTTGCACACCTTGACGCTATTCTGGAAGTTGTCGATGGTGTGATGGTGGCACGTGGCGATCTTGGCGTTGAAATGGCACCAGAAAAGGTGCCACTCATCCAAAAGCGTATTATCGCGCGAAGTAACTACTTTGGTTTACCCGTTATCACAGCAACACAAATGCTTGAGTCAATGATTACCAATCCTCGTCCAACGAGAGCCGAAGTGAACGACGTGTCAAACGCAATACTTGATGGCACAGATGCAGTTATGTTAAGTGCGGAAACTGCAGCCGGTCAATATCCTATCGAAGCGGTCCAGATGATGGTACGCATCGCAGGCGAAACCGAGGCAGGAAACCGCACTGCTTATGAAACACAACATAAGAACCTGACAAAGGCTCGTGCAGTGAGTCACGCGGCACGAGCCTTATCGGAAGAGGTCAGCATCCAGGCCATTGTCGTCTTTACACGGAGCGGCAATTCAGCTCATCTCATTTCAAAAGATCGACCGCGTACACCTATTCTGGCGTTTACGCCATCTGAGAGTGTCTATCGTCAACTCGCGCTTTGGTGGGGCGTGTGGCCTTCACATATTGCTCTACAAGGCACAACGGAGGATTTGATTGCCACCGTCGATCAACGTCTGCAAGACGACAAGCTGATTGCACGAGATCAATACGTCGTTATCATGGGTGGTCTTCCCGTTGCCAACCGAGCGCGTACAAATTTTGTGAAGTTACACCGCGTCGGCAGTGATTGATGAGACAAGTTCTTAGTATACTTGATATTGTTGCATCATAGAAGACAAAATAAGTTGGTCGAAGTTTGACATTCTCACATTTTATGCGATACTCTGATACAAGAGTCAATAACTAGAGCGGCGGGTGACATCGACGTTATCCGCCGTGTCTCATTGCAATGCAGTAGCATATTTCCCCGATAATGTACGCATCGGTACTCAATGATGCAATTTACGGAGTATATTAAGAATATGACAATTCAGGAACGAAAAACTATTCCTGTGCCACAGGTAGAACCACGCTTACCTATTCCTCAACAGAATCTGCGCGTACCAGGGCCAACCCCAGTACCACCCGAAGTGATAGCTGCACAGGCGAACCAGATGATTAACCATCGTGGACCAGAGTTTGCCGCGATTGTAAAACGTGTCACATTGCGTCTGCAATACTTTTTTCAGACAACTTCTCCTGTCATGACCTTTCCCGCTGTTGGTACAGGCGGTCAGGAATGCGCTGTGGTCAATCTGTTTTCTCCTGGTGAGCATGTTGTTGCTATCACCATAGGAAACTTCGGCGAGCGCATTGCGAAAATTGCCGAGGCGTATAGCCTCAACGTGACACGTATCGAATTTCCCTGGGGTCAAGCCGCTGATCTCAACGTTGTTGAAGAGCGGCTGAAAGCGTTGCCACCGTTTCGTGGCGTCCTAATGACGCATAACGAAACGTCTACAGGCGTCACAAACGATGTACAGGCACTAACAGCGCTTATCCGTCGTATTCATCCTGATGCGCTTGTCGTCGTGGATGCAGTCAGTTCGCTCAGTGCTATTCCATTAGATATGGATGCATGGGATATCGACGTTGTGTTTACAGGCTCGCAAAAAGGCTGGATGACACCACCTGGAGTGATGATGATAGCCGCTGGTCCACGTGCTATCGAAGCTGCTAAAACAGCGAAGTTGCCACGTTTCTACTTTGATTGGAAGTCTACACGCAAACAGCTAGAGGCATGGCAGCATCCAGTAACCTCGCCTGTCTCGCTGTTCTATGCGCTGGACGTAGCCCTGGAAATGATGCTGGCCGAGGGGCGTGAAGCGATTATTGAGCGCCATACGCGTGCAGGAGCGTATGTACGCCAACGTGCGAAGGCGATGGGACTGACATTGCTCGCCGATCACGAACAGGCATCAAATACCGTGACAGCCATCATGGTGCCAGAAGGCATTGAATTCAAGGCGCTTAACAAAAAGCTGCGTGAGCAAGATTCAGTTGTTATCGCGAGTGGTCAGGACCATATGGCGGGAAAAATCTTCCGTGTGGGACACCTTGGCTTCTTTCATGAGCATGATCTTGAGCAAGCAATGAACGCTATAGAGACGCGCCTGCACGAACTTGGCTTTAAGGGCTAAGGAAGTCGAGAAGAGGTAGCAAACATGGCAGAGGTACACGACGAAACGGGGCAGCAGGCTCTCAAAATTCTTATCGCTGACCGCGTGGCGCAGGAGGGTGTTGATCTTCTGCGTACACAGCTTCCAGAGGCACAGATTGATGAGCGTCCTGGTCTGAAACCTGAACAACTCAACGCAATTATCGGAGACTACGCCGCTCTGGTAGTGCGTAGTGAAACAAAAGTTACAGGCGACGTGCTTGAAGAAGCAACACAAATGAAAATCGTTGGACGCGCCGGAGTCGGTGTGGACAACATCGACACGGAAGCAGCGACACGTCATGGCATCATAGTTGTCAACTCACCCACAGGCAATATCGTAGCGGCGGCGGAACATTCTGTCGCGATGCTGATGGCACTCGCAAGACACATCCCCGAAGCCAATGCAAGTATGAAGGCAGGCAAGTGGGAAAAGAGTCGTTTTCTAGGCGTTGAGGTACGCAACAAGACGCTTGGCATCATTGGACTTGGTAAGGTTGGTACAGAGGTCGCACGACGAGCGCAAGGCTTGGAGATGCAAATTATTGCCTTCGACCCCTTCGTCTCACCAGAGCAGGCACGTAAGCTCAATGTGACTATGCTCGGTTTCGATGATGTGCTCAAACAGGCCGACTTTGTCACGTTACACACCTCGCTCACGAGTGGCCCTAACGGTACCCGAGGCCTTATTGGTTCGCGTGAATTGGCACTGATGAAACCGAGTGTGCGTTTGATTAACTGCGCACGTGGCGGCTTGATCGACGAAGAGGCACTGCTGCATGCCCTGAACGAGAATTCCATCGCTGGTGTAGCCCTTGACGTGTTCAGCCAGGAGCCAATAAAAGATGATGTAACGCTGAAACAGCTTCTGGCACATGAACGTGTGATTGCGACTCCGCACCTTGGCGCTTCAACAGAAGAGGCTCAGGTTGGTGTTGCGATTGATGTTGCAGAACAGATTGTGTCGGTTCTACGCGGTGGCTTTCCACGCGCCGCCGTCAATGCTCCACTTATTCTGCCCGAGACGTTGAAGATGCTTCAACCATACATGCGACTCGTTGAGCAGATGGGACGCCTGTACACACAACTTCAACCTGGTGCATTGAGCAAGGTCGAGTTGTCATGCAGTGGCGAGATCGCTACGTATGACCTACGTCCCTTACAAGCAGCACTTATCAAGGGGTTACTCGAGTCAGTATCAGATGCACATGTGAACATGATTAACGCACAGGTTTTGGCAAAGCAGTGGGGACTAGAGATTATTGAGCAAAAATCTACCACGTCCACAGAGTTTGCTAATCAGGTAACTCTACGTGTTCAGCACAACAATGGTTATACATCGCCCCTCGCTGGCAAGCAAAACGCATACATCGAGCCTGGGGACGAACACATTGAGGTGCTCAGCGGTACAGTGATGCATGAAGAGCCGCGTGTCACGCGTGTTGGTCGCTATGGAACCGAATTTGTACCTGAGGGCTATATCTTCTTCTGTCGCAACCTCGATCAGCCTGGTATGATTGGACGTGTGGGAACATTGCTGGGCAAAGCTGGCGTCAATATCCATCACATGGATGTAGGTCCTATTGTGCGCTCACCTCGCCCACGCGACTCAAAGAAACAAGCTTCTGATACCGCTTTGATGGTTATTTCCGTTGATGACCCAATTCCCGATTGGACGATTGAGGAGATTAGTAAAGCGGGTGATATCTTCGGAGTCACGGTCGTCAAGCTGTAGGCGATTTCTGAAGAGGTCAATGAATACGGGAACAATAACTTTGTGGTGTTATTGTTCCCGTATTCATTGACCTCTTCATCGCATTGACAATGATCGGTATTTCGCGTTAAGAATACGTTTGACCTTGTGTGTGATAAGAACATAGAGTGCTAGTAGGAGTGCAACAACGAGAATAGTTGGCAATGTGTATGCTTGCATGAAGTGGAGCGCGATTCTCCAATGTGGTCCGAGCGTCCAACCAATCAAAGGAAGAGCGACACACCAGATGATAGAACCGACTGAGGCTGCAACTAAGAACTTTTTAATGTTCATGTGCCAAATGCCTGCCGGAAAGCATGCGAAAGGTCGCACAAACGGTGTCATACGCGAGAAGAAAATCATCCAGAAGCCAGACTTCTGAAACCAGCTATTCATAACGGATATTTTTTGTTCGTTGACGTGAAAAAATGTGGCGAGACGCAAGAGTACGGGTCGCCCTCCTAGCGCACCAATCCAGTACGCACAGCAGGCACCAGCAATACTTCCGAGGAGAGCTGAAATGATGAGCATCTCAATATTTAGATAGCCTAGAGACGCCATCGCTCCCGCGAGGAGCAACATCGTATTATTGGTTATAGGAACTCCTGAACTCTCCAGCAAAAGAATGGTTGCCACGAGTAGGTAGATCAATAACGGACTTGTATGCAGTAATGTATGCGCAATCGGATGCACAACAACCTCTTCCCAATATATGCCTATAAGAATTTCTTCTTGTTACTTTTACCATTATTCATGTTTCTCTTATTCCAGTATATTAGACGTATGATATCCCTCCTTGGTTGCGAGTGACGCTCAAGAGGGCTATACCGTTTATGAACACTGCAACTATAGTAACGATAAAGCGTACAAAGTGTGACAGAACGTTAAAAGAGAAGAAAAGAAAAGAGAAATATGGTTACTACTACAAAGCTCCCCATTGATCGAGAGTCGCTGAAACCAAGTAGACAACAGGCCCGTTCCGCCTTTACCGTGCTGCTCATCATCAACATTCTTAACTATGCGGACCGTTTTGTGCTTTCAGCGATCCTGCCTAAAATTAAAGTGGACCTGGGATTAAGCGATACACAATTAGGACTTTTATCCTCAGCATTTCTGCTGGTCTATGCACTCACAACACTTCCATTGGGTGTCTGGGCGGATAGAAGCACGCGCAAGAATATTGTTGCCCTTTGTGTTGGTGTATGGAGTATTGCGACAACCTTAGCGGGCTTCACAACCAACTTCGTACAGCTTTTTCTCACGCGTACTGTGCTTGGTATCGGTGAAGCTGGCTACGCTCCCGCAACGCTTTCACTGCTGGGAGATTATTTCTCTAAAGAGCGACGAGGGCGTGTGCTCTCTTTCTACTCTATCGGCAATCTGATTGGAACAGCACTTGGTCTTGTAGTAGGCGGCCTGGTTGCTGATGCCTTTGGATGGCATTGGGCCTTCTTCATCGTAGGTCTCCCCGGGTTAATCGCTGCATTTCTGATCTGGCGTACCGTTGAACCCACACGTGGCGTGTACGAAAACGAAGAGGGCGAGGATGCAAGCGCAACTCATGGCGGTTTAGGAAAAGACTTCTGGGGTGCTGTCAGGCATCTCTTCCGCATTCCGACCTATTGGGTTCTCTTAGGAGCTTTTATTTTTAGCTTCTTCACTATTGGTGGTGCATCGGCCTGGATACCGACTTACTTCACGAAGGCGTTTAACCTTACACTCAGTCAATCATCTTCAATTTCAGGAGGCGTCTTAGCAGGAGGAAGCCTCGTTGGAACATTAGCAGGGGGCTGGCTCGCGGACTACCTACAGCGTCGCCGTCCAGAAGGCCGTATGATCGTTGTAACACTTTCTTTTTTGCTGGGAGCACCTCTCACATGGCTCGCGTTGTCGCTGCATACACTTTTGCCGTTTATTACTGTCTTTTCTCTTGCGATCATCTGTCTGACTCTCTCTTTGGGTCCACTGAACGCAATCATACAAGACGTAATCATTCCAGAAATACGTGCAACAGCATATGGTCTCACACTATTACTAGCACATTTGCTTGGAGATGCTGCCTCACCAACCATTATTGGTGCTTTGTCAGATAGATTCCGTGTGCTAGGATATGCTCAACCTCTGGGTCTAGCCCTGCTTGTGACTGCGCCAGTATGTCTTGCACTCGCTGGTGTTGTTTGCCTTGTTGGATTAAGAACAGTAGCACGTGATATGCGTGGTATGCAGGAGCATCTGCACAGGAACCAGCAAGCAGTGTAAGCGGAGCAGTAAATACAAGAACCTCTCGATATCGAGAGGTTCTTGTATGAAAGCGGGTTACGGGATTTGAACCCGTGGTCTCAACTTTGGGAAAGTCGCATGTTACCGCTACACCAAACCCGCGTATAAATAACTGACGAAGACGATTATAGTTGATACACAGGCAAAAGTCAAGCATATTTTCATGCTTCACACGATGCATTGTGTGAAGCATGGGAAAGGGCTAGCCCAAATCTCAGTGGGCTAGCCCTTCTTTTTTGCCTTTTCCTGCTGTGCTTTACGCTCTTTATAAAATGACTTTGGTTTTGGACGATGCTCGGTATCTTCATAGGCTGCCGGTGCGGAATCTTCACGTGCAGCAACCTCTGCGTCATCACGTTCACTCACTAATACCTGCAAGTCGTTGTAAATGTTATAATTATCACTTACTTCGCGCATGCGCAGCATGTGTCGCAATACCTGAATTTGTGTTGTATTTGTTCTATCATTTTTCGCAGGTTCTGCCCTTTTCAGCAACATCTCTACGAGGTCCATACTATCATCGTGTGCGCCAATACCTTCCAGGCGTTCACGCACTGTCAATAACTGCTCGTATAAGTTCACGAGTTTATTCCTCCTGACTGACACTAACACTATTCTTTACTAGAGCTATGGTAGCATAGGTCATACGTAGCGTCAAATTGGCATGACCGATGTTATGCAGAAACCTGTGGTAGCGCAATAAAGAAGGTTGTTCCTTTTCCTGGCTCACCAGTACTTTCAAGCCAGATAGCACCATTCATTGCCTCGATAAGTTGTCGGCAAAGATACAGTCCCAGGCCAGAGCCGCGTTGCATACTCTTGACCGCATTTGGAAGCCGCACAAACTTCGCGAAGAGTCGTTCCTGATCTTCCGGTGCGATACCATCCCCTTGATCTTGAATGGAAAGCAAAACAACGGGTGCATCGTATAACAATGAATGTGAGGGCTGCGACAGGAAAGGTGGTATCCGCATACGCATCACAGGAGCGTCTACGAGTTCTGCATGTATAGTAATATACGTGCCACGAGGAGTATATTTCAGTGCATTGCTTAACACGTTGAGCAGAACCTGACGAAGACGTGACTCATCAGCACGAACATGCAGTGTATCGTCTATTGTAACCTCAACATTTCTCCCCTGACGTACCAGGTTAGGCTCCAGAATATCTAGTACTAGCAGCAGTGCGCGGTGAAGGTATACGGTTCCAAGGTTGAGAGCAATTTCCTTTTGATTCATAAGACTCGTATCCATAACATTACCCAGCAGAAGAATGACCTCCTCCGAAGCACGACGAGCACTGTTGA
>JAABUQ010001080.1_pt1 | contig 61158 bp, 45 predicted proteins | sample 5560001 | NCBI WGS metagenome assembly JAABUQ01 (sample SAMN10711888, study PRJNA513371) | rock metagenome | isolation source: Antarctica rocks | place: Antarctica: Victoria Land, Finger Mt nord | collected 2015-12-18
ACCCGGGAGAAGTTGACGCGCCACTGGTCGCCGTCGCTCGGGGGCCCGGGGCGGTCGTTCCGGGGGGCGAGGGCCTTCCAGGGGAGGGCCAGCTCGACGGTCCAGCCCCGGTCGCGGTCGGAGGGGTCGTTGAGGGTCCCGTCGACGTGGACCCCTTCGCGGAGGCCGGGGATCTCCCAGGCGTTGAGGGCGGGGCCGCCGTCTCGGTAGGGCTTTTCAAGCAGGAGGTCCCACTCGGTGGCGAGGGCGTTGATCTCCAGCTCGAAGTAGTCGTGATTGTCGCCCTCGGGGTCGATGAAGACCTCGAAGTCGTTGTCGGCGAAGATCACGGCGTCGTGGTCCTTGAGCGTCCCCCAGACGTGAGGCTCGGCCAGCTCGGCGGCGACGTAGAAGTAGGTCTCGTCCCAGAGCATCTTGGCCCGGGTCCGGAACCGGGGCCTGGGGCGGACGTCGCCCTCGATGTCGACGAAGTCGTCGGTCCAGGGGGCGGCGGCCCAGGCCGGGTCGTCGAGCTTGCCGTCGACGGCGATAACGCCGCCGGCCCGGCCGCAGACGTAGCCCTTGGGCGTCGGGCCGTCGGCCCCGAGGGCGAGGGCCAGCAGCGGCAGGGCGGCGAGCAGGGTCGGGCGTCGGGGTCGGCTCAACGGGGTGTCCTCGGTGATCGGTCGGTCGGGATGTCGGCCGACGTGGCGACGGTCCAGCTTATCGGGCCGGGCCGGGCGGATCGAGGGGATGGTCCTGGGGACAGAAGAGTCAATATTTTATCATGTGAATTTATATAGACTATATCGAGGTCGACCGACGCCGGGGAAGCGGTCGGCAAATGCGGGGAACGCGGTGTGGGTGGGCCTCGCTCCGCTCGAAATAAACCCATATGTTCTTGTCTTTTGGTGCGAAGGAACCGAGCCGCTTTGACGGGCCGATCGACCCATTCCGGGGTCCGGTTGGGTTCGTTTCGCGCCCCGGGGGATTGGCCAAGGGCGAGGGCGCCACGGCGTGAGCGGTCGAGTGGTCCGGACGGGGGCAGGGGGGCCTTCGGGATCGCTTTCGGGGTTCGGACGGGGCGGGGCGGTCGGGTTTTCGCGGCTCAACTCTGATTCGAACGACCTTCCGCGCGCGGCGACGCGATGGCCCGGTGGGTCGGGCGGGTTTCGGGTCGGTTCGGGTGGGGTTGGGCGGGGTTTCAGGATCGGCGATCGTCGGGCTTGGGCCTCTTGGCGGCCCGGCGAGCCGCTTCCTTCAGGGCCCGGGGGTCGGGGCGGGACGGCTCGGGGGCCGGCTGGGACGGTGTCGAGGCCGGGTGATCGATCATGAGGGAGTCGAAGAGGTCGAAGAGGTCGCTCGGGGTCGGGTCGAAGTCGAGGCGGGATGGGGCCGGGAGGTCGATGGGCGAGGGTGAGCCGAGGGCGGGGCGGGGGGGCTCGGCGGGCCGTTCGATCCGGGCGACGCACCAGCGGAGGCGGCGGTGGAGGTCGGCCTCGTGGCGGCGGAGCTTGCGGAGGTCGGGGTCGGCGTCGTCGGGGGCGGCGTCCTGGCGGGCCGTGGTGCGGTCGAAGGCGTCGAGGGCGGCGCGCTCGGCCTTGCGGTGGAGCAGGGCGGCGACCTCGCGGCGGGCGAGCGTGGCGGGGTCGAGGCCGAAGGTCTCGGGGAGCGCCCGGCCTTCGGGGTCGATCGACTCGCCGGGGGTGCCCCCTCGGAGTTGCTCGGGCCGGCCGAGGAGGTCGAAGGCGAGGGCGAGCTGCTCGGGGGTCCAGGCCCGGTCGCGGTCGGCGGCCCTGGCCAGGAGCGACCACCGCTCGATCATCCAGTCGCACCCCTGCGGCGTCATCCGGAGCGCCCGGGCCACGCCGGCGGGGTCGTCGGCCAGCCCGGACCCGAGCCGCTCGGCCTCGAGCCGGCGGTCGTCGTCCCAGGATAATTCGGCACGTAGCGCAATCCGCTCGCGATGGCGGCGGTCGAGCCGCTCGGACCGCCGGAGCCTGGCCGAGAGCACCGCCACCTGCTCGGCGAGCCAACCTTGCCAGGCGAGGACCGGGTCGCTCGGCCCGGCCTCGGGTTCGGGTGCTTCGCGATCGGGGACCGCCGCGTCGTCCTCGGGCAGGCGGACGACCTCGGCCGAGAGGCCGTGGGTCAGGGCGTTCCGCCTCGACCGGTCCTTGCCGGCCTCGGTCTTCGGCCCGGTGGAGCGGAGGGCGTTGCGGCGGTTGGCCTCGCGGCGGGCTTCGCTGACGATCATGGTGCGTCTCCGAGTCCGGGGGCGGTCCCGAAGGTTCTCGACCCGAGCGGTCGCGTCCCTTCCTCGAACACTATCGTTTTCGAAGGGGGCCGATTAGCAGCGTTTCCGCCCGGGATGGGCCGATCCGGATTCGGGGTGCACCTCGGGCGGGCCGTTGTGATAGCATCGAGCCGAGGTGCTCATGCGGGCCGTCCCCGGTCTCGGAGGTCGTCGTGCGGATCAACATCCCGGGCTTGCCGTACTCGATCCACCTCGAGCGGAGGGAGCGGACCCCGACCCGCTGGCGGCTCCGGCTCCGTTCGCTGATGATCCTCGTGGCGCTGGTCGCGCTCGCGCTGGGCGGCCTGATGGTCGAGGTCCGGAGTCGGCGGGAGGCTTGGGCCCGCGCCGAGGCCGATCGTGCGATCATCGAAAAGCTTGAAAGCACCCTCGACGAACGGATCGATGCTTTGATCAACCAGAGAGGTGGGCCGCATGCAGTACGGGGGATCGTGATCCATCGGGGCGCCACCGCCGAGCAGCCTAGCGTCATCTCGTTCGAACCCCCGGGCGGAGGCCCCGGCCGAGGCAGATGAAGCCCCCTTTCGACTTTTCCTGAGGTCGCGGAGAGGCTCTCGACGCGCTTGGCCCGGGGCTAGTCGAGCTTCCCGGCTCAGCGCAGCCGATGCTCCATCTTGGGGAAGAGCCGGAATGCATTGTCATTCCGGATCGAGCGGAGTTCCTCGGACGAGAAGCCGTGGTTTCCAGGCTCCGCCGCAACGGATCGATTGATTCTTCGTTCATGAACGGGAAGTCGAAGCCCATCATGCGGTGGGCGGGTTCGGTGAGGGCCATCGAGGCTCGGATCTGGTCCGGCTCGGCGGTCGCGGTGAGCTCGGAGCAGGTCGTGCGGGCATCTTTGGTCGAGGGTCGACCCCGGGGCGCTCCGCTCGCTCGTCGAGGAGCACGGCGACGCCTTGACGAAGCAGTATCTCGGGCTGGTCGATCCCGCCGAGGACTTGCTGCTGCCGGATATCGCCGAGGTCCGCGACGCGAGGCGGAAGGTCGGGGCGGTGGACGAGCTGATCCGGCTCGGCAAGCAGGGGGAGGCGACCCGGCGGTTCCGCGAGCTTTCGGGCGGCACGTGGGACCTCGCCATCGACGCCACCCGCCATTGGCGCGAGCTCGGCCTGCTGGAGAAGCTCGACCGGTTCGGCTGGCGACCCAAGGGGCACGCCGACGACCCGGCCGGGCGGGCCGGACACCCGCTGCACGACCCTTCGCTCGACGGCTGAGGGCCGGGATGCGTCGCGAGTCGGGCGACCCGGGCTCGCGGGCGCGACGACTGGATTCGGGGAATCTTTCTGGTGAAGATTTCACCCCGTTTTCATTTGCCCTGACCGCTCATAACTCCTATCCTCGACCTCCTGGGGTATCGTCCTCTGACGTGCGAGGACCTCGCGGGCTGACTTATCTTCCGGAGTCGACCATGACAACGACCACGCGGCGGCGGCGGTTGCGGGCGGGCATGCCTCGGCGGGTCGAGGCCCTGGAGCCGCGCTCGCTGTTGAGCGGGGCGGGGGTCCTGGACCCGAGCTTCCGGGGCGGGGCGGGAGGCCCGGGGTACGTCAGCGGGAGCTTCGGCTTCGACGGGGCGGCGGCCAACGCGGTCGCGGTCCAGCCCGACGGCCGGATCGTGCTGGCCGGCGAGGTCGGCAACCAGATGACCACGACCAAGACGTATGTCCTGGCCGTGACCCGGCTGAACCCCGACGGGTCGACGGACCCGAACTTCGGCTACTACGCCGGGGGGGGCACGATCGACATCGGCGCCCCGCCGGCGTCGGCGGTCGCCCTCGGGCCGGGCGGGATCATCGCGGTCGCCGGGGCGAACGTGCCGCCGACCTTCGGGCCGAGCCCGACCCCGGGCGGGGGCCTCCAGGTCGACGAGCTCGGCCCGAACGGCAAATCCCTCGGCTCGTTCGGGCCGGGCGGCGGGGCGCTCACCTTCACCTTCGGGCCGGGGGATGTCGCGCAGCAGACGGTGGGCGCCCTGGCGGTCGAGCCGGACGGGTCGCTGCTCGTCGGCGGGGGCTATGTGGACACGGCGAACTCCGGGCTGGCCGAGTTCGCGGTGGCGAAGATCACCCCGTCGGGCGCGCTCGACACCACCTTCGGCACCGGCGGCGTGGCGCTGTTGCCGGTCCCGACCAACGGGCCCTTCGATGCAGAGGTCAAGGGGATCGCCCTGCAAGGCGACGGCAAGATCGTCCTGGTCGGCACGGCCCAGGCCACGATCATGCAGGGCAGTACTCGGCTCTCGCAGGAGGGGGATAGCTTCGTCGAGCGGCTGGACGCGGGCGGCCGGCTCGACACCTCGTTCGGCAACGCCGGGGCGACGGTGATCCGGCCCCAGGTGCCGGGGCCGAGCGGGCCGGCGAGCTACGACGCCTTCGGGATCGGGTTGCAGGCGAACGGCGACATCCTCATCGGCGGCAACGACTCGGGGTCCGTGGCGGCGACCCGGCTCCTGCCCGGCGGCTCGCTCGACCCGTCCTACGGGCTCGGCGGGACCTCGACCTTGCCCGGCTTCCGGTCGGGCGCCCTCGCCGCCCCCAGCGGCGGGTTCGTGGTCCAGGCGGACGGCAAGGCCGTGGTGGCGACCGGCCTGTCCTCGCCCACGGCCACGGACCCGTCGCAACCGGACGTGCAGGCCGTCGGCCGGTTCAACGCCGACGGCACGCCCGACCCCGGCTTCGGCAACCCGACCACCCCCGGCCTGGCCACGTTCGCGCTGGGCGGCGCGCCCACGGCGGTCAACGCCGTGGCAATCCAGCCCGACGGGAAGCTGGTCCTCGGCGGGAGTTCAGGGCAGTTCCCGGGCTTCAACATCGCGGCCGGCTACACGGTGATCCGGCTGACCGCGTCCGCCGAGGCCCCGGGCGACTACTTCGGCACCGGCGTCACCCCGGTCTCGGCCTACCTCGCCAACGTCGGCGGCTTCGCCTTCCGCCCGCCGACCGGCCCCGACATCACCATCCCCTTCGGCAACGCCCTGCCCGGCCAGTCGATCCCGGCGCTGGCCGACTACGACGGCGCCGGCCGCGCCGAGCTGGGCGTCTACCTGCCCAGCTACGGCGTCTACGCCTACCGCCCGGCCAACGGCTCGGCGGACGTGACGACCCCCTTCGGCATCCCCGGGGCCGGGCAGTCGATCCCGACCCCGGCCGACTTCGAGGGGACCGGCCGGGCCGACATCGCCGTCTACATGCCCTCGATCGCCGCCTATGGGATCAGGCCCGGCGGGACCTCCGGCGCGGCCGACCGGATCGTCCCCATCGGCGTCCCGGGGGCGGGCCAGAGCCTGCCGGCGCCTGCGGACTACTTCGGCACCGGCCGGGCCGACCCGGCGGTGTATGTCGCCTCGCTGGGGGCCTTCGCGATCCGCCCGGCCGGAGGCGGTCCCGACGTGATCGTCCCCTTCGGCCTGCCCGGGGTGGGCCGGACGATCCCGGTGCCCGGCGATTACGACGGCTCCGGCCACGTCGAGCTCGCGGTCTACCTCCCCTCGACCGGCCAGTTCATCTACCGCCCCCATGCCGGCGGCGGCGACATCGCCATCACCGTCGCCGGCCAAGGGGAGCAGCTCGTGCCGAGCCCCGGGGATTACGCCGGCACCGGCTACCTCCAGTTCGGCCTGTACGACCCGGCGACGGCGACCTTGACCTACTTCCGGGGGATCGGCGGCCGGGCCACCTCGGTCACCTTCGGCACGCCCGGCGCCGGGCTCTCGCTCGCCTCGACCGCCGCGCCCGGGGCGGTCGCGCTGGGGCTGGGGCTGGGCTCGACCTCGACCTCATCCGGCGGCACGGTCTCGGCGATGGACCTCTCGGTGCCGGCCTCGGTGACCGTCCCGGGCGCGACCCGGGCCGAGTCGATCGCGGTGACGACCTCGGCCAGCACTCCTAAAGGTACGGCCGCCGCGATCGGGCACCGGGCCGCGCCGAAGAAGGCGACGCTCCGGGTGGCCCAGGCGAGCGGCGCCTCGGCGGGATCGACGACCTTGGGCTGATCCGGCCGATCTCCAGGATCGAGAGTTGTGCCCGACCCGGACGGCCGGGTGCTCACCGGGGGCCGGCGGTGAGCGCCTGGCGGTAGACGGCGAGGTAGCGGTCGATGTTCCGCTCCATGCCGAAGTGCTCGACGGCGACGGCACGGGTCGACCCGGCCAGGCTCGCGGCGAGGTCGGGGTGCTGGAGGACGTCGATGATCCCCTCGGCGATCGAGCCGGCGTCGACCGCCGCCAGCCGGCCGGCGCCGGTGGGGCCGAGCAAGGTCGCGTAGTCGGCGAAGTCGGTCGCCACGATCGGCCGGCCGGCGGCGAGGTAGACGGCGATCTTGCTCTGGACCGAGTAGTTCTCGCGGCAGGCCAGTCGGGAGTGGACCAGGACGTCGGCGCGTCGGGTCAGGGCGACGACCTGCTCGGGCGTCCGGCCGGTCAGGACGATCAGGCGGTCGCCGAACTGGCCGAGTTCGCCCCGGTACCGCTCGCCGGCCTCGGCCGGGCCGCCCACCAGGACGCATCGAGCCTCGGGCACCGCCTCGAAGACCCTGGGCAGCGACTCGACCAAAAGCGGGACCCCCTGGTTGGGGTGGACGATCGAGCCGACGTACATCACGACCTTGTGCTCCGGCCCGACGCCAGGGATGGTCGCGGCCTCGCCGGGCCGGTCGTACTCGCCGAGGTCGATCCCGGGGTAGATCACGGTCACCCGGTCGGCGGGCACCCCCTTCTCCTCGACCATCACCCGCTTGACCTGCTCGCCCAGGACGATCACGGCCGCCGCGTGCCGGCACGCGGCACGCTCGATCCGGACGTTGACCTGGAAGCCCAGCCCTCGGCCCAGGCGGTCGCGCTCGTACTCCTCGCCGAGCAGGGAGTGGAGCTCGTAGACCATCGGCCAGCCGTACCGCCGGCAGGCGAAGAAGGCCCGGTTGGCGCCGCCGTGGTGCTGGGCGTGGACGATCTCGAAGGGGAACTCGCGATCGATCGACGCCAGGCCGCCGATCCAGTCCTTGGGGTGGAAGGTGAACGACGGGGTCCCCTCGAAGTCCTCGCGGGTCGAGCCTCCCCAGAACGGCCGGGCCTTGAGGTGGGCCAGGACGACGTCGACGCCCCTCGACTTCAAGGCCCTGAGGATCTTGATCGGCAGCATCGCCGTCCCGTCGTATTCGCCGGGCACGGGGAAGGACGTCACCAGCAGCACGCGCATCGAGGGAGCCTCCGGCCCCTCTCGGCCGATCCCGGAGGGGGGTCCACAGCATAGTGGCCCCCCGACCGGCCCGGGAACCCCAATCCGCCCCGCCTGAACTCGCGCGGTCGCATCCGGTCGATCCGATGCCCCAACGAGCCTTCATGTCGTCCGGGCGACGTCGCCGGGTTGCGAGGCGAATTTCCGCTCGATGTCCTTCGCGAAGGCGACGCCCTCGACAGACAGATGCCGCTTGATGAAGTAGCCCCCCAATCCGTTGATTTGGGCCGCGACCGCCAGCAGCTTGGACGGGAAGTCGGCCCCGATGGTACATTGCAGCTCGCAGGAGCCGGCCGCGGTCGGCCGCAACGCCATCTCCCAACGGACGCCGACCGACACGGGAAACCATCGGTATAGATAGCCTTCGGTCTCGGCCGAGTGGAATTTCACGTCGGATTTGCCGTGCTCCACCAATCTGTAATGCTGCACAAACATGTCGGTCCCGATGTACTCCACATTCGTCATGAGGAATTCGTGCCCTCTGAAGAAGCTGCCCATCGCCTTATGGCCCGGCGAGAACGACACGTAATCCTCGGGCGTCATCTCCGTCACCCACCGATACATGTCAATTTTCTCGATCGACAGGTTGATCGCGAATGCTTGGTGGAATTGCATGGGCGTCCGGCTCGGGTGGTGATTTGCGATGGGGGTCGGCTGGATTGCACTTGGGCAACGTGCCCAGTCAGGCTGAACGAGATGCGACCGAGGTCCGATATCCAGGGAGCCTCCGGCCCCTCTCGGCCGATCCCGGAGGGGGGTCCACAGCATAGTGGCCCCCCGACCGGCCCGGGAACCCCAATCCGCACCCCGAGGGGCCCGGCATCCGGCGGCTTTTCGGCCAAGTCCGGCCCGAGACCGGCCGATAAGAGCCGACGAGGGCCGAGCCGAAGCGGGGCCCGCCGAGGCCGGACCGGCCTCGGCCCCGCGCGGAAGGTTCCCGGAAACGAGGAGCGGACGGATGGGAGCCGAAGACCTGCTCCGCCTGGCCTGGGAGATGGACCGGGGCGATCGCCCGCGGGTCCGCGACTCGCTCCTGACGCTCGCGGTGCTGGAGAGCGGGCCGGGGGACGGCTGGGCCGACCGCTGCCGGGCTCGGCTGGTCGCCGACCGGCCCGAGCACTTCCTGGCCAATTTCGCGACCGTCCGCGAGGCCCTAACCGACCCCAGGGTCGCCCGGGCCCGCGACCAGCTCCGGCTCAAGCATCCGGGCATCCGCGTCGAGCGGCTCCTGCTCGCCCGCAAGGCGATCCGCGGGCCCTACCTCGGCCGGCCCGAGTCGCTGGCCGCCCTGCTCGAAGACCTGGCCGGCCCCGCCGCCGAGGCCGAGAACGCTCGCCGCGACCTCCCCCAGTCGACCCGGGGGCCCTTCGCCCGGGCCCGGGCCCGGTCCCGCCGCCGGGCCACCCTCCACCTCGTCTCCGCCCGCGAGGCGACCCGAATCACGCCCGAGCCCGCGACCGCCCCGGTCGCCCCCGAGGCCGACCCGGCCGAGTTCGCCCGGTCCTACCTCGGCGTGCTCCTGGCCATCGCCTGCCTGATGGCCGCGATCGAGGCGGACCGGAAGGCATCGCGGGAAGATTGACGCGGCTTGGACCGGCAGCCTCGCCGTCCGGGCTGTGACGTTCACCGCGTGCCCACATACCAATTCAACACGTAGGGTGGCGTCGAGCGGAGCGAGCCCCACCACGCCGACCGGCCCTGCGCTTCGATCTGCCCGGGCGGCGCCGAATCGGGGACTGGTCGGATCGGTGGGGCTCGCTCCGCTCGACGCCACCCTACGTGTTGATTGGATCGGGAGATCCGGAAAATCCCTCGACCCGGCGCTTGACGCCCTAGGCAAGTTGCCTTACCATCGTCTCAGGCAAATTGCCTGGGAGGTCCGGATGGGGCGACGCGGCGGCGAGGATGCGACGGAGACCGAGCTGGCGATGCTCCGGGTGCTCTGGGAGCGGGGCGAGGCGACCCGGAGGCAGGTCGCGGACGCCCTGTACCCCGGCGGCGGCGAGTCGCACTACTCGACCGTCCAGAAGCTGTTGGAGCGGCTGGAGAAGAAGGGCTTCGCCCGCCACGAGCGGCGCGAGGGGGTGCTCGTGTTCCGGGCGACGGTCGATCGCGACGGGTTCATCCGCCGTCGGCTCGAAGGCCTGGCCGAGCAGCTTTGCGGCGGGCTGGCGGCCCCCCTGGTGATGAACCTGGTCCGGTCGCAGCCGCTGTCGGCGGCCGAGATCGAGGAGCTTTACGCCGTCCTCCGCGAGCGGCGGGCGAAGCCCCAGGCCGGACCCACCTGAGAGGAGGCCGGCCGTGGACGCGGAGACTCTCGCTCGCGAAGCCCTGAGCAACGCCGGTTGGGCCCTCGCCCTGGCCCTGGTGGCGACGGCCGCCGGCCTGTTCCTCGGGCGCCGGCCCGCGCTGATCCATACCTTGTGGCTGCTGGTCCTGCTCAAGCTCGCGACCCCCTCGCTCGTGCATCGACCATGGGAGGCAGACGCCGAGCACGCCGAAGTCGCCCCGATCGCGACGATGCCCCGGGTCGAGGTGCCGAAGGCGGTCGCCCTCCCCGAGCCGACCGCCCGGACTGAGGTAGGTACTCCTGAGATGCCGATGGTCGAGGCCCGGCCGGCCCCGATCGTCGAGCGGACCTGGCCCTGGAGAGGAATCGCGATCGGGGTTTGGCTCGGTGGGGCGGCGGCCTGGTGGTCGGCGGTGGCCTGGCAGGTCGTCCGATCGCGGAATCTGCTCCGAGGGGCCCGGCCGGCTCCCTTGGCCCTCCGCGACCGCTCCGAGCGGCTGGCCCGGCGGATCGGCCTCCGTCGAGCCCCGGCGGTCGGGCTGGTCGACGCCCGGATGCCGCCCTTGCTCTGGGCGATCGCCGGGCCGCCCCGACTCCTGCTGCCCGAGGGGCTCTGGGCCCGGCTCGACGAGGGGCAGCAGGACGCGGTCCTCGTCCATGAGCTGGCCCACCTGAGGCGGCGCGACCACTGGGTCCGCTGGCTCGAAGCGGGCGTGCTCGGCCTGTACTGGTGGAACCCGGTCGCCTGGTGGGCCCGCCGCCGGGTCGAGGCCGCCGAGGAAGAATGCTGCGACGCCTGGGTCCGCTGGGCCCTGCCCGGGTCGGTCGACGCCTACGCCGAGGCCCTGGTCGAGGCCGCCGTGTTCCTGTCCGGCCCCCGCCCGCCCTGGTCCCCCGGGACCACGGGAATCCGGGCCATCCCCCCGCTCCGAAGGAGGCTGATGATGATCCTCAGCGATCCCGCGACCGGCCGAAAATCCCGCCCCGGCCCGAGGGCGGCCCTGCTCCTCGGAATCCTCGCCTTGCCCTTCCTCCCCGCCCCCTCGCCCGCCGAGCCGGCCCGGCAGGTCCCCGAAGCCCAGGCCCCCCCGGCCCAACCCGCGCAGGCCCCGAGGCCCGACGCCCCGCCCGCGACGCCAGACAAGCCCCCGGCCGAGAAGACGCCCGCACCCAAGGCGGACGACGCGACTGATAAGCCGTGGCTGAGGGTCGCCCATCCGATCGTCCGCGAGGTGAACGACTACGAGGAATTCAAGGGCCATGTCGAGGCGGCCCAGACCGTCGAGATCCGCTCCCGGGTCGGGGGCATCCTCGATAAGGTCCAGTATCGAGACGGACAGGTCGTCGAGAAGGGGGATGTCCTCTTCGAGATCGACCCCGAGACCGCCAAGGCCGAGTTCGACAAGGCCGACGCGGAGGCAAGCCGGTCCGAGGCCCGCCTGGTCCGATGCACGGCCGACAAGAGACGCGCGGACGCCATGCTCGCAAGGAATTCCATCGGCCGGGAAGACTTCGATCGCATTGAAGGAGACTTCGCGGAAGCGGCGGCCTCTTTCCGCGGGGCGAAGGCGAGCCGCGACCTGGCCAAGATCAAGCTGGACTCCACCAAGATCCGGGCCGCGATCGGAGGCCGGTTGAGCCGTCCCCGCCTCTCCGAAGGGAATCTGGTGGCCGCCGAGACCACGGTGTTAGGCATCATCGATTCTCAGGAACCGATGTACGTCACATTCGATATTGAACAGTACTGGGTCTTGAAACTCAGCCGGTCCAAGCGGAATGAGCAGGCTAAGGCTTCGCCCGGTGTCGGCCTCGCGGTCCGCGTCGGTTTGCAAGCCGAGGCGGACTTCCCACGCTCGGGATGGGTAGAATCGACGGCCTCGCAAATCGACCGGGCGACCGGCACGCTCCGCTGCCGGGCGGTGATTCCCAACTCCGACGGCCTCCTCATTCCCGGTCTGTTCGCCCGCGCCCGATTGATCTTCGAACCGCCGGTCAAGGCCCTACTCGTCCCCGAAGACGCCGCGATCAACACCCAAGGAGAATGGTCGATCTGGGTGGCGAATGAACAAGATTTCATCGAATCACGCCCGATCCGAGTCGGCAAAGTTCACGATGGCATGCGGGCCGTGACATGGGGGCTCAATGAGAAGGATTGGGTGTTTTTCACGAAGCATCGGTATGGGGCCGGCAGGAAGGTCGAGCCCGTGCGGGTCGAGATGCCGATTGGCGTCAAGAAGGACTCGTGAGCGTAAGCCGGTCGACGGGCCTCAATGAGACCGGCCGTCGCCGTCGGGCGGGGGGTGAATCACCCGGACCCTTTCCCGGCGGTGGCGGTTGTCCCGGGTGAGGGCGCCTTCGAGCTTCCGGTCGAGGCTTTCGATGGCGGCGTCGAGGACCTGGCGGACGGTGTCGAGGTGGTGGGGGCGGAGGGCGTAGGGGTCGCGGGGGAGGCCGGTCCGGGGGAACTGGAGGTACTCGGCCTTCACGGCGAGGCTCGGGGTGACCTGGTGGGGCTGGAGGGGCTCGAAGTCGGCCCCCGGGTACGGGGCCCGGTAGTAGGCGCAGCGCTCGGAGGGGGGGCCGGGGTAGGTCCAGGAGGCTTCGAGGGCGAGCAGCTCGATGAACTGGGGCCAGGGGGGGGTGGCGGGGTCGCCGGCGAGGTTGCCGGGGCCGACGATCGCGGGGAGGAGCCGCCAGGCGTCGGCCAGGGGCATCGGCCGAGTCGGGTCGCCGATGATCTCGGCGAGGTCGGGCCGGGCGAGCTCGACGGCCGCCTGATGGACCAGGGCCTTGGCGGCCCCGACGTAGAGCATCAGGGCGGCCCGGGCCAGGCGGCTGGCCGAGGGGACCGACTTGCCGACCATCATCCGGCTCTGGGTGTGGAAGTCGAGCGCGTCGGAGTACAGGCAGTGGAACGGGCTGACCTCGGTCATGATCACCGCGCCCACGGCGTCGGCCGCCGAGCCGGACCCGGCGATTCGCCCATACGGGGCCGATCCGGGGCCGGTCCGCGACGGGCTGGCCGGGCCGGGCTCACCATTCCGCATGTGTCGGCACCTCTCCAAGCACGGCCCGGGGCGGATGGCCCGGGCGATCCCGAAGGGGGGATCGTCGGGCCCAAGATCGCTCCAATTTAGCACAACGGCGCGCCGATCGATAAGTCCGGTCGCTCAGCGCCCGGCCGCCTTGACGGCCGCCGCCGCCGGCTTGTCCTCGGGCGCGGGGGGCAGGGGGGCGGCGGGGTCGGACAGGGGGTTGTCCCAGACGAGGGCCCGGGCCCTGACGAGGTTGCCGTGCTGCTGGGTGGTGCCGTCGGCCTGGGTGTAATAGGCGATGGCGCCGGGCTTGTCCCCCTTGGCCTCGCAGATCCGGCCGAGGTTGGCCTCGGCCGCCCAGCGGAGCATGTAGTAGAAGTAGCGGCCGGGACCGGGGTCGGGCGACATCTTGAGCATCTGGCGGAAGAGGTCCTCGGCCTGGCCGACGTTCCCCTGGTCGAGCTGGCACTGGGCGAGGAAGTAGGTGGCGTAGAGGTCGAGCGCCTTCTGGACGTCGGGCGGGATCGGGGCCTCGTCCTTGCCCTTCATCACCGGGTGCTCGGCGAACCGGAGGGCGACGTACTGGTTGGTGGCGTCGGCGAGGTCGCCCCGGAGGTGGGCGGTCCGGGCGTTGAGCAGGGGCAGGCGGTTGTCGAAGAACGCGAGCGAGGCCTGGGTGGCCTGGACGAACCGGGAGTCGGTGAACAGCAGCTCCTCGATCTGGACCGGGAGCCGCCAGAGCTGCGTGGTGCCGAACAGCTTGGGGCCCATCGCGGCGGCGAAGTTGGCCGCCTGCTCGAACGGGTCGCGGAACAGCGTGGTCCGGTACTCGCCCCGGAGCTGCCCCTGGAGCGCACGCATCCGCGGGGCGAAATAGCCGGTCGAGGAGTCGATCAGGATGCCGATCCGGGTCGGGCTGCCCAGCAGGTCGGCCGCCGTCGTGCCGTAGGCCGACTGGCCCGGCAGGTCGAGCCGGTCGAGGATGGCGGGGTCGGACACCGCCTCCTGGAGCGTGGCCACCCCCTTGCCGTCGGGGCCGGGCACCTCCAGGCCGATCCGGTGGTCGAACAGGTAGGGTTTCTGGTCGACGACCGCCGCGCAGATCCAGACCAACTGCGGCCGCTCCTGCTCGGCCTGGGTCGACATGATCGACCGCCGGGGCGAGATCGTCAGGAGCCCGACGTCCACGCCGATCTGCCGGCAGAGCGCCATGAACAGCCAGCCCCGCTCCGACCACTCGCCGTTGGACTCGGTGGCCATCCCGCGGAAGAGGACGTCCGCCGGCCTGGCCTGGGCCTGCCTCATCCCGGGGGCGGAGAGCGACTCGGCCGGCACGAGCTGGACGTTGCGGACGATCCAATCGAAGATCCGCCGGACCCGGGTCAGGTCGTCCCCCTCGCCCCCGACCCGGGTGGCGACGGCGTGATAGAGCATGCAGTCTTCGATGTGGCGGGCGTCGCGGCCGATGAACTTCCGCGACTGGAGGGCCTGGATCGACTTCTCGCCGTCCTGCCCGGTCAGGACCCGGACCTTCCGCTTGAGGTAGTCGGCCGACTGCTGGCCGAGGCGGAATTCGTTGTCGCTGAACCCCTGGTCGAAGAGGTCGTTGAGGTTCTCGGTGGCCAGCTCGAAGTTCCGCCCGCCCGGGTTGATGTAGGCCGTCTTCATCAGCTTGACGACGTTGCCCAGGATGATCTCGCGCCGCTTGAGCATCTCCGGGTCGACCGCCTCCGGCGGGGCCTCGGCGTTGGGCGCCGTCACGACCGATCGGCTCGGGGCCGACCGCCCCGGGGACGTCGGCAGGGGGCCCGAGATCGTTTCGACCGGCAAGAGCGCGGGTTTCTTCGACGTGTAGTCGCACCCCGCCGCGAGCGAGGCCAGGGCCAGCAGCCCGAGCTTCGAGGACATTCTGGCGTTCAAAGGGGCAGCTCCTGCCGAATCCGAGGGGAAAAATCCGAGCGCCGGCGGTCTCGGGGATGATCTCGACGAACTATCTTGAGGAGTCCGAGGGCTGATGCCTAGCAGATGAGCGCACGATCGCGAGATTGTCCCATTCTACGTTCGGGAGGTGACGAATGTTCGGCCTGACATGCCGGGGCCGATGCTCCGGGCCTGGTCGGCCGAGGCGGCGGGCTGTCCGACGCCCCTGGGCCCGGAGGGGGCGGATGGTGGTCATGCCCGCTCATGCCTCGAACTTGACCCCGAGGTCCGGGCGACGTTCGAGCCACTCGCGATAGCGGGCGAAGTGGCGGTCGACCGTCTCGCCGTCGAGGCCGAAGTCTTCCAGGCGGTAGCGGTGCACCCCGCGCCGGTGCTGGGGATTCTCGGCGAGCCAGCGGCGGGCGTTGGCCTCGAAGGCCGGGGTGAAGTCGCCGCCGAAGTGGTCGCAGGCGTCGCGGACGGCCGCGATCGGGTCGGCGACGAGCCGGTCGTAGCCGATGTCGAAGAACCGCGACGGGTCGAGGGACTCGCGGGACTCGATCGCGTGGACCGTCCCCCGAGCGACCCCCTCGACGAACTCCTCGCCCATGGCACGCAGGTCGAGGCGGTCGGCGAGGACTCCGCGGACCGCCGATGCCAGGCTTGTGACCGACGGGACGACGGCGCGGGGGTCGCGGTGGGTGACGATGATCCGGGCGTCGGGGTAGGCCCCGAGCAGCGCATCGAGGGTGTACTGGTGCATCGGCGACTTCAGGACCCAGTGGTCGCCCCGGACCTTCCAGGAGAGGAGCTGCAACTGGCGGCGGGCATGGCGGTAGCTCGCCAGGAGCCGCTCGGGCGGGACCTCGGCGAGCCAGCGGACGTAGTCGGGGACGTCGAAGAAGAAGCCGAAGTAGGGGGAGACGAAATCGCGGGCGTGGAGGGTGTTGTCCTCCTCGGGGGTCTCGGCGTCGGTCTCGTGGGCGACCGAGAGCCGGGGCGAGAGGGCCTCGAACTGCCGGACCTGGCGGCGGACCGCGGCGATCCTCGGGTCGGTCCGATACGTCTCCGGCCGGGGGGCCGGGACGGGGGCGACCGCCTCCCAGTAGAGCAGCGGCCGGCCGGCGGGGTCTTCCGACATCAGCCGGTGGAGCAACGTCGTCCCGCTCCGCGGCGGGCCGGTGATGAAGATCGGGCGGTCGACCGGGACTCCGAGGATCTCGGGATGCCGGGCCAGCTCGGCCTCGACCCTCAGCCGGCTGACCAGGAGCCCGGTCACGTACTGGCGGAAGATGATCCGCCCGAAGGTGTTGGCCGAGTCGCGCCGGTTGAACGCCTCGACGAGGGCCCCGAGGCCCTCGCGGAACGAGTCGTCGCCGAAGTCGGAGAGGCCCGAGATCCGCCGGGCCCGGTCCATCATCTTCTCGGCGTCGGCCCTGGGCCAGGCGAGCCCGAGCTTGCGGAGCCCGGAGCCGGCCGCGTTGATCGCGCGGATGGTCGTCGGCTTCCGGGCCTTCTCCCAGATCGGGGCGGGCGATGCGACTTCTTCAAGCGATGGCATGATCAAACTCGGTCCTGATGATGCGTCCCGTGCCGACCGGACGGCCCGGGGACGGTCGGCCTGCTCGGCCTGGATAGTTTATCCGATTCGCCCGGGCTGAGGAGGGTCGCCGGCGAGGGGGCGAAATCCGACGGCCGGCCCCGAGCATGGCTTGACCCGCCCGGCGCGGCCGTCGTACGATGGAGACTCGACTCGGATGCATGCGGAGCGGACGGAATGCGGACCCTGGCGATGACCCTTCGACTTCGGTCGGCCCTCGGCCTTATCGGCCGGGCATGGTCTTAGGGTCCTTCGTCCGAACGCTCGCCGAGTGATCGAACAACGAAGCCCCGAGACCCGCCCGCCGGCGAGTCTCGGGGCTTTCTTCGTTACCCCCGTTTCGTTTTCCTCCACACCCCCAATGAACGAGCCTCCCATCATGGCCGACGTCGCCCCCAGCGCGAACCGGATCGTCATCTTCGACACGACCTTGCGCGACGGCGAGCAATCGCCGGGCGCGAGCATGAACCAGCTTGAGAAGTTGGAGGTCGCCCGGGCGCTCGTGGCCCTCGGGGTCGACGTGATCGAGGCGGGCTTCCCGATCGCCTCGACGGGCGATTTCGAGTCCGTCCGGGCGATCGCCGCCGAGGTCGCCGGGGCGTCGGTCTGCGGCCTCGCCCGGTGCAACGACCGCGACATCGACCGCGCCTGGGAGGCGCTCCGGTACGCCCAGACGCCGAGGATTCACGTCTTCCTGGCCACCTCGGCGATCCACCGCGAGCACAAGCTGCGGATGTCCACCGCGCAGGTCGTCGAGAAGGCCGTGGCCAGCGTCCGGCGGGCGAAGAGCTATTGCGCCGACGTCGAGTTCAGCCCCGAGGACGCCGCCCGGACCGAGGTCGACTTCCTCTGCGAGGTGGTCGAGGCCGCCATCGAGGCCGGCGCGACCACCGTCAACATCCCCGACACCGTCGGCTACGCCACGCCCAACCAGTACGCCGGGGTGATCCGGACCCTCCGCGAGCGGGTGCCGAACATCGGCCGGGCCGTGATCAGCACCCATTGCCACGACGACCTCGGCATGGCCGTCGCCAACACCCTGGCCGCCTGCGAGGCCGGCGCCCGGCAGGTCGAGTGCACGATCAACGGGATCGGCGAGCGCGCCGGCAACGCCGCGCTCGAAGAGGTCGTCATGGCCCTGAAGACCCGCGAGGACTATTACGGCCTCTCGACCCGGATCAAGACCGAGCGGTTGTACCCGATCAGCCGGATGGTCTCGACCATCACCGGGATGACGGTCCAGCGGAACAAGGCGATCGTCGGGCGGAACGCCTTCGCCCACGAGTCGGGCATCCACCAGGACGGGATGCTCAAGGAGCGGTCGACCTACGAGATCATCCGGCCCGAGGACGTCGGCGTCCCCAAGACCGACCTCGTCCTGGGCAAGCACTCCGGCCGCCACGCCCTCCGCGACCGGGTCGTCGAGCTCGGCTACCACCTCAACGACGCCCAGATCAACACCGTCTTCGACGACTTCAAGGCGCTGGCCGACAAGAAGAAAGAGGTCTACGACGAGGACCTCATCGTCCTGATCGAGAAGCACATCCAGGACGTCACGCCGGTCTGGCAACTGGTCAGCCTGCACACCACGGCGGGCACCGGCATCCTGCCGACGGCGACGATCGCGATCCGCAACCCCGAGGGGCAGGTGATCCAGGACGCGGCGATCGGCGACGGGCCGGTCGACGCGATCTTCAAGGCCGTCGAGCGCGTGACCGGGATCGCCGCCAACCTCAAGGAGTTCGCCGTCCGGGGGGTCACCGCCGGCAAGGACGCCCAGGGCGAGGTGTCGCTCGAGCTCGAGGTGACCAGCGACAACCGGGCCTTCCGGGGCCGGGCCGCCTCGACCGACATTATCGAGGCCTCGGCCGAGGCCTACATCAACGCCGTCAACGCGATCGTCACCCGCCGCGAGCGGAACCAGCCCGGCGAGGTGATCGGCCGCCCCGGCGCCGGGGCCTGAGGTCGGGGCGGGGCAGGGGGGTGGGTCGAGCCCGCCCCCTTCGCCCGGCCCGCTCCGATCAAGCGAAGGCGTGCTCCTCGATCGCCCAGAGGAAGCAGCGGCGGACCTCGGAGGCTCCGAGCAGGCTGGGCTCGATGGTCCGGGTGAACCAGCCCGGGTCGCCGGTCAGGAAGTGGGCGTGGAGGTCGACCACGGCCCCGTGGCGACCGGCGAGGGCGGCGAGGTTGGCGTTGAGCCTGCGGAGGTTGGCCCGGCCGAGCTTGGGATTCACTCCGAAGACGTTGAGGGCGTCGTCGCCGAAGGTCGGGTCGTAGACGGTGCCGATCAGGACGGGCCGGATCGGCAGGACCTTGAGGAAGGCGTTGAGGTCGATCGCGAAGTCGTCGAGGCCCGGCCCGGGGTCCTGGAGCAGGCCCATCAAGAGGTCGTTGCCGCCGATCGTCAGCAGGGCCAGGGACGGGGCGGACCCGTCGAGCTTGATGACCTGGGCGGGGAGGTCGCCGACGGTCGAGCCGTCGACGGCGTGGTGGGCGAGCCGCGCGGCCCCTCGGGAGGCGAGGTCGCGACCTCGGAACTCGGGGAAGCGGGCGTCGTCGTTGCGCACGAGCAGGCGGCCGGGGTCGAGCCCGAGGTCGTTGTAGTGGCCGCAGTCGAGGATCGAGTCGCCGAAGGTGTGGACCGTCAGCATCGGCGTCGACCCCCCTCACGATTCCGGGTCAGTGCAGGCCGGAGGCGGCCGGCTGGTCGAGGAACCAGGTCACCCTGGCCGCGACGGATTGGAGCAGCGAGCCCGGCACGGCGGGTGTGATCGGCCCCAGGAGCGACCGGGCCACGGCGTCCGCCTTGTTCGGGCCGAAGGCGGCGACCAGGATCGACCGGCTCGCCAGGATCGGCGCGATGCCCATCGTCAGCGCGTGGCGGGGGACGTGCCCTTCGCCGCCGAAGTCGCGGGCGGCGTCGGCCACCGTCGTCGGGTGGAGCTCGACCAGCCGGGTCGGCAGGGCCATCGCCCGGGCGGCGTCGTCGCCGGCGATCGGCTCGTTGAAGCCGATGTGGCCGTTCCGGCCGATCCCGAGGAGCTGCATGTCGAGGCCGCCGTCGGCGGCGATCCAGCGGTCGAAGTCGCTCGCGTGGGCCCCCGCGAACGCGAGCGGCACCGTCCCGTCGAGGACGTGGGCCCGGTTCGGGCGGAGGTCGACGTGCTCGAACAGGTTCCGGTGCATGTAGGCCCGGTAGCTCCGGGGGTCGAGCGGCGACATCGGGTAGTATTCGTCGAGGTTGAAGGTCGAGACCCCGGCGAACGAGAGGCCGGTCGAGCGGTGCAGCTCGACCAGCCGGGCATAGATCGGCACCGGCGTGGCCCCGGTGGCGAGGCCCAGGATGGACTTGCCCCGGTCGGCGAGGTTGGCCCGGATCGTCGCGGCGATCAGGTCGGCGACGGACAGGCAGGCGGACGCCCGGTCGGCGAAGACGAAGACCTGGTTCGCGCCGATGGCGAGGGTTCGGGACGGCTCGTTCATACGCTGGCGGCGACCCGGTCGGTGACGGTGCAGTCCTGGAGCATCTTGAGGGCGAGCTGGATCGGGTCGGTCGGGTTGATCTCGGTCCGGCCCGGCTCGTAGGCCTCGACCTGGAACAGCTCGACGCCGACGAACCGGTCCTCGGTCCGGTGGGCCCGGCCGGAGAGGCTGTGCCCTTCGGACCACTCGCGGGCGAGCGCGGCGTAGGCCCGGCCGAGGTGCGAGCAGAACTCGGTGTAGTCGGTCAGGAGGACCTGCGAGGCGTGGCAGTGGATCGCCCACTCCTTGGTCCGCTCGGCCTCGCCGTCGTAGGTGAAGTAGGCGTTGGGACGGGGCAGGGGGCCCCAGGGGGTCCAGCCGGTCATGACCAGGGTGTCGTGCAACCCGGCGCCGACGAGGCCGACGGCGGCCAGGGCCCGGGTCATCCGGTGGGCCAGGTGGGCGTCGGTGGCGGGCGGGATGATCAGGACGCCCGGCCTCCGCGCGGCGAACCAGTCGACGATCTTGTCGATGTCGGTCGGGCTCGGCTGGTAGCCCGAGTTCCGGTAGGCGTCGAGGTCCCAGCAGACCGCCTCGGCCCCCAGGACGTTGCATTCGAGGCGGAACTCGGCCTCGCGGACCGACACCTTCTTCTTGTCGTTGAGCCAGGGGGCGGCGACGTTCCGCTCGCCGGCGAAGACCAGGACCTCGACCACCGGCAGCCCCCGGCGGACGGCGTATTCGTGGAGCAGGCAGGCCGCGGTGATCGCCCCGTCGTCGGCGTGGGGGCAGAGCATCACCAGGGGCCGATCGGCCCGGAGCTTGGTCCGGAGGGCGTCGCGGATGTCGAGCAGTTGCCCGTGCGAGCCGCTCCCCCGGACCGTGTTGAGCAGCTCCTCGAAGGCGGGCTGCCAGTGGGCGCACCGCGAGGGATGGGACGCACTATCCATCGACGGGAGGCTCCGGCGGGGCGAACCGGCGTGGCGGCCGGAGGCGGGGCGAAGTCCGCGATCGAGCGGGCCGAGGGGTCGAAGCCAAGGGCGGGAGGCTCGAGCGCAACCATCACCATGAATCCGATCCTGGATCAAGTCTATTTTGAAGGACCGTTTGCATCGCGTCAACGTGATGCCGCCGGCCGGGGCTCGATTCGACGCCGATGGGGAGGGCCCCGGGCAACTTCACCTTGCCGGAATCGCGGCGATCGGGCACCGTGACGATGGCGGGCGGTGGGCCTCGGACGAAGTTTCGGGGAAGGCGCGATGAGGCAGCCCAGGTCGATCGGTCGCCTCGCCCCGGTCGCCCTGCTGGGGGCGGCCTACGTCGCCTGCTGCACCTGGCCTTACCTCCGGTGGTGGGCCGACCCGATCCTCTTCGACGACGACCTCGTCCGGGTCGGCGGCCTGAGGCGCTCGGGCCTGTCGGGCTCGCTGTTCCGCCCGTTCAACGAGCACATGGCCCCGCTGTTCGAGGTGGTGTCGTGGGCCGCCTGGCGGGCGGCCGGGCGCGAGGTCCTCGCCGTCGCCTCGACGTTCCGGGTCGCCTCGTTCGTCGCCCGGGCGGCGACGGCGGCGATGCTCGGGCTGGTGGTCGGCCGAGAGGCCCGGTCGACGGCCGCGCCCCTCGCGGCCCTGGCCTTGTTCAGCCTGTCGTCGGTGTCGGCCGAGACGGTGCTCTGGTACTCGGCCAGCAGCTTCGAGTGGGCCGCCGCGGCATCGATGCTCGCCTGGTACGCCGCCGCCCGGTCGGAGTCGGCCTCGATCCGGGCCGGCCGGGGGTGGCTGGTGGTGGCGGCCTCGGCCTCGGCCGCCGCTCCGGCGTTCTCGGCGATCGGCATCCTCGCCGGCCCGCTGGCGAGCCTCCGCGCGGTGTCCGGGGTCGAGGGGGTGGGCGGCCTCCGAGGGCGGATCGCCCGGGCCCCCATCCCGTGGTTCGGGACGGCCGCTTATCTCGGGGTCTGCGCCTGCTTCCGCTACAAGGAAGTGGTCGGCGAGAGCGTGGGCCGCAACCTCGACCTCACCTCGGCGCTCTGGGCGGCCGTCCGGGCGCCGGCCCTCGTCCTGCTGCCGGGGCTGGTCGGCTCCCCGAGCCTGGCCGGTCGGATGCCGGACCCGGTCGCCGCCGCCTTGACGATCTCCGGCCTGATCGCCAGCCTGGCCTGGGCGGTGCGGAGCCGGCAACGCCCCTTGATCCTCGGCGGCCTGGCGTGGATCGCCGGGGGCTACCTCGCCGCCTACGCCACGAGGGCCCGGGCGGGCGACGTCTGGGTCTTCGCGATCGGCCGCTACCACCTGTTCCCCCAGATCGGCCTGATCTGGCTGGTCGCGGCGGGCCTGGGGCCCAGGCTCTGGCCGCTCAACGCCCGGCCGATCGCCCGGATGGCCGGGGCAGGGGGGCTGGCGGCGGCCTTGCTCTGGGTCCAAGGGCCGGGGATGCGGGAGGCGGTCCGGCCGTTCCGCGACCCCGAGCAGCCCCGGGCCCTGGCCGCCGCCGCGCGGCTGGAGGCGATTTGGGGCCGCGAGGGCTTCACGCTGGCCCAGGCGATGGGAGCCCTCGACCCGATCCGCGCCCGATGGTTCCCCAGGCCGGTCCCGTTCCAGCCGCTGCTCTACCTCTTCCCCCAGGGGCCGGCCGTCGCCACCAGGCCGGACGCCGAAGTCCGCCCGGCCCTGGTCGCTGGCCTCTCGCCCGAGGACCGCGAGGCGATCTTCGGCGGGATGGAGGCGACCCGGCATCGATTGGCCGGCCCGAGCGCACCCGCGCCGGGGGCGACGGTCGCCCGGCCCCGGTCGTCGTCGGGGATGACCCCGATCGGCGTCGACCGGTACGAGGCGGCGGGGGGAGATTCTTGCCTCGACTTCGACCTCGGGCCGGGGGCGAGCCGACCTCGATACCTGACGATCGGGGTCGATCGCCCGGTCGAGGTCTGGTGGGCCGGAGACTCGGAGGGTTGGAGCCGGGGGCGGAGCGTCGCCTGGGCCGGGGGTCCCGGAGAGGCGGTCGTCCCGCTCGAAGCCTTGCCGCACTGGCGGGCGGGGTGCGTGACCCGGCTCCGGGTGGTCGCCCGGCGGCAGGGCCCGATCTCGGTGTCGCCCCCTCGGCTGTTCCCCTGAGCGGTCAGAGGGCGGGCTCCTCGAATAGCCGGGCGCGGAAGCTGGACCACTCGTTGGCCCTGGGGTGGTCGTCGGCGTGCTCGGCCATCAGGTCGGCGAGCTTGCGGTCGAGCATGTCGAACCGCTCGCAGAGGACCCGGACGACCGAGAGGGCCAGGGCCTCGGACGCACCCGGGTCCTCGGCCCGGAGCCGGTCGAGGGCGGCGTGGTCGAGCGTCCAGGCGACGAGGTCGTGCGTCGCGCGAATGCTCGCGGTGGGGCTGGCCGGGCGGAAGAACGTCGTCGTCCCGTAGATCGCCGGGCCCGAGAGCGTCGCCAGCCGGTCGACCCGGCCGTCGGGCTGGAGCCGGTCGACGACGACCTCGCCGTCGACCAGGAACCAGAGCCGATCGTTGCGGACCCCTTGCGCGATCAGGGGCGCCCCGGTCGCGAGCGGCTCGGGCCGGAGCGCCCGGAAGATCGCCCGCCTCCGCGCTTCGGCGACCCCGGCCAGCAGGGGGGTGTCCAGCAGCTCTTCCACGGCTGATCCCATCGTGGGCGTCCCCATCGAATTGCACCCCTTGAACGAGTCTCGGATCGAGGGCCGACACGCCCCACCATCGAATCCCGGGCCGGATCGAGCGGCCGGCTACTTTCCAGTACGGGCGACCGTGCGGGTCAGTCGGGTTTTCTTGGTCGAAACGATCCTGCCCGCGTGGCCAGCTCCCGGCCCCTCGAATCGCGACGATCGCTCGCGGCCGGCTCCGATCCTTTTCCCATGAGGAACTCCAATCCCGCGAGGCTGGACGGATCTGGCCGGGCGGATTGGCGAGCAGGCGGAGGGATTCGCCATGAGACGGTGCTGGATCGTGGGAGTGCTCGCGCTTTGGGCCCCGGGGCTCGGGTGCTCGAGCCTGACGAAGCGGGGCGACGGGTTCCCCGGATACCGCCCGGGCGTGATGCCGGCCGCATCCGCGCCGGCCCAGTCGCAGGTCCTCCTGCCGCCCGAGCGGACCGTCGGGGCGACCGCCTCGACCGGCCCGGACCGGGACGGCCAGGGCCTGTCGAGATATTTCCCGAACCTGAAGAAGCCGACGCCCGGGCCGGTGGCCGTGGCGACGACCGGCCGGCCGTCCCGGTTCGGCCTCCGCAAAGGGCGGACCGGCCAGGTCTACACGACCGACGCCCGGGTCCAGCTCGGCCGGGGCGGAGAGGTGCCGATCCCGTTGCCGGTCGCGCTCCAGGTGCCGACCGCCGACCGCGCCGTCACGCCGACCTCGGGCGATGTGGCCGCCCCCACGCCCCCCTTGCCGCCGATCGACCCCACGGCGGACGAATTCGACCCGGCCAGCCTGCCGGCCCCCGCGGCCTCGACCTCGACTTCGGACCCATCTCCGGCCCCGGCCCCCGCCGCCGACCCGGCCCCGAAGACCACCGGCCCGCTCCTGGACGTCGAAGGACCCCGGGTCGCCGCCCCTGAGCCGGCCCAGGCGGTCGCCGCCCCGAGCCCCAACCCGACCGAGGCCACCCGGACCGTCGCCGATGAGCCCGCCCAGCCGGCGCAGGCCGAACCGGCCCTGTCGCCCCCCGAAACTCGCGAGCGGCCCCGGCTCGAAACGATGGCGGCCGTCCAGGTGGTCGCCCCGCGCGAAGCCGTGCCGAGCCCGACGGTCCCGAAGACCCCCGACGACCAGGCCGAAAGCAAGGCGGCCGCGCCGATCGACCCGACCAAGGCCCTGACGCTGCCCGACCCGTCGATGCCGACGTCCTACTCCGCCACGACCGACGGCTCGACCGTCGCCGCCAAGCTCCACCGCGAGAGCCACGTCCACCCGTCGGCCCAGGTGGCCCCGACCGCCCAGTCGGTGGCCAAGCCCGCCGCCCCGGCCAAGACCTGGAAGCGCCCCTGCCTCCGCCGTGCGGTCAGGAAGGTCTGGAAGCTCGGCGAGTACGCCACCCCGCCGACCGCCGCCCCGCATTGATTGATAGCAAGCATGTAGGGTGGGGCTCGCTCCGCTCGACCCACCCTACATGTCTTGATTTCGACTTGAGTCTACCTTTCAGCCCCCTTCGGCGAACCGGGCGATGTCGCGGAGCGGCGGGAGGTCGTCGAGGGCGTCGCGGCCGACGGCGTCGGCGAACCTCCGGAGGACGAGCTCGAGGTGGTCGGCGACGTCGGGGTTCTCGGCCGCCACGTCGTTCTGGTCCCAGCGGTCCTCGGGCTTGCGGTAGAGCTCGGGCTTGCGGGGCTCGTCGGGGTCGACCTCGACGGGCAAGGTCAGGTGCCAGAGGTGGGTCCGGATCGCGTACTCCTCGGCGTCCATCCCGAGGCAGGCGTAGTCGCGGACCTTGGCCTGGTCGCCCCGGATCAAGGGGAGCAGGTCGTGGCCGTGGGCGGCCTCGGACGGGGGCAGGCCGAGGGCGGCGAGGATCGTCGGCAGGAGGTCCACGGTCTGGACCAGGGCCTGGTGCCGGGTCCCGCCGTGCTCGCCCTTGGGCATCCGGACGATCAGGGGGGTGTGGATCAGCTCCTCGTAGAGCCAGGGGCGGAACCGGCGGACGTAGCCGTGCTCGCCCAGGGGTTCGCCCTGGTCCGAGGTGAAGACCAGGAGCGAGTCGTCGAGCCGGCCGAGCTTGCGGAGCCCCTCGAACAGCTCGCCGAGCCAGCGGTCGGTGAGGGTCACGGTGCCGGCGTAGGTCCGGCGGAGGCGGAGCAATTCCTCCTCGGACAGGACGTCGCCGACCGCCCCGGCGGGCACGTCGATCAGGACCCGGACGTCTTCGAGGGTCGACTCGTCGTCCTCCTCGACGAGGTCGCCTTCCTCGCCGGCCTCGAACTCGTCGGGCTCGGCCGCGGCGTACTGGTCGCGGTAGGGCTGGGGCGGGTCCCAGGGGCCGTGGGGGCTGAACAGGTCGAGCCAGAGGACGAACGGGGTCGAGTCGGGGCCTCGACGCTCGGCCCAATTCAGCGCGGCGCGGACGGTCCGGGCGACCCCCGTATTCTCCTCGACGTCGGTCTTGAGCACGGCCCGGTTGCGGAGGAACTGCGTCCAGCGCGTCTTCCACAGGTCGAGGTCGGGGTCGTCGGCCTCCGGGAGCCGCAGGCCGGGCTCCGAGGAGAGCTTGACCTTGCCGGCCCGGGGGTCGCCCGGCGGGACGAGCGGGTCGTACCCCTGCCCGCGGACCCAGACGACCTCGTCCCACCCCCGGCCGAACCCCTGGCCGGCGTCCCTGAGCAGGGGGACGTCGGAGATCAGGGCGGAGTGGACCCCCTGGTCCCAGAGCAGGTCGGGCAGGATCGGCTCGTCGTGGCGGAGCGCGGTCCAGCCCGAGTCGGGGTCGGGGAAGCCGTACCGCCCGGTCCACCAGGAGCGCCTGGTGGGTAGCGTGGTCAGGTTCTCGGGGAAGTGGTGGTCGAAGACGACCCCTTCGGTCGCCAGGCGGTCGATGTGCGGCGTCTCGATCCAGCTATTGCCGTAGGGGCCGAGGAAACCGAGGTGCAGCCCGTTGCAGACGACCACGATGACGTTCATCGATCCTCAATCCTGGGCATGATCCGGGTCGGCCATGGGCCGGTAGGCGGTGTACTTGTCGTTCCGCCCGAACGCCTGGTCGCTCGGGTACTTCCGCGCCGCCAGGGCGACCTTCTCGGCCAGCGAGGCGGACAGGTCGACCCCGCAGACGTCGGCCAGCCGGACCAGGGCCCAGAGGCAATCGGCCAGCTCGTGCGAGAGGGCGGCCCGGGCCTCGGGGTCGGCGAGCTGCCCCTGGATCTGGGCGTCGGTCCGGAACCGGAACAGGTCGAGCAGCTCGCCCACCTCGCTCGCCAGGGCCAGGCCCAGGTCCTTCGGATGGTGGAACTGCTCCCAGTTTCGCTCCTTCGAGAACGCCAGAACCAGCGCCTTTAACTCGGCGATCGTCGTCCGGTCGTCCGTCATCCCGGACCTCGCCCGGCGTAATGGGCCTCGTGGCGGCCTCCGGGCGTCCAGCCCTCGGAGCTTTGGACCACCTCCAGTCCGGGCAAGAGGCCGGGCAGTTCGCCCGGTTCGAGCAAGTACCGAGGGCCGGGGCGCGGGTTCCGCTCCAGGTTGATCTGGGTCGGGTGGACCACGATCGCCAAACCCCTAGCGGCGAGGTGGGCCGGGATCGCCCGGTAGGTCGGCCGGTGGAGGAAGCGGGCGCAGAGGATCAGGTCCCAGGGGCCTGCGGGGAAGGGGTCCGCCTCCAGGTCGATCGCCAGGGGGCGGATGGATACGCCTCGCTCGGAGGCGAGCCGGGCGGCCTGGTCGAGGGCGACGATCGAGAAGTCGGCGATGGTCACGTCGAGGCCGCGCCCCGCCAGCCAGACGCCGTTGCGGCCCGGGCCACCGGCGAGGTCGAGGGCCCGGCCGGACCTGGGCAGGATCTCGACTAGTTCCAGGAGGAGCGGCTCCGGCCCGCGCGGCTCGTCGCCGAGGGCGAGGTACCGGGCATCCCACCTCGTCCGATCGTCCGGGGGCATCCCGCATCATCCTTGGAGGCCGGCTTGGATTGACTCGATCCGCCCGCACCTCTCCTTTATACTGGGGCGAGGGTCGGAACACGAGGCAACGCGGACCGGACGGGGCGAAATCCGAACGATGGGCCTGACACGAGACGATGCGCTCGCGAAGCTCCGCGAGTGGACCGAGGGGGAATCGCTGCTCAACCACGCCTTCGCCGTCGAGGCGTCGATGCGGGCCGCCGCCCATCGCTACGGGCGAGGGGCCGAGGATGAGGAGGCCTGGGCCGCCACCGGCCTGATCCACGACGCCGACTACGAGCGCTGGCCCGACGAGCACCCGAGCCGGGTCGTCGCCTGGCTCCGGGAGAGCGGGGAAGGGGGGATGGCCGACGCCGTGGCCGGCCACTACACGAAGTGGGGCATGCCCAACGAGACCCCCCTGAGCAAGGCCCTGCTCGCCTGCGACGAGCTGACCGGCTTCGTCGTCGCCTGCGGCTTGGTCCGGCCCGAGGGGATCAGGTCGCTCGCCCCTTCGAGCGTCAAGAAGAAGCTGAAGGACAAGGGCTTCGCCGCCAAGGTCGACCGCGACGAGGTCCGCGCCGGCGTCGAGATGCTGGGCGCCGACCTCGACGAGCACATCCGGATGATCGTCGAAGCCCTCCAGCCGCTCGCCGATCGCCTGGGGATCGCGGGCAGGCCGACCTGAGCCCCGGGTTCGCCCCTTTTCCCCCCGTCGAAACGAGCGCGCCTCATGATCGCGATCGGACGCCTCCTCTCCGGCCTGGCAGCGGCCTGCCTGGTCCTCTCGGCCGCCGGGCCTCCCGCACCGGCCCAGTTCGAGTATCCCGGGTATGCCCCGAGCTTCCCCACCCCCGGCCCGGCCCAGGGGGTCGGCCCGGGCGGAGGGCCGGCGAACTGGCTGGGCGGCGACGCCAGCTTCTCCTGCCCGCTCGACGCCGAGCGGTCGTACTGGAGCTTCGCCGACGTCTACATCGCGGCGCCCGGGGTCTCGGACCGCCGCGAGTCGGCGAATCACCTCCAGGGGATCTCGACCGGCAACTCGATCGCCATCGCCACCTGCCGCGACGTCGGCATCCCGGCCTACAACGGATACTCGACCCGGTACAACGCAACGCTCAAAGCCTGGCAGGTCGTCCTCTGCAACGAGCGGGCGCTCGTCGAGTATTACGGCGGGCTCCGCAAGTTCGACGACCCGCTGGTCAACTCCGCCTACATCATGACCGGCCCGAGCGCCTGGGGGCCGTGGTCCGCCCCCCGCGTCCTGGCCCGCTACCCCGAGATGAACCCGAAGCAGCCCGCGATCGCCGGCCGCCCCCGGGGGACCGACTGCGTGGCCTTCTTCACGGCCGAGCAGCCTGCCTTCGAGGCCGGGGATGGCCAGGTCGTCTTCTCCTACACGATCGGCTCCTACGCCCAGCGGCGGTATCGCGACGCCGGGCCGATGCTCGCGAACACGGAACTTTACGACGTCTATTCCTGGTCGGCCGCCAACCCGTTCCTCGGCCGTTGAGGGCCGCCGTCGCCCTCGATCCTCCCCTTTCGCGAGCGAGCCCGGACCGCCATGAACCCTCTCCTCCGCCGATCGCGACTCGTGTTCCTGGCCGCCCTGATCATCTCGGCCATGGGCCCCGATGTCTCGGCCCAGATCCGCTATCGCGGGTATCTGCCGAGGTTCCCGAACCCCGCGCCGGCCTCGGGCGTGGGGCCGGGCGGGGGCCCGGCGAACTGGCTGGGCGGCGACGCCAGCTTCTCCTGCCCGCTCGACGCCGAGCGGTCGTACTGGAGCTTCGCCGACATCGGGATCGCGGCCCAGGGGGTCCGGGAGCGGCGAGAGGCGGCCAACTCCACCCAGGGGATCTCGATCGGCAACTCGATCGCCATCGCCACCTGCCGCGACGGCAAGTTCGTCGCCCAGCACTATTACCGGGGCTCGGCCCAGCACCCGCTCCCGTTCTTCCTCGACCTGAACAACCAGGCCAACGACCCGACCGGCACGCGGCTCTGGCTCCGCAAGGCGATCATGATCGATCGCCAGCTCTACATCTTCGCGATGCAGACCAACGACACCGGCGGGATCTTCAACACCCAGATCATCCGCGTCCTCAACCCCCTCGAATCGCCCCAGCAGTGGCGGTACGAGTACCTCAACCTGGGGATCTTCCCGGCGCCCAGGCCGGGCCAGGCCGAGAAGATCACCCCGGCCCCGGTCAACTTCGGCAACGAGGCGTTCCTCGACCCCGAGGGGAAGTACCTCTTCGTCTACGGGATGCACTGCGACCACCGCTCGGCCCGCGACTTCTTCACCAAGTTCAAGATCACCGCCTTGCGGATCCCGCTCGACGACCTCAGGAACGCCCCGGCCGGGTCCGACCTCGGCCCGATCTGTCAGTCGATGACCAGGCAGCCCGGGGTCTGGAAGAATACCCTGCACGACCCCAACGACTTCCACGACGTCGGCATCCCGGCCTACAACGGGTTCTCGACGCGGTACAACGCCACCTTGAAGGCCTGGCAGGCCGTGTTCTGCCACGACGGCATCCTCGCCGAATACTTCACCGGGTCCCGCAAGTTCGACGACCCCCTGGTCAACTCCGTCTTCGTCATGACCAGCGCGTCCCCCTGGGGGCCCTGGACCAGGCCCGTCCCGGTCTCCCGCTATCCCGAGATGGACGCCGCCCACGACGCCCTCACCGACCGGCCCCACGGCCCGGACTGCCTGGGCTACTTCGCCTCCGAGCAGCCCGCCTTCGAGACCTGGGACGGCACGATCGTCTTCTCCTACACGATCGGCTCCTACGCCGAACTCCGGCACCACGACGGCAACCCCAAGCTCGACAACCTCAAGCTCTACAACGTCTACACGTGGTCCGCGCCCCATCCCTTGTTCGGCCCGCTGCCGCCGGATCGGCCCGAGCCGCGTTGAACCGCCTCCGAGGTGGCGATTCGAGCGGTCCCGGGCGGTTTTGATAACATAAGGCCCATTATCGGACGTTGGTTTTTTGCTGTCATGTGAAGGGGATACTGATCCGTGAGTTGCGTGATCGATGAATTAAGGTCGAGGATCGCTGGCCTGTGATCTCCTCGCGCGAGGAGGGTTTTATGTCGAACGAGGACCGGCCCTCGATGCCCGACTTGCCCAGGAACTCGATCGAACCGGGCCGGACGACGGGCCGCCCGGAGGCCGGCGATCGGGCGTTCGTCTGGGGCGTCTGGGCTGTGATGGCGGTCGGGGCCGTCGCCTTCGTCGCCCGGTTCCGCACGGACGTCCCGGTCTGGGACGACTACATCATCATCCCGGCGCTGGTGGGGTCTCAACCGGTCACGCCGGGATGGCTCTGGGAGCAGACCAACGAGCACCGGATCGCGGTGCCCAAGCTGTTATTGCTGGCGGCGGGCCGGGTTGCGGGCGGCGATATCCGGGTCGGGATGTTCCTGAGCGTCGCGGCGATGGCGGGCCTGGCCGCCTTGCTGATCGCGACGGCCGGGCGGCTCCCGGGCCGTTCCCTGCCGAGCGACGCTTTCTTCGCGGTCCTCCTGCTCCACCCGGGGCACGCGGCGAACTTCCTCTGGAGCTTCCAGTTCGTGCCGATCCTGCCGACGGTGCTGGCGACCGCGTTCCTGGCCCCGATCGCCGGTCGACCGACCTGGCCCGGCGTTCGGATGGCCGCCCTGGCGGGGATCGGGCTGGTCCTCCTGCCGCTCAGCGGGGGGAATGGCGTCGTGTTCGTCCCCCCGATGGCCTGCTGGTTGATCGCCTCCGGCTGGGCGGAGGGGCGATCGGGCCGGCCCGGTCGCGGGTGGCGGGCCCCGGCGATCGTGCTGGCGGCGGTGCCCGGCCTGGCGGTGACGGCCGCCTACTTCCGCGGGTTCCGGGCCGTCCCCCACCCCGAGGCGGCGGGCGGGGCGCTGGATGGGGTCCGGGCGGCGATCCAGTTCCTGGCCTGCGGCCTGGGCTTCCCGGCCTCGTGGGCCTGGCCCTGGTCGGGCGCGGCGACGCTGGGCCTGATCGCCCTGACGGTCGCCTGGTTGGCCCGGGCCTGGGCGACTCGGCCCGAGGAGCGGCCCCGGCTGGTGGGGCTCGCGGCGTTCCTGGCGGGCGTTTTGGGGCTGGCCGGGGCGGTCGGGTGGGGGCGAGGTTGGGCGGGCGACCGGGCCGGATTCGCCGATCGGTACATCGCGATGGCCACCCCGATCTGGTGCTGGCTCGCCCTGGCGATCCGGCTGTACGCCCCGCCCGCCCCCGGCCGGTTCGTCGCGAATGCCTTGTTCGCCGTGATCACCGTGCTCGCGTGGCCGAACGCGGAGGCCGGCCTGAGGTACGGGCGCGAGGGGCTCACGAATGCCGAGGCGTTGGACCGGGACATCCGCGCGGGCGAGCCCCCCTACCGGATCGCCCGGGAGCACACGCCCTACCTCCACCCGAGGCAGGACGACGTGATCCGGCTCCTGCCGATCCTCCGGAAAGCCCGGATCGGGCCGTTCGGGGCCCTCGCCGACGACCCCCCATTCCGCGAGACCCCCCTGCCCCCGGCCCCGGTCGAGCTCCGGATGGCCCGCTGGGAGGGGACCACCGCCCGCGTCACCAACGTCGACCCGCAGGTCACCTTCGCCGTGGACCCGCCCCGATACGTCGCCGGCATCCGGATCAAGTATTCTCACGAGAACCCCCAGGGCGCCCCGGCCCGGTTCGTCGCGACCTGGAAGGGCCCGGGCCAGGCTGGATACGCGGAAGACCGCCGCCACGCCGACTGGTACCTCCCCACCGGCCCGGCCCGGGAGACGACGATCTGGGTCGACGGCGTCATCGACCGGTTCCGGATCCAGCCCGACAACCGCCCTTGCGACTTCCGATTCGACGAGATCTCGCTCCTGGAGCCCGCCCACCGAGGCGCGGATTCGGGAACTCCCGGGCGAATCCCATGACCCGAGGCGGCCCGGGGTGTAGGATTACCAGGCATCCGGGTCGGGCCGCCGGCGATCCGGGCTCGGGCGAAGGGCCGCGAGACTTGGGGGCTCCCGTGGGGGATTTCGATTACGACGTCTGCGTCGTCGGGGGTTGCGGGCACGTCGGCCTCCCCCTGGCCTTGAGCTTCGCCGCGAGCGGGCTGGCCGTGAGCATCTACGACATCGACGACCGGGCGGTCGCGCTGGTCCGCTCGGGGCAGATGCCGTTCGTCGAGGCCGGGGCCGGGCCGATCCTCCGCGAAGTGATCGGGCGATCGCTCGACGTGGCCAACGACCCGAGGCTGGTGGGCCGGTCGAGGCACGTCGTGGTGATCATCGGCACGCCGGTCGACGAGCACCTCAACCCCACCTTCCACGCGATGCGGCGGTTCTTCGTCTCGCTCCTGCCCCACCTGGTCGACGGCCAGTGCGTGATCCTCCGGAGCACCGTCTTCCCCGGCGCCACGGCGAAGGTCCGCGACCTGATCGCGGCGACCGGCCGGGACATCCGGGTCGCGTTCTGCCCGGAGCGCGTGGCCGAGGGGCACGCCCTGGAGGAGTTCGCCACGCTCCCGCAGATCGTCTCGGGGTGCGACGAGCGGGCCGTGGCGATGGCCACCTCGCTGTTCGAGCGGATCTCGCGGTCGATCATCCACCTCGCGCCGGTCGAGGCCGAGCTGACCAAGATCTTCACCAACGCCTGGCGGTACGTCCAGTTCGCCACGGCGAACCAGTTCTTCATGATGGCGACCGACTTCGGCGTCGACTTCTACCGGATCTTCGAGGCGATGACCCGCGACTACCCGAGGATGGCCGGCCTCCCCCGGGCCGGGCTGGCGGCCGGGCCTTGCCTGCTCAAGGACACGATGCAACTGGCCTCGGCCTACGAGAACCACTTCGCCCTCGGCCACGCCGCGATGCTGGTCAACGAAGGGCTGCCCAACTTCATCGTCCGCCACCTCAAGCGGCTCCACCCCCTGCCCGACCTGACCGTCGGGGTCCTCGGCATGGCCTTCAAGGCCGAGAGCGACGACCCCCGCGAGTCGCTGTCCTACAAGCTCCGGAAGATCCTCGAATACGAGGCGAAGGCGGTCCTCTGCACCGACGCCTACATCCAGGACCCGAGCTTCCTGCCGCTGGCCGAGGTCCTGGAGCGGGCCGACCTCCTGATCATCGGCGCCCCGCACCGGGCCTATCGCGGGATCGGGCCGACCGGCGACAGGCCGGTGATCGACATCTGGAACCTGTTCGGGAAAGGGGCGTCTTTGACGTGAAGATCCTGGTCACCGGGTCGGCCGGGTTCATCGCCGGCTACCTCGTCGAGGAGCTGCTGGCCGCCGGCCACGAGGTCGTCGGCCTGGACAACTTCTCGAAGTACGGCCCGCTCGAACGGGCCTTCGACGCCAACCCGCGCTATCGGGGGGTCGTCGGCGACGCCAAGGACGCGGCCCTCCTGCGCGGGTTGCTGGAGGGGTGCGACCACTTCGTGGCCGGCGCGGCGATCATCGGCGGGATCGCGCTGTTCCACGACCTCGCCTACGACCTGATCGCCGAGAACGAGCGGCTCACCGCCTCGGCGTTCGACGCGGCGATCGCCGCCCACCGCTCGGGCTCGCTCCGCAAGATCACGATCATCTCGTCGTCGATGGTCTTCGAGTCGGCCACGACCTTCCCGACCGAGGAGGGGGAGCAACTCCGCTGCCCGCCCCCGCGCTCGACTTACGGCTTCCAGAAGCTGGCGACCGAGTACTTCGCCCGGGGGGCGTTCGAGCAGTACGGGCTCCCCTACACGATCGTCCGGCCGTTCAACTGCGTGGGGGTGGGCGAGCGGCGGGCCCTGTCGGGCAAGCAGGTCTTCTCGGGCAACGTCCGGCTGGCGATGAGCCACGTCGTGCCCGACATCATCCAGAAGCTGCTCAAGGGGCAGGACCCGCTCCAAATCCTGGGCGACGGCGGCCAGGTCCGCCACTACACCTACGGCGGCGACCTGGCCCGGGGCATCCGCCTGGCGGTCGAGTCGGACGCGGCGATCAACGAGGACTTCAACCTCTCGACGGCCGAGTCGACGACGGTCCGCGAGCTGGCCGAGCTGGCCTGGGCCAAGATCCGAGGGGATGGCCCCGCTCGAATTGCGTCGGACGCCCCCTATCCCTACGATGTCCAGAGGCGCGTCCCCTCGGTGGAGAAGGCCCGCCGGGTCCTCGGCTTCGAGGCGACGACGCCGCTCTCCCGCTCGCTCGACGAGATCATCCCCTGGATTCGCGAGCAGGTCCAGGCCGGCGGCATCTGACGAGGTGAGCTTGAGCGACCCGACCGCCGTGGACGTCGACTTCGTGATGCCGGTCTACAACGAAGGGGCCAACATCGGCCGGGCCCTCCGCGAGATCCACGCCCACGTCCCGCTCTCGAAGCGCGTGCTCGTGGTCTACGACTTCGACGAGGACGACACCCTGCCCGCGCTCCGGGCCCTGGCCCCCGAGTACCCCGGCGTGGTCGAGGTCCGGAACACCCTGGGCCGGGGGGTGCTCAACGCCGTCCGCGCCGGGATCGCGGCGACGACGGCCGAGGTCGTGGTGATCACGATGGCCGACCTGTCCGACGACGTGTCGATCGTGCCGAGGATGGTGGCGATGATCCGCGAAGGCGGCTTAGACATCGTCTGCGCCTCCAGGTACATGAAGGGGGGCCGTCAAATCGGCGGCCCGCGGCTCAAGGGCTGGATGTCGAGGGCCGCCGGCCTGAGCCTCCGCTGGCTCGCGGGCTTCCCGACCCACGACGCGACCAACGCCTTCCGGGCCTATCGCCGCTCGGTCCTGGCCGCGATCGAGATCGAGAGCCGGGGCGGGTTCGCCTACTCCCTGGAGATCACCGCCAAGGCCCACGCCCGAGGCTGCAAGATCGCCGAACTGCCCTCGACCTGGACCGACCGGTCGGCGGGCGAGTCGCGGTTCCGGCTCCGGGCGTGGCTCCCGCATTATCTCAAGTGGTACTTCTACGCCATGACCCACCGCCCGAGGCGTCGATGAGGCCGGGCGTCCCTTGGGGCGACCGGGCCTGGTTGGCGCTGGTGGCGATCGCGTTCCTGGCCTGGCACGTCCCGCTGATGTATGCGACGGCCCCGGGCCTCGACGAGGACTGGTTCGGCGTCCCGGGGATCACGATCCTCCGCTCCGGCCTGCCGCGGATCCCCTATCTCCCCTCGCGCGACCTGACTTCGTTCTGCTATCGGGCGGACGTCGCCCTCTACGCCCTGCCCCCCTTGAGCTTCTACCTCCAAGCCGCGAGCCATCTCCTGCTGGGCGACGGGATCGGCCCGGCGCGGATGGCGTCGGCGGCCGAGGGGCTGGCCGCCGCGTACCTGGTGTATGTCCTGGCCCTCCGTTGGTCCGGGGATCGCCGGGGGGCGATCCTCGCCTCGGCCTCCTACGTCGCATCCCGAGCCTTCTTCTTCCCCGCGACGACGGCCCGCCCGGACATGGCGGTGACCGCCTTCGGGCTGCTCGCCATCGGCTTGATCGACCGGGCCCGCCTCGACGACGGCCGGCCTCGGTTCGCGGCGGCGGCCGGCGCCTCGGTCGGCCTCGCCCTCCTGTGCCACCCGTTCGCCGTCGTCCCGGCGTCGCAGGCCGCGATCCGAGCCCTCGCCGGCCCCGGGCCCATCGGTCGGCGTCTTCGTGCCGCCGCCGCGTTCTCGGCGGTCGCGCTGGCCGTGTTCTCCCTCTGGGGCCTGCTGATCCTCCGGCACCCCGACCTGTTCCGGATCCAGTTCGGCAACAACGTGCTGAACCGGGCGGGTCCGGGGCTGGGGGCGACGCTCCTGGCGCCCGCCTCGGTCCTGGCGTTCCACGCGAAGCAGGCGCTGGAGCGGGTCACGCCGATCCAGTTGGGGCTCTATGCCCTGGGCCTGGCCTGGGCCGGGGTCCGGGCGTGGCGGCCGGGACCGGCTCGCGAGTCCCTGTATCACCTCGCGGCGAGCGTGGTCCTGCTCGTCTTCTTCGAAGGCCGCCACCCCACCCTGGGCTACTACGCCTACCCGGCCGCCTTCGCGAGCATCGCGCTGGGGACGGCCGCGAGCGACCTGATCCGCCTCGGCGAGCGTCGGGCCGGGCGTTGGTCCCCTGCCCTGCCCCCCCTGGTCGCCGTCGGCCTCCTCGCCGCGTTCCTGCCCGGCTCCGGCCTCCGCCCGCTGATGGTCCATCTCCGCCATCGAGACGACCCCGCCCATGACGCCCGGAGCGTGGCGCGGGCGATCATGCTCGACGTGCCCCGGGGGTCGCTGGCCGCGGTCGACGGGGCGTTCGTGATGGAGTTCTACCTGGCGGGACGCCCCGTCGTCGAGGCGGCGATCAACACCGGGCCCTTCGACTTCCGCACCGAGCCGTACGAGTACGCGGTCCTCGGGCGGGCGTGGGGAGGGACCCGGGTGCCGCCGATCGAGGGACTGGAGTTCGTCAAATCCTATGGGGATCGGGCCGACGAGTTCGCCCCTTACGCCGAACTCTACCGCCGCCCGGCCCTCAGCGGATCGAATCGCCCGACGGCCGCCCCCGGCCCGCCGGATGCCGGATCAAGGCGATGATCAGGGCCGATCCCGCCAGGAACGCCGGCAGGCCGACCACGTCGTCGACCCAGGCCCAGGGGTCGCCGGGATGCACGACGCCGCCGAACGAGGCGTAGTACACGTCGAAGAGCGCGAGCCACCCGAAGTAGATCGCCATCGAGGCCGAGAGGAAGGCAGATCGCCCCGAGGGCCGCTCGGGCGAGACGGCCCAGTACGAGGCGAGCAGGAAGGGGACCATCTGGTACTGGAGGAACCCGACCCGGTAGAACAGCAGCGTCGTCAGGACCGCCAGCAGCGCCGAGGTCGCCGGGTCGACGCGCCGCCACCAGCACCACGCGAAGGCCGAGGCGCCGGCGACCGCCAGGCACGGCAACGCCAGGAAATCGACGTCGGGGGCGGCTCCCAGGAGGCGGAGCGGTGAGTAGGCCCCCCGGAGGAACCGGAAGATCGAGAGCAGGTTCGACCCCCGGGTCGAGGCGAACGTCAGCGGCCGGAACGTCGAAGGCCCCCAGATCCAGACGCTGACCGTGAGGCCGAAGGCCACGAGGAATGCCGAGGTCAGCACCAGCCGGACCCTCGGTCGTCGGCCGTCGAGGGCGAGGAACGGCAGGATCACCAGCGGGATGTATTTCAGGAGGATGCCCGCCGCCAGGCTCGCCCCCGAGGAAAAATCACGCCCCAGGGCCCGCCCGCGGACCGCCGCCACGCAGGCCACCGCCACCAGGATGTCGAAGTGGCCGAACCAGGCGATCTCGACCCACGGCAACGGGTTGAGCATCCAGGCGATCAGGCCGGATCGCGGTAACTCGTCGGCTCCTCGGCGGGCTCCCGGGCTTGCCGCGAGCCAGATCACGAATGCGACATAGGCGGACGCGAACAGGAGCTTCGGGGCCATCGGGTTGGCCCAGTCCGGCGCCGCCAGCGCGTTGAAGAGGGGGCCGTAGGCGTTGAGCGGGGTGCCCCGACCCGGCACGAGCCACCAGGGATCGAACCCTCGGAGGACCGCATCCCAGATCTCGAGGTCGGCCACGTAATCGTGCCGAGGGCCGCTCAGGACGGTCGCGGTGAGGAACGCCGCCGCGAAGGCGATCAGCCGCCTGCCGGTCCGGACCCCGATGCCCGACAGGCCGACCACGAGCACCACCGCCAGGTGCAAGGCCAAGGCGAGCAGGACGGCCCCCGAGAATGCCTCCCAGAGCTCGAAGTAGTGCTCGACGGGGTGAGGGGTCCGCCCCCGGAAGAACCGATTGAGGACGGATAGACTGCGCCCCTCATAAGCCGCCGCGATGATCGGCGGCACCAGCCCCCGCGAGGCCCCGACCCAGCAGGCACCGAGGGCCACGTAGGCCGCGACGATCCACCGAGCCCGGGCTTGTTGCAAGGGGTGCCTCATCTCGATCCAGGGCGAGCGTTTTCATGCCGGTCACCGTCGGGCAAACGGAGAGAGTGGTCCCGTCGAGAGGAGTTTTCAGCTTGGATCAAGCAATTCCGCATGGTGAATTTCCGTTGCCTCATCCGCCGGGAACATGCACTCGATGCGCAGCTCTTGCGCGGCGACCGTTTGCGGGGTTCCGACGGTCGTGACCATCGAGAAATAGTTCAACACCATATCGTCTTTGATAAAACCAATGGGTATGAATGGCAGAACGGACGAGCCCGGCAAGGTGCTCTGCGTCTTGCCGGTTTGCCTTTGGGTCTCGACATCGGGATAGGCGAGCAGCGCGGCCAGCAATTCTTCGGTCTTCTCGTCGATGATGCGCCCGACGGACTCCCGGTATACACGCCCGATCAAGCTTTCCGCCACCTCTTGCCAGTTGGCGACGAACGGCCGCATTCCCGCCGGGTCGAACAAGAGATGCAGCATATTACGCGGGCCCTTGCGGGCGGAGAGGTCGATGAAGCAATTCAAGAAGCGAGGGAGCGAGTCGTTGGTCATCAGCACGTTCCAGTAGCGATGTCGCCTTCCGGGGGATGATTTTCAGCGGACGAGCTTCGCCGCCTCGGCCTTGAGGGCCTCGCCCGACTGGTTGAAGTCTTCGAGGGCGACCTCGCGGGCCCGCTCGCGCTTGTCGGGCAGGGCGACGAATCGAGCCCCGCCTCCCGACCCCTTGAGGCGATCCCGGATCACCTCGGCCACGCCCAGCGAGTAGGCCGTGGCGCCGTCGCGGTCGAGGTGGACGGGGTCGGTGAAGACCTGGTGCGGGTAGTTGACGTGGCGGCCGTCGATCGCGACGAGGTTGGCGAACCGCTCCAGGTAACCCTGGACGAAGGCGTCGTACTGGGCGTTGTAGCCGACCTTCCCGCGCCGCTCGTCCACCGCGGCGGCGTTCGGCTGGAGGACCCAGAAGACGGGGACCTGGCGGCTCTCGGCGAGTTCGAGGAAGCGTTCGAGGTACTCGACGTTGAGCGGGTGGGCCTTCCACGGGGTCCAGAACATGGCCGGGTAGCCGCCGAACTCGGGGACATCTCCCTGATAGTGCGGGTTCTTGGGCAGGGCCTCGGCCCCCCGGTTGACCCGCCAGTTCCGCTTCCTGGCGAGCAGGTTCTCCCGGATCGAGCCGTCCTGGCCCTTGATGTTGGCCGCGACGTTGGCGCGGATCTCGTACCGCTTGCGGGCCGAGGGGAGGGCCATCGCCACCAGGAACTCGGCGAACCGGCCGGGGTCGCGGGCCTGCCAGCAGAGGTCGGCGGCCTCGGGCACGCTGAGCAGCTCGGGGAAGGCCCGCGAGAGCAGCTTCATCGAGTCGCCCATGAGGAACTCGGGCTGGAAATCGACGACGATCGCCTCCGGCCTCGAGCCGGCGTCCAAGGCCCTGCGCATCATGTAATAGCTGGCCTGGGGCGAGCCGCAGTAGAGCGCGAAGTTATACGTCGGCTTGCCCAGGCTGGCGCCGAGGACGCGGGGCTGGATGCCGAACTTGACCATGCTGTCGCCGAAGCAGAGGACCTTGCTATCGGCCGCATACCGGGCCGGGGCCCGCCCTTCGATCTCCCAGTTCGAGGCGATCAGGGTCGTCAGGTCGTAGTCGTGCCGCATGACGTACGACTCGACGCCCGCGATCAGCGCGAGCATGCCGAACAGGCCCAAGGGAAGCCGCGAGCGACCATGACCCAGGGGCGGACCGGAGGCCTCGGACGGAACGTGATCGGACGGCATCGGGGACGGCCCTCGTCCTTTGAGAAGGATCAATTCCCGTATCTCATCGGCCCGATCGCCCGGATCGTCCAGCGGAATCGGGACGACCGGTCGACCTCCACCCCGAGGCCGATGCTCTGGCCTGGCCCGTGGGCCCGGGATCATAGTCGGAATCCGCCGGGCCGTCGAGAGTTCCCCTGGGCGCCCCCTCCGCCCCGAACCGACCTTTGGAATCGGCGGCGATCGTCCTCGCCGGGTTCTCCGATCGATTGGGAGGTCGAGCGATGGTCCGGGCCCTGACAGCCGGTTGTGCCCTCGTCGCGGCCCTGGCCGCCGGCCTGGCCCGCGCGGACCTCGTCTACTTCGCCGGCGGCGGGCAGGCCCAGCTCCCGGCGACGATCGAGGGGAATCGCGTCCGGCTCGAAACGCCCGACGGCCCCAGGCGATTCGACCGCCGCGACTTCCTCGCGGTCGAGCCGGGGGACGACCCGGCCCGCGACTGGCCCGCGCGTCGGGACTCGGCGACCCGGGACGGGCGGATCGAGGCGCTCTTCGCCGCCTCGTGGTGGGCCATGGAGAATGGCCTGACCGACGAGGCCGTCGCCCTCCTCCGGTCGAGCCGCCCGCTCGCCGCCTCCTCCGGCCACGCCCCGAGCCTCAGGGCCCTGGCGATGCTCGACGAGCTGGAGGCCCCCTGCCCCGACCGTCCGGACCTCGCCTCGATCGTCGCCAGGCTCCGCCCTGCGCGGTTCGCCGAGGCCCGGGGCGCCCACGTCGTCCTGCTCTACCAGGGGGACGAGGCGGAGGCCCGCCGGCGGCTCGACGTCCTGGAGCGGGTCGTCGCGACGTTCGCCCTCGGCTTCTCGGCCCAGGGGGTCCAGGTCTCCGCACCCCGGCAGAAGCTGGTCTCGGTCTGGTTCGCGGACCGCGTTGACTACGCGAGCTTCCTCCGGCGGTCCGACGCCGCCCCCTTCGCGGACACCCAGGGGTTCTACCACCCGACCTCGCGGGTGGTCTTCGCCCACGACACCCGAAGCTCCGAGGGGCATCGAGGCCGCCTCCGGGCGATCGCCAACCGGCGGAAGGACGGGGCCCCGGCCGCCGAGGTCGATCGGCTCGCGCTCCTGCTCGACCTCGATTGGCGAGGCACCGACCTGGGGATCGCCGCCCACGAGACGGTCCACCAGTTGACCGTCGCCTCCGGCCTGGCCCGGCGCCCCGAGGAGTTCCCGTCCTGGCTCCACGAGGGGCTCGCGGCCCAGTTCGAGGTCGTCCGAGGGGGGCGCTGGGCGGGCGTCGGCCGGGTCAACGACCTCCGGATGCCCGACTGGCGAGGCATCCACCCCGCCCCCAGGCTCGCCCCCCTGCTCTCCGACGAGGGCTTCGCCCGGGGGTATCGCCGCGACTCCTACGCCGAGGCCTGGGCCCTCGTCTTTTTCTTGCGAAAGGCACGGCCCGTCGAGTTCCTGGGCTACCTCGATCGCCTCCGGAACCCGGGCCTGGAGGCGGTGCCGGCCCACGACCGGGCCCTCCTGGCCTTCCGGGCCGCCTTTGGCGACGACCTCCCCGGCCTCGAACGCGACTGGCGGCGGTTCCTGGCCGACCTCCGCACCCCCCTCGAATCGGGCCGCCCTCGGGCCGCCGAGACGGCCGGCTCGACCGGGCCCCCCGAAGGCCGAATGAGGCCTCGCGAGGACCGGTGACCCGGTGGGGTCGGCCGGAAAGACGACTTGCCGGGCCGGTCCCGCCTCCTTAGTATGGTTGCTCCGCTTCGTGCAAGGCGCTGTAGCCAAGTGGCAAGGCAGAGGTCTGCAAAACCTCCATCGGCGGTTCGAATCCGCCCAGCGCCTCTCAACGACGTCGGGCCCTCGGCTCGCGGACCGCCCCGGGGCTCCCACCCCGAGGCCCCTCCTTGTCCAGAAGCAGATAGACCGGCCAACCCATCGGTCGGATCCGCCCCGGGGCTCCCACCCCGAGGCCCCTCCTTGTCCAGCGCTACCGGAGCCGGTCGAACCCGGGGTGGCTGGTCGAGGGGGTGGCCGACTACTTCCGCTTCTTCGTCTTCGAGCCCGGCAAGGCGGGCCGGCTCGACCCCGACCGGGCCCGGTACAACGCCAGCTACCGGATCACCGCCGCCTTCCTCGACTTCGTCGCCCGGACGCATGACAAGGACCTGATCCTCAAGCTCAACCGCCAGATGCGGGCCGGGACGTACCGGCCCGAGCTGTTCCGGGAGCTGACCGGCAAGGTGCTGCCCGAGTTCGAAGCCGATTGGCGGGCCTCGCTCAAGGATTGAGGCCCCCCGCCCCGGCCCGAATCCAATCCTCCCGGCAATCCAGGCAGTCGCGGAGCGTGACCCGCCCCGGCCTGGCCCCCCGACCCGCCCGGCAGAGCGACACCTCCCGCCCCTGGCACCCGCAATCGTCCTGCTCCGAGATCGGCAGGACCGGCCCCCGATCGGGGCAGGCGATCACGGCATCGCGGACGATCGGATCGATCGAGCCACCGGAGGACGAGGCCCGCTCCACCTGATCGGCCGTGGTCAAGGCCCTCCAGGCGGCCAGCCTCTTGAGGTGCGCGCAGATCCCGGGGTCGTCGATGCCGGGGCAATCACGGGACGGGCAGGCCAGGGCCGGGTAGCGGGGGCAGGTCAGGCGACCCGATGAATCGACCGGCATGATCCCTCCCCTCGTCGGCTCGGCTTCGGGTGGATCAGGAGGTCGGTCCACTCGCGGCCGAACCGGTCGATCTCCAGGCGCTCGAGGGTGAACCGGCGGGCGTGGTCGACCCGGGCCCGGGTCTCGGCTTGAAGTTCGATGTCGGCCAGGACGGCCCCGGCCAGGGTCCGGCCCGTGGCCAGCGAGGGGCGGTCGAGCCGAGGATGGCCTCCGCCCCGCCCAAGGCCCAGGCAAGGCGACCCGAACCCGACCCGGAGCCGCCCCCGGGCCGGCTCGAAGCTGGGCGTGAACCGGCCGTCGTCCCCCCAGATCGCCCACCGCTGGTCCGACATCGACCGGCGACGCCAGGCCGCCAGTTTCGACCCGTGATCGGAGGCGGTCGGCTCGGCGAAGGCGGGCGGGTCGATCAGGCCGGGTCGATCATGACCAAGCATGATTGATCGCTCCCGGGATAGGGCTTGCCGCCGTCGAGGCGGAAAGGGTTGCAGGAATTGCCGTGACCGCCGAGCAGCCACGAATAGAGCAAGGCGTCGCGGTAGGGCGACCCGTAGGGGCTCGTCGGGTACAGGCGGGTCAGGCTGAACTGGTTGTACTGGCACCACATATAGTAATAAAAATACGATTGGGAATTCGAATCGAGGAACCTCTCGTTGCTGAGGAAGATCATCGGCCCGAGGCCGAGGCCGCTGGCCCAGCCCGGCGTCGCCTGGTAGGCGATGGTGCAGGACTGGAACATCCCGTAGTTGCAGGAGGGGTTGCCCGACGTCATCGAGAGCGTGGCCGGGATCGGGCAGAAGCACGAGGCGATCGTGATCGGCGGCGGCCCACTGATCCCGCCCGCCGACATCCGCTCGGCCACCCAGCGATGGTCGACGAACCGGCAGACCAGGAAGTCCCCCTTCGAGGGGACGGCCGGCCCGATCAGGTAGACCGGCACGGACGAGCCCATCCCCACGTTGAGCGTGCCGGCGCCCCCTTCGGCCTCGGGGCCGAGGATATAGGTCGGCCCGACCAGGACGAACCGGCCGACGGCGATCGTCGAAGTGTCCGACGTCACCTGCCCGACGAACGCCGGCGCGCCGGCGACCGGCGGCCAGGCTTCGGTCGCGAGCCGTCGGTCGGCCGCGATCCGGAGCCGTTTGAAGTCATCAGCGGCCCTCGCTGTCCCCATCGAGCCAATCTCCTCGGAGTCCGGAATACATCGCGCCGCCGGCGATATATTCAAAACCTCCGAGGTGTGATTAACAGGGTTTCCGCAAAATGGGGGACAATCCCGCGTGTCGGCCGTGGCCTTCGATCGGTTCAGAAGGAGTCGGCGCTGATCACCTCGCCGCCGTTCCGGCTGCCGAGCACCTGCCAGACGGTGACCTGGATCGAGTCCTTGACGAACTGGACGTGGCCGTCGGCCATCAGGGCATTGACCCCGCCGGGGTGCTTGCTCCGGGAGGCGACGTTGAGCGACAGGTTGCTCCAGTTCGGGTCGGACTTGTCGCTGTGCGGCAGGCCCCCCCGGCAGTCGGCCCCTCGCTCGTTGGGGGCCCGGCGGTGGTTGTACATGGTGTGTCCCGGGGCCCCGTAGTGCCAGCGGACCCCCTTGGTCGCCTGGAACTGGGTGGTCGAGGCCGGCAAGCTCAGGCAGAGCGAGACATAATCGGCGTCGGAGGTCAGCGGCGGGGCGGTGGTCTTGTTGTCGCCGGTGATGAGGAAGACGCGCGTCGGGTCGGTCGCATAGGTCGAGCTTGCGGTCGAGCGGATCGTCTCGGCGAGGGCCGCCGTCGAGGACAGGCCGTCGGTGATGTCGGCCGGGCCGACGCCCTGGTTCTCGAAGAACAGGCCGTTCGGGGCCACTCCGAAGGTCGAGGTATACCCGCTCGGGAAGGTTGCCTGGAGCGGGTAGTTCGACCCGACGTTGAAGTCGTAGTTGTGCGAAGCAAACGCCTCGCCGTTGGCCGTGACCAGGACGACCGGCGCGGGGTCCGACGGGCAGATCAGCGCGTCGAGGAACGTGGCCGCCGCGGTCGAGTTGGCCAACGCCGACCCCAGGCTCGCCTCCAGCTCCGGGGCGAGGTTGAAGTTGAAGGAGTTGAACAACGCCTGCTGTTCGAGCTGCGGCAGGAGCTGCGGATACGCCCCCCAGCAGTTGCCGTGGCCCGCGAGGTGGCTGTTGAACCGGCCCGGGGGGAACGTCCCGACCGCGGAGAGGTAGTTGTGCAGGGCCAGCCCGATCTGCTTCATGTTGTTGACGCACTTGACGCGCCGGGCCGCCTCGCGGGCGGACTGCACCGCCGGCAGGAGCAGGGCGATCAGCACGGCGATGATCGCGATCACCACCAGCAACTCGATCAGGGTGAACGCTCGACGGCCGGGTCGGGGGCGGATCAAGGGGAGAGCCTCGCGGGATCGTGGTCAAGATCGTGACATCTTCGGCCACGATCCGGTCATCCGCCCACTCTAACGGGCGATTGACCGGGCGACAATCCGCCCGTACCCTGGCAGGATCATGGCACGATCATCTCGGCTCGAAAACGACCTGCGCGATCGCCGGGCTCGGCTCGGCTGGACCCAGCACGACCTCGCGGTCCGATCGGGCCTGTCGAGGACCGGCATCGGGGCGATCGAGGCGTGCCGGCTGGTCCCCTCCACCACCGCCGCGCTCGCCCTGGCCTCCGCCCTCGGTTGCCGGGTCGAGGACCTGTTCCGCGTCGCGACCCGATCCGGGCCCGGCGGGGAGGAATGGGCCTGGCCGTCGCCGCGCGAGGCCGGACGCTACTGGCGGGCCGAGGTCGGCGGCGTCGTCCGGCGCTACCCGGTGGAGCCTTCGGCGATCGGGATGGTCCCCCACGACGGCGCGATCGAGGGCGGGGTCGCCCGGCCCAGGGGGCAGGCCGACCCGAGCCGGACCCTGGTCATCGCCACGTGCGACCCGGCCATCGCGATCCTGGCCGGCGAGCTGGAGCGGTCGAGCGGCGTCCGCCTGCTCGCCTTGGGCCGGTCGAGCGGCTCGGCCTTGCAGCTCCTGGCGGCCGGGCTCGTCCACGCGGCCGGGCTCCACCTCGGCCTCGGCGACGAGGCCGGGGGCAACCCCTCGGCCACGCTCGAAGCGACCGGTCGGGGCGGCACGCTGCTCCGGATGGCCCGGTGGGACGAGGGGATCTGCGCCTCGCCCACGCTCCGGCTCGGCTCGGTCCGCGACGCCCTCGCCGGCAAGCGACGCTGGATCGGTCGCGAACCCGGCTCGGGGGCCCGCCGCTGCCTCGACGCCCTCCTGGAAGGCCGGGAGCCCCCCAGGCACAACGCCCCCGATCACCGGGGGGTGGCGCAGGCCGTCCGGAGCGGCTGGGCCGAGGTCGGGGTCTGCCACCGCCTGGCGGCCGAGGAGGCCGGGCTCGACTTCCTCGAAGTCCGCCAGGAAGACCATGACCTCTGCTTCGCCCCGGGCTCGGAAGGCGACCCCCGGATCAGGGCCGTGATCGAAGCGGTCCGCGCGGCCTCCTACCGCCAGGCCATCGGCGACCTCCCCGGCTTCGGCACTTCCGAAACCGGCTCGATGCGGACGATCGGCTGATCCCAGGTCAGGGACTTTCCCCGGGAAACGGGACGCCGGCCGATCCCCCCTGCCCCGCCCCGGGCTCGGGCCGGACCTCGTAGACCCGCACCGAACCGTCGCCGCCCCAGGCGAGCCGGACCCGGTCGGGCGAACGCCGGGCGAAGCTCCCCAGGGGGCTGGCCGGGGCGTTGACGTACCGGGCATCGTCGATCAGGAGGAAGGCGACCCGGCGCCGCCGGATCTCCCCGTCGATGTCGCCCGAATCTCCCGAGAGGGCGTGCCGACCGGTCAGCCATGCCACGTCGGCCGGGTGCCGGGCCAGGACCGGCCCCGGGTGGTCCAACCGCCCGGCGATCCAGCGGCAGGCGGCGTCGAACTCGGAGTGCGTCGCGATCCTCGCCCCCTCCCGGTCGAAGATCACGCTGTACGCGGTGTACGGGATCGACGCGGCCAGCACCAAGGCCGCGGCGATCGGCCGTGACCGCCGAGCCGGGCCGAGCCGCCGGGCGATCGCGGCGAGGCCCTCGACCGCCCCCTCCAGCACGAACGGGACGAGGGGGACCAGGAACCGGCCGGCCTCGGTGAACGGCCAGGCCAAGAGCAGCGGGACCGTCGCCATCGGGACCAGGCCGCCGAGCCGCCGCCTCGGGTCGCGGGCCAGCCGGACCCAGCCCAGGACGACGACCGAGGCGAAGCCGAAGGCGCCCGCCGTCGCGACGGCGGCGACCATCGGCGAGCGGCCGAACACCGTGGCCACCTCGACGAACGGGCCGAACACCTGATCCGGCAGCCGCCTCGCGTAGAAGACGACCTGATCGGCCACCAGCCCGGCGAGCGTGCCCGGCCGGAACAACTCGGCCTGAGTCCCCCGGCCCACCCGGGCCTGCCACGCGACCCAGGGGGCGACCACCGCCGAGGCGACGCCGAGCATCGCCAGGGTTACCGTTCGCCGCCCTTTGAGCCACCAATCGAGCCCGATCGCGATCGTCAGGCAGGCGCCGACGTGCCGGGTCAGGATGCACAGGCCCACCGCCAGGCCGACCACCGCCGCCCGGCCGAGGCCCCCGCGCCGCGATGCCCAGCCCGCCACCAGCAGGGTCAGGCCCGTCAAGGCGAGGAACAGCGGCTCCGACTGGATCGCCCCGCCGGCGCGGACCCAGGTCCAGTTCCAGGCGAGGGCCAGCCCCAGGAGGTACGCGACCCGTCGGGCCTCGGTGCCGAGCCAGCTCCGCCAGAACGCCCAAACGGCGATCAGGGTGCAGCCGACCGAGAGTCCATGGGCCAGCCGGGTTTGCTCGCCCGGCAGTCGGAAGGCCGCCGCCAGGGCCAGGGGGTAGCCGGGCGGGAAGTGGGCATGGGCCGTCGCGTCGGGGTGGGTGATGTCGCGATAGCCGGACCCTCGGGCGAGCGACCGGGCCAGCGTCGCGTATCCCGCCCCGTCGTAGCGCGGGGGCTCGTCGGACCGGAGGCGGGGGAGGATCGCCACCGCGGCGGCCAGCACGATCGAAGCCCCGGCGATGGCCCGTCTCGCCCGACGATCGCCTCGAATTTTCACCACGAGCGGAGGCCCCCAGATCCACCCCCGGGAATCGAGCGAAATGCCGAGCCCGCGAGAACTTAACGATCGCCGCCATCGTATTAAAGGGAGCGATTTCTCGGCGATTTGATCCGACAAATGGAGACCATCCCTTGAGGCGACTTTCCAGCTATGTGGCCCGTTATGGGCCCGAGGTCGGCCCTCGGTTCTACCACGTCCTCCAGAGCCAGGCGGCCCACGCGGGCGTCGGTGCCCGGCTCCGGCGCAAGGTCGCAGCCCTCCGCGAGCGCCAGGCCGTCCCCCTGCCCTTGTTCCCCGAGACCGAGGCGATCAGCGGCGGCGCCCCCCTCGCGCCGTCGCCGGGGCCGCGAGCGGATCATCCGGCCACGGGTGGCGGGGGTAGCGGCTCCGGAGGTCCTTGCGGACTTGAAAGTACGTCGACGACCAGAAGCTCTTGAGGTCGGCCGTGATCTGCACCGGGCGGTGGTTCGGGCCGAGCAGGTGCAGGAGCACCGGCACCCGGCCCGCCGCGACCCTCGGCGTCTCGGCGCAGCCGAACATCTCCTGGAGCCGGACCGCCAGCACGGGGCTCGAGCCCGGCGCGTAGGCCAGGCGGACCTTGTTGCCGCTGGGGACGACCAGCGCCTCGGGCACCAGCTCGTCGAGCTTCTGATTCTGGGCGTAGGTCAGCCGGCTTTTCAGGACGCCCAAGAGCGGGCCGTTCGCGGCCTCCTCCTCGGACCGCTTCCCCTGGCAGGCCGAGGCGATCAGGTCGGGCCAGTCGGCCTCCTCGAAGGCGGGCCAGCCGGCCTCGGGGACGTGGGCCCTGGCCAGGTCGAGCCGGACGAGCCAGGAGGCGCAGGCCTCGACCCCGTCGAAGAAGCTCCGACCCCGGGGTGACAGGGCTTCCGCCAGGATCGGGCCGGCCGCGGCGGGGTCGACCGGCAGGTTCGCATCCTCGCGGAGCGTCAGGTCGAGGAAGGCGAGGGTCGAGGTGCCGACGACCCGGCGGCGCTCGGCGTCGAACCGGAGCCCTCGGGCCCGGCGGAGGAGCCCGGGGTACAGCTCTTCGAGCCATTCGAGCCGGAGGGCGCTGGCCACCCGGACCCGGGCTTCGAGGAGGCCGGCCCGGCGGTCCTCACGCGGGTCGAGGGCGAGGAACAGGTCGGCGTCGCGGACGACCGACTCGGGGTCGAGGCGGACCCCCCGGCCTCCGACCATCACGCCGGTCGAGCCGTCCCCCCCTCGCCGCTTGACGACCCGGTCGGGGTAGGCCAGGAGGACGAGCTTGAGCCACTCGTCGTGATCCAGGCCGCCATCCTCGTCTCGGGGTCGGTCGGCCCCCGGCAGCCTCCGGGCGACCCTCAGGAGGTCGTCGCGGACCTTAACCACCTGGCGGGCGGCGGACGGGTCGATCCCCCGGTCGCGGAGCGCGGGGGCGAACCGGGCCCGCTCGGCCTCGTCGAGGCGGTCGAGCCGGATCAGGACGTCGGAGTCGGCGTGGACGTCGGGCCGGGTCGATCGGTCGAAGCGGCGGAGGAGGATGTCCTTCTCCGAGAGCAGGGCGGCCAGCGTGGCCCCCTCGCGCGGGGCGCCGAGCCGGGCGGCTTCGATCAGGAGGCGGCCGAGCCTGGGGTGGGCGGGGATGTCGAGCAGGCGTCGGCCCAGGGGGGTGATCGGGCCGTGCTCGCCGTCGGTCGCCCCGAGCATCGCCAGGGTCCGGCCGGCGGCGAGGAGCGAGGCCGGGGGCGGGGCTTCATACCAGGCGAAGGCGGCCGGGTCGGCGTGGCCCCAGGCCCGGAGGGCGAGCACGGTCCCGCAGAGGTCGACCCGGGCGACCTCGGGCGGGTCGGACTCGGGCAGGCCGCGCTGCTCGCCCTCGGACCAGAGCCTCCAGCATCGCCCGGGCCGGGTCCGGCCGGCGCGGCCGGCGCGCTGATCGGCCGAGGCCTTGCTGATCCGCCCGAGTTCGAGCCGGTCGAGCCCCCGGCTCGGGTCGTGGCTGGCGATCCGGGCCAGGCCGCCGTCGATCACCGTGGCCACGCCGTCGATCGTGAGCGAGGTTTCGGCGATGTTCGTGGCCAGGACCACCTTGCGGCGGTCGCTCGGCCGGAGCGCCCGGTCCTGGTCCTCGGCCGGGAGCGAACCGTGCAGCGGCAGGACCAGCACGCCCGAGCGATCGGCCCAGGGGGCGAGGGCCCGCCCCGCCCTGCGGATCTCCTCCACGCCCGGCAGGAAGGCCAGGACGTCGCCCGCCGCCTCGCCCGCGTCGACCGCCTCGCGCACGGCCGCCGCCACGCGGTCGGGCAAGGGGTCGGGCGACGACCCTCGGTAGCGGACCTCGACCGGGAACGCCCGCCCCTCGACCCGGAGGATCGGCGCATCGCCGAGGAACCGGGCCACCGGCTCGGCCGCCATCGTGGCCGACATCACGACCACGATCAGGTCGTCCCGGACCGAGCGGGCCTCGCGGAGCAGGGCGATCGCCAGGTCGGAATCGAGGCTCCGCTCGTGGAACTCGTCGAGGATCACCGCCCCGACCCCTTCGAGGAACGGGTCGGCGACGAGCTGACGGTTCAAGATCCCCTCGGTCACGACCCTGATCCGCGTGTCCGGCCCGATCCGCCGCTCGAAGCGGATCTGATAGCCGACCGTCCCTCCCAGGTCCCAGCCGTTCTCCTCGGCGATCCGGGCCGCCGAGGCCCGGGCGGCCACCCGCCTGGGCTGGAGCAGCACCAGGTTCGGGTTGGCCGGGGCCAGGCAGCCCGACCGGAGCAGGGCGACGGGGACCCTCGTCGTCTTCCCCGCGCCGGGGGGGGCGACCAGGACCAGGCAGCGGCGCTCGCGGGCCCGATCGACGATCTCGGGCAGCCGGGGGTCGATGGGTAGCGGATTCATGGGGGCTCGGGTCGTCGAGGCGCCGGGCCGAGCGGGTTCGCCCCGATCGCCGATCGTATGTTAGTCTTGTCCGATTCCGCCGGGAATCCGCCTCCGCTCGCACCAGGCCCGATCCGCACCGCCGGCCGGGGGAATTTGACGTCGGCCGGGGAACTTTTCGCCCGGGGGATCGTCGAAGATCGTAGGCCCAGTCCCTCCGAGATCGCGGCGTTGGACTCGGGCCGGTGGCTGTGCTAGCGTGATTCTCCCGATCGGCGGACGGCTTCCCGTGCCAACCGGCTCGTCCCGGTTCCTCCCCCGCCCCGGTCCTTCGGCTCCTTTCGGCCCGCTCTGGACGTCCCGCCGGCCCCTCAAAGGGGGGCCCGGCGACCGGACCCCCTAGGAGATAGATCGCATGGCGAAGATCCAGGCCGTCTGGGCGCTCGACATCGGCCAGTCCGCCCTGAAGGCGCTGAAGCTCGTGCCGGGCGAGACGCCCGACCAGGTGGTGGCCGAGGCGTTCGACTTCGTCGAGTATCCCAAGATCCTCAGCCAGCCCGACGCCGATCCCGAGGCCCTGGTCGCCGAGGCCCTGGGCACCTTCCTCGACCGGAACGACCTGAAAGGCAGCCGGGTGGCGATCGCCGTGCCCGGCCAGGCCGGCCTGGTCAAGTTCATCAAGCTCCCGCCGGTCGAGAAGAAGCGGATCCCCGACATCGTCAAGTTCGAGGCCAAGCAGCAGATCCCCTTCGCCCTCGAAGAGGTCGTCTGGTCCTACCAGCAGATCGGCGACCAGGACGAGGCCGACGAGGAGGAATTCACCACCGTCGAGGTCGGCCTGTTCGCGATGAAGCGCGACCAGATCAACCGGGCCATCCAGCCGTTCAAGGCCGCCGGGATCGAGATCGACGTCGTCCAGATGGGGCCGATCGCCCTGTACAACTACGTCACCTTCGACCAGTTGAAGGGCTCGGGCCTGAAGGGGTCGATCGTCCTGCTCGACATCGGGGCGGACAATACCGACCTGATCATCAGCGACGGCACCCGGATCTGGCAGCGGAACGTGCCGATCGGCGGCAACCACTTCACCCGGGCGCTGACCAAGGAGCTGAAGCTTACCTTCGCCAAGGCCGAGCACCTCAAGCGGAACGCGACGAAGGCGCCCGACCCCAAGGCCGTCTTCACGGCGATGCGGGGGATCTTCAACGACTTCGCCAGCGAGGTCAACCGCTCGATCGGCTTCTACGGCAGCGTGAACCGGACGGCCAAGATCCTCAAGGTCGTCGGCCTGGGCAACGGCTTCAAGCTCCCGGGCCTCCAGAAGTTCCTCCAGCAGAACCTCAACGGCCTGGAGGTCGAGAAGCTCGAAGAGTTCTCCAAGCTCGCCGGCGACGAGGTCAAGAACGCCCCCCAGTTCCTCGAAAACCTCCCCTCGTTCGCCGTCTCCTACGGCCTCGGCCTCCAGGGGCTGGGACAGAGCCAGCTCCGGACCAACCTGCTCCCGCCCGAGGTCGAGCAGGTCCGCCTGATCCGCCGCAAGAAGCCCTGGGCCCTCGCCGCCTCGGCGCTGCTGATGCTCGGCTTCTCGGCCCTGTTCCTGGGCGACTACCGAGCGTACGCCACCGTGGTCAACGAGCCGTTCAAGGAGGCGGTCGACAAGGCCAAGGCGGTCGCCACGAAAGGCTCGGCTTACGCCACCGCCTACGCCACGGCCAAGTCCGACTTCGATACCAAGCTGAAGGAAGGCAAGTCGCTGGTCATCTCCGACGACCAGCGGGCCACCTGGCCCAAGTTCCTCCAGCTCGTCAGCGCCCACATCTATGATCCGGCCGTCGAATACAAGCTCGACCCGAAGGTCCCCAAGGACATCAAGCTCCTCGACAAGCTCCGAATCCACGTCGACGCCATCAAGCCGGTTTACCGGCTCGACGTGGCGACCGACTGGTACTCCCAGATCCCCGAGATCTTCAAGGGGACGCTCCACCCGCTCGACCGCAAGGAAACCCCGTCCGGCGAAGGCTGGATCATTCAGATCCTCTGCCACCATTACAACCCAACGCCGAACGCCGAGCAGATGAAGCTGGCCCCCAAGGATCGTCAGGCGTTCGGGCCCTACAATTACATCTATGAGAAGGTGCTCCCGCGGTTCCAGTCGCCCGACATCCGGGCCCAGGGCGTCCACCACGCCGCCATGACCTGGTTCCATCCCGACAAGGAATGGACGACGGACAAGGGGTCGGCCGGGAACGGAGCGGCCGCCGCGGCCAAGATCCTGGCGCGGGCCTCGGCCCCGGCGGCCTCGGGGGCGGGTCCCGGCGGCGGTGGCGGCGGTGGGCCCAGCCCGGAGGGCCGCGGCGGCCGCGGCGCGGGCGGCGGCGGCGGCATGCCCTCCGGCTACCCTTCGGGCGGCACGCAGTCGGCGGGCCGGATGCCCCCCGGCGGCATGGGTGGTTACGGCAATATGGGTGGCCCCGGCGGCAGGGGCAGTTTTGGCGGAGGCTCAGGTCAGCCGGACGCCAAGGTCAAGCTGCAGACGTTGACCCGGACCGATTTCCTGATCCAGTTCATCTGGCAGCCGCCCACGCCCGAGAAGCCGGCCAAGCCGATCGAGGAGATCCGCAAGGAGGTCCTCGCCGCCGAGACCGACGAGAAGAACAAGGGCGCCGTGCAGGCCGCCAACCTGAGCGAGCAGGCCCTGGTGCAGGAGTCGATCAAGGGATCGAGCGAGGTCCTCAAGAATCAGGAGGCCAGCAAGGCCGGCTCCCCGGCCGGGCCGGGCCAGCCGCCGGCGGTCGCGCCCGGTGCGGCGCCCCCGATCCCGGGTGCCCCGGCCGGTGGCGCGACCCCGCCCCGCTGAACTCACTCGCGACCAACCGGCGTGCCGCCGGGCGGCCGACCCTCGACGGCCGCCCGGTCCCCCTCGAACATCGAACCCAACGCCCCTTGAGGCTCGCTCACTCATGGATCAAGTCAAGGATTTCCTCCGGCAGTGCGTGAAGTATCGGTTCTGGATCGCCTTCGGGGTCTCGATGCTCCTGCCGATGATCGGCTACCTCGTCGGCGCCGGGGCGATCGGCAAGGCCACCTCCGACCGCGAGGGGGAGATCAACACGGCCAAGAAGGGTATCGCCCCGTACACGAGCCCCAACCCGCCCAATAGCCAGTACAAGCCGATCGTCGACGCCAAGAAAGAGGTGCTCACCAAGGATGTCGACGAGACCCATCGGCGCCTCTTCGCGATCCAGGAGCCGCTCCTGAAGTGGCCCGAGAACGTCGAGGCCAAGTTCCGGGGCTGGGGCCGCAAGTGGCCCGAGAACGTCGACCGCGGCGAGGTCCAGAAGACCCTCATCGACTACACGATCGCCTATCCCGAGTTCGTCAGCCGGGTCTACGCGACCTGCAACCCCTGGAACCCCGAGGACGGCACCGGGATCGTCCTGGCCCCGGACCAGGCCGCCTTGCTCAGCCCGGCGCCGTTCCAGGCCGAGTCGGCGCCGGAACTGGGCGCGGTCTGGGCCGAGCAGGAACGGCTCTGGGTCGCGACGGCCCTGCTCGACGTGGTGGCCAAGGTGAATCAGAGCGTCGGGGCGAAGGACTGGGACGGCGCGGCGATCAAGCAGATCCTCGCGATGGAAGTCGGCTCGGCGACCGCCGAGGACCAGAAGTCGATGGCCAAGGGGGTCGTGCTCGACCCCGCCCCGGTCCTCTCGCCGCCCGACGCGGCCCCGGCGCCGGCCGCGCCCCCCGCCGGCAGCCCGCCCGGCCTCGGGGCCCCCGGTCCCTCGGCGAATACCAACGAGGTCTACTCGCTCCACGCCGACGGGTCCCAGCCTTATAAGGTCGTGCCGATCCGGCTCACGGTCCTGGTCGATCAGGCCCGGCTGCCGGATTACCTCGTCGCCCTGGAAAACTCGCCGATGACGATCCAGGTGATGGAGCCCGACATCAGCAAGCCCACCGTCCCGGTCGTCCGCCCGGTGTACGGCGAGATCGATTCCAACAGCGGGATGGGCCCTTCGTCCTCGCCCAGCGGGCGAGGGGCGCGAGGCGGGGGCGGCGGCATGGCCGGTTACCCCGGCGGCGGCGGCATGGGCGGGTCCAGCCGCAATAGCCGGGGCTCGGCCGGCGGCGGCATGTCGGGTTACGGCGAAGAGATGCTCGCCGGCGGCGGTCGGATGGGCGCGGGCTCCGCGGCGGCCCCCAAGAAGGGGATCGACCTCCGGCAGAAGGACCGGGTCGCCGAGCGCAAGGCGGCCAAGGAGGCGGCGTCCAAGAAGTCGGCCCCCAAGAAGTCGGCCGACCAGTACTACAACATCCTCGAAGTGACCATCTACGGCCAGGCCCGGTTCTATAACACCCCGCCGCCCGCGCCCCCCGTCGAGCCCTCGACCTCGGCGGCCCCGGCGCCCGAGCCCGCGGCAACCCCGGCCCCCGACGCCCCCAAAGACCAGGCGCCGAAGGCCCCCGATGCCCCGGCCAAGCCGGACGCGCCCAAGCCCGACCAGCCCGCCGACGCGCCCAAGCCCGACGCACCGAAGGCGGAGCCTCCCAAGCCCGATGCTCCCAAGGCCGATGCCGCCGCGCCGAAGTGATCGAGCGATCGTCCGCGCTATGTCCAAGGTCCTCGGGGGCGGGCCAGTCGCCCGCCCCTTCGATTGCGGTTCCGCCCGGAGGGGATGATCCATCATGGCGAATGCCTCGGTTGAGAAGCTCAAGGCTCTGGGGCTCCGCCACGGCGAGAAGGCCGTCGTCGGGCTCTCGGCCACCCTGTTCGTCGTCTTCGCTGTGCTGGGGATCATTCACCCGACGCTCGACATGAAACCCGAGCAGCTCAGCACCCAGGCGACCTCGGCCTTGTCGAACCTGGACAAGAAGCAGGACGAGAAGGACATCCTGACCAAGATCGAAGAGGCCGGGATCAAGGACCCGGGGTTCGTCAAGCTCGTCGAGAACCAGACCGCCAACGCCCTCAAGCCCGGCGACTACCGGGCCCGGCTCGACTGGGTCACGCCCGAGCCCGGGGCCGGGCTGATCCGCGACCAGCCCGATCTGATCGCCCCGACCGAGGTGGCCGCCTTCCCCGGCCGAGGCGGCATCCTCCTCTTCGCCCTCAACGAGAAAGGGGACAAGATCCCCGACAAGGGCGGCGATCCCAAGAAGGCGGGCCGAGGCAAGGCCGGCAACATCAGGGGCGCGAGGGCCGGCGCGATGGGCCCGGAAGGCCCCGGCGGTCGGGCCGAAGATCCCAGGCGGAAGGCGGAGGAAGAAGCCAAGAAAAACCGGGCCCTCGCCGGCAACGTCGCCAAGGACAAGGCCGGCCAGCCCAAGCCCGAAGAGGCCGCCCCCGACGCCTCGCAGGGGCCCTGGAAGGAAGAGACCAAGGGCAAGCGCTGGGTGGCCGTGACGGCGGTGATCGACCACGAGCAGATGCGGAAGAACTGGCTGGTGGCCCTCAAGAACCCCGCCATCGCCTATCCCAGTTACGTCCGGGTCGACGTGGAACGTCAGATCCGCGCCGATGATGCCTGGAGCGCCTGGGGGCCGGTCGACCAGGACAAGAACTATCAGGTCCTCGACAACATCACCGAAGGCGATACCGAATACGTGCCCAAGGAGAAGTGCCCTGATACGCTGGTCGATCCCCTCCCGTTCCTCCGGGCCGGATACTGGACTGGGGTCCATGTGGCCCGGCTCGTCCCGCCCGACGCTGTTAAGGACGGACCCGCGGGCGGCGGCGGCCCCAGGCCCGGCACGGGCGGCGGCGGCTCGCCGATGATGGGCTCGGCCGGCGGCGGCCCCGGGGGCCGGATGGGCGGGGGCGGGAACTCGGCGATGAGCGCCGAAGGGGAGGGCCCCGGGAGCCGCCCGGGCGGGGGCGGTGGCGGCGGTTCGAGCGACGTGGGCGGGGGCCCCGAGGTCTCCTTCGAGGTCAACAACGAGCCGGCCTTGATGATCCGCTCGCTCGACTTCACCGTCGATCCCAACCAGACCTACCGGTTCCGGCTCCGGATCGTCTGCCTCAACCCCAACAAGGACCACACCGACGTCAACCCGGGGGTCGACACCGACAGCAGGGAACTCATCGGCCCCTGGAGCGCGACGTCAGACGAGGTGACCGTGCCCGCCGACGTCGTGGCCTACGCCCAGGCCCCCGTGCCGACCGAGCGGCGGAACGATCAGATGATGTTCCAGGTCGTCCGCTGGAATCCCCTCTCGGGCCAGACCGTGATCAAGACCGACGAGGCCGCTCCCGGGAGCATCGTCGGCGAATACGGCTTCGTGCAGGAGCCGTCGTCCGAGGGGAGCGGCCCGAAGTCGACGAACATCGACTTCAACAGCCGCTCGATCGTCCTCGACACGATGGGCGGTCGCGAGACCCGCGAGAGTATGCCCGACATCGGCGTCGAGAAGAACCAGAACATCACCCCGGCGATCGCCCTGATGATCGAGCCGGACGGTTCGGTGGTCGTCCGGAGCCAGGCCAGGGACAGGTCCGACGGCGTCCGGGAGGATATGGAGAAGAATTACGAGCAGGCGCTCAAGGACTCCGGCAAGAAGCGGGAGGCCGGCGCCGGCGGGTCGAGGATGCCCGGCTCGGGCCGTGCCCGCGGGGGCAGGGGCGGGCGACGGGGTGGACGGAGGGGCGGTCGCTGATCCCCGCCTGATCGGGGCGTTCGTCGCGTCGAGGGGCCCCCGGCATCCCGGGGGCCCTTCTTCACTTCGAAGGCCGGAATTTTCGCGGTCACGGGCCGTCGCGAAAATTCGCGGGATCACCCTTGACCCCATCTCGGGCGGCGGGTATGACACCGCCTCGTCTTCACCCGGTCCTCGATCGGCCACCCTCCACGAATCACACCTCGACGCTCCGCCAAGGCCGAGCCCCGGATCAGGGGGTAAGCTGCCGTCGCCTTTTCGCGAAGGCCGGCAATCGCAGTGCATCAGATTCACGTCTCCCGCCCCGGGACCAAGGAAGAACCGCCGCCAGGGAAGTCGGCGGTTGGGCCCGGAAGCGGCGAAAGGAGGTCGCGTTGGGAAGGCACAGAACGCTCACGATCCTCTTGACCATCGGCGCGTGGGGGGCGGCCACGGAAGGCTCGCCCCTCGACGATGCCTCGGCCCCGCCGACCACATCGTCCCGGGCGCCCCTGGCGGCCCCGGCCTCCGACTACCTCAAGGGTGGTGTCGGCTTGTTCCAGAAGGGCGACACCGCGCTCGCCTCGAAGTACCTCAAGGTCGCCAGCGACTATCGCGACCAGCTCCAGCCCGGCGAGCAGGCCCAGCTCGACGACTACCTCGCCAAGCTCAAGCCCGCCCCGACCGACCCGGCCGTGAAGCCGGCCTCGGCCGACTCCAAGTCCGCGGCGACCGGCGGCTTCGCCGGCGGGGGCAGCGGCGTCGGCGGTGCCGGCGGCTTCGGCGGTGCCAGCAGCCCCGCGGCGGCCAGCCCCGCGGCGACCGCCCGGCCCGACTCCGGCCCGAGCCGGGGCACCAGCGACCTCAAGTCCGAGGCCCGCTGGAAGCTGATCGCCGCCGAGGAGCAGCTCAAGCAGGGCAACTACGACGAGGCCACCCGGATCGTCGAGCAGGTCAAGCAGATGCCGGTCAAGTACGGCCTCTTCGACAAGACCCCGGCCAAGCTGATGGAGGCCATCGCCAAGGCCCGGCCCAAGATGGCCGCCGCCGAGTCGGGCCTGGTCCGCGACAAGGCGACCGCGCTGGGCAAGCTGAAGGAAGCCCGCGAGATGCTGGCCAACAACCAGTTCGAGCAGGCCGAGGCGATCGCCCTCGACGTCAACACCTGGAACCTCCGCTACAGCGTCTGGGAGGACAAGCCCTCCAACGTGGCCGCCGCCGCCCGGGCACTCCGCAAGCGGGACCTGACCCGCTCGATGCCGCTGAAGGCCCAGCCCAACCAGGGCTTCTATGACGTCCTGGTCAGCGAGGCCCGCCACCTGATGGCGTCCGGCAAGTACGACGAGGCCGAGGCCAAGGCCAAGCAGGCCATGAAGATGAGCGTCGTGCCCTCGATCACCGCCGACCGCGCCGAGAGCGTGCTCAACGACATCTCGACCGCCCGGAACCGGACCGCCTCGACGGCACCGGCGGCCGGGGCCCCCGTCGCCGCCTCGGGCAAGGAGGCGCCGAGCGTCGTCGCCGAACGCCAGGCGAACGAGCTGCTGGCGAAGGACCAGAGCGAGGCCGCCGCGGCCAAGTTCCTCGAAGCCGACCGGCTCAGGAGCCAGGAGGCGGCCCAGCCGGCCGTCCCCGTCGCCTCCGCCTCGATCGTCGATCCGTCGGTCCGCCGGACCTCCGCCGCCGGTGCCCCGGCCCTGGAAGGCCCCAGCCCGATGCCCGCCCTGGGCGCCGAGCCCCCCGCCCTGGATGCCCCGCCGCTGGGGGATAATGCCGCCCAGGCCCCGGCGCCCGCCGCCGAGCCGATTTCGGTCATGCCGACCCCCCCGTCGATCTCCACCGACGGCCCGGCCGCCGGCAACAAGGGCGCCGAGCTGCTCACGCAGTCCAAGGCCCTCTTCGCCGCCGGCAACTACCCGGCCGCCCGCGAGAAGGCCACCGAGGCCAAGGCCGGCGGTTATGGCGCCGAGACCGATACCCTGGCCGAGGAGATGCTCGCCCAGATCGCCCTCTCCGAGCAGGGCGGGGCCCTCGCGGTGTACGAAGCCGCGCTCGAAGCGATCCGCGGCAAGCCGGGCGTCGCGCCCGACTTCGAGCGGGCCCGCTCGCTGCTGACCGAGGTCGCCAGCTCGGGCGCCGCGCTGGACGAGGGGATGATGCAGAAGGTCCAGGACCTCCTGATGAAGCTCCCCAAGGAGAACGCCGCGAAGGACGGTAGCGGCAAGGCCACCGCCTCCGACGTCCCCACCAACGACGCCGAGACCGCCAAGGTCCAGCAGCTCAACGCCGAGGTCGGCACCAAGGTCGCCGAGGCCCGCCGCCTCATGGAGACCGACCCGGAGAAGGCCATCGCCCTGCTCCAGGCCACCCTCGCCACCGTCAAGGCCGCCGACCTGCCCCAGGCCGTCGCCCGGACGATGACCCGCCGCCTCGAGGTCGCCATCGACCTGTCCAAGAAGGACAAGGTCGGCTTCGACGTCAAGATGCTCGACAAGAACGCCAAGGCCGAGATCGAGACCAAGAAGCTGCGGATCCTCGAGGCCGACCGGGCCAAGCAGATGGCCATCGACAAGCTCCTCAAGGAGGGCGAGAAGGCCCAGTCCGAGGGGAACTACGCCAAGGCCGAGGAGGTCGCCCGCCGCGCCATCGAGATCGATCCCAACAACGTCGCGGCCACCCTCATGGCCTACAAGGCCAACCTCCAGCGCCACTACGAGACCTACAAGCGCGACAAGAGTGACAAAGAGGAGGGGTTCCTCAACGAGCTCCACCTGGTCGACAAGGCGATGGTGATCGACGGCAACGTCTCGAAGAACAACATCGGCTACCCCAAGAACTTCGCCGATATCACCGCCCGCCGCCGCCAGATGGCCCTCGCGGACAACCGGCCGCAGGACCCCAAGGCCCTGGCCATCGCCAAGAAGCTGGAAGAGCCGATCACGCTCAACCTCAACGACCAGACGCTCGCCGAGGCGATCACCTTCGTCCAGAACTACACCGGCCTCAACGTGATCCTCGACCCCAAGGCCCTCAACGACGAGGGGCTCAGCCGCGAGTCCAAGGTCAGCCTGACGGCGAACAGCATTCGCCTGAAGACCGCGCTGAAGTTCATGCTCCGCCCGCTCGGCCTGACCTACAAGGTCGAGGACGACGTCCTCCTGATCACCAGCCCCTTGACGTCCAAGGATAAGACCTACTCCTGGACCTACCCGGTGGCCGACCTGGTGATCTCGCCGCAGAAGGCCCAGCCCAACGGCGCCACCCAGCCCAACGTCCCCGCCATCCCCGGGGGCGACACGGCCTCGATGGCGACCCTGGCGATGGCCGCCAGCCAGACCGCCAGCTCCGTGCCCACCTCCGTCGTCGGCCAGCGGGTCCTCACCGAGGCGGACATGTACCCGCTGATCCAGCTCATCACCAACACGATCGCGCCGAACACCTGGCGGACCACCGACATCACCAGCAAGGGCGACAACGCCTACGGGATGGGCGGGGCGTTCGGCGGCGACGCCGCCGGCGACGCCGCCGCGGCCCAGCCCGGCTCGATCACGCCGTTCATGCTCAGCATCAGCCTGATCATCCGCCACACCGCCGAGGTCCACGAAGAGGTCGCCGAGCTGCTCAAGCAGCTCCGACGGCTCCAGGACTTGCAGGTGTCGATCGAAGTCCGCTTCATCACCGTCAGCGACGACTTCTTCGAGCAGATCAGCGTGGACTTCGACTTCAACATCCAGTCCAGGGTGGTCGGCAGGAAGTCCACCTTCGCCATCCAGAACCCGGCGAACCAGCTCTTCCAGACGACCGGCAACAGCGGCGTC